>JAABUW010009775.1_pt1 | contig 10845 bp, 8 predicted proteins | sample 5560081 | NCBI WGS metagenome assembly JAABUW01 (sample SAMN10711882, study PRJNA513363) | rock metagenome | isolation source: Antarctica rocks | place: Antarctica: Victoria Land, Knobhead sud | reverse complement strand
CCTATACTTCCAGCAAGACCCCAGAGACAGGTTGTTGAACCTCCTCCACCTAGAAAATCTGCACTGTTACTTGGCCTCAACAGCGGAACAACCACGAATCCTCCTGTTCCTGCTGCAAGACCAATTTCTGTATCACGTTTCGACGGAGCAGCAGCGCCTCCACCTATACCTGCAGCCTCTAAACCTGATTTGGCAGCTCTGCAAGCCTCGAAGCCAGACATGAACAGATACGCCGCAGCGCCTGCTGCAACCTCGTGTCTTCTATGCCGAGACTTCTCAGGTCCAGATGCCCACGCCCAACGCTTTCCTCGCGAATCTCTGCCGACGCAGGATATAGGCTGGGTAGCTCAGCAACTCACTGCACCCTTCCCATCACCTACAGACAAAGCCAGGGCACTTTTCACATGGCTCCACCATAACATCTCGTACGACACAGTCGCCTTTTTCAACCACAACGTCAAACCATCAACACCACAATCAACACTCTCCTCCGGCCTCGCAGTCTGCGAAGGCTACGCGGGCCTATTCGCCGCCATGGCGATGAAAGTCGGCCTCGAAGCTGTGGTTGTTGGTGGCCATGGCAAAGGATACGGCTACTCCAAGCTCCAACCCGGAAAACCGCTGCCAGCTTACAAAGCCGGACACGCCTGGAATGCCGCCAAAATCGACGGCGGGCAGTGGAAGCTCATCGACTGCTGCTGGGGCGCAGGAACAGTCAATGGAAAGAACCAGCCTTACACAAAGGGCTTCGCGCCTGAGCGGTTCACACAGTCGAATGAGGATTTCGGGCTTGACCATTTCCCAGGCGACAATAGCAAGCAATTCCGCAACGACGGAAGAGTGGTGGGTTGGGAAGAGTACATCCTCGGCAACAAGAACGGCTGCGGCGCCGATTTCTTCTCCGGCTTCATTTCCGGCGAAGGTTTGACGGCGAAGAGCTTCCAACCCGTTAGCAACCCCATCGTGCGTTCGCAAATACCTGGTCCGACTATCCGCTTCTCGTTCCAGAAGAAGTGCCCGCACTGGGACCCCATCCGAAATGGTAAGGGGCCTTACTACCTTTACGTCCTCACACTCTCCGCGCTTGAGGGCACAGACAGGAATCATGTGCCTTTCGAGACGAACGGGAGTGTCTGGTGGTGCGATGTTCCGGTTGCTGATCTGGGGCCACCGGGCAGTAAAGTGGGACTTTGGGCTGCGACGTCTTTTGACGGGGCTGATGGGAGGGGGTTGACGATTGGGAGGTATAGGGAGAGGAGGAAGTGGTGTTCGCCTGGTATGGGTGGGGTTTGTAAGTGGGAGGTTGCATGAGGGGGTGTGTTGGGTGTGAAGGAGCTTGTATTTTGAGTGAGGGAGGCGTCATGATACCCTGGAAACGAAACGGATAGCAGGAATATTGTCTTCTGGTATACCAACTTTTGTGGTTGGCTATTGCAGTAATACGGTTGCACTTTTAATGAAATGATCACCTCGGTGGCTACCTAGCAGTCGCATGTCCTCCTTTCTTGATTGATCTGGGCGGCCGTGACCGTCGCAGAGCCGAATGTCGCTGGTCTCAATGCGATTGCGCTGCCTTTGGTGCGCCGGGTCTCTGTTCTTCGCGCTGAGACACGGCTTTGTCGTCAATATACGCGCCGCGCCTAGAGTGTGCTTTCGGGAAGTGTTCACCCCAGTCATTGCTGCGGCGATATCAGGACCACAGAGTCCCCTATAACTCCGTCAGATCAAATTCTCCGTAACCGGTGTGTGCTGGGCGACCAACCTCTCACAAACAACATCTCGCTCTGCTTCTTCACCGTCCGCACGTTGTCTTCATCGTTGTCCTCTTCTTCGTCCACCACGTATACAGTCTCCTCCACTTCGCCGAGCACTAGGTTGCAGTGGGAGTCGTACGCCTGAACAACGACTTCGTCAGCTAGAGTTATAAGGTAGGGCATACTCTCCAACATACGTGTAGTCGTCCCTTCAGTTCACGATCCCCTCGTAGCTTCACGAAGACGACTTCGTTGAGTGAGAGGCGCACCAGATCCAGAGGCTCGTTCACCGGGTTGGCACCGCCGGCTTCTTCTGCTTCAGCCATTGGTCATTGGGGTTTAAATATCCTCGTTAGAAGTTGTCGAACGAAGGTCGTCGATCGCCAAGGCTCACTCCCGCGGACAAGCAAAGAGCTCGGCAAATTGTCTGAATGAAGGAGCCCAAGTGCAGCAGGAACACGACTCTATCAACGAGCACTATGGTGTTATGACCTCCCTTGTGTATCGGTTCGGGATACAGCTGGAGGCTCGCATCAGCTCACAGACGCTATGGAGCTCCGGCAAGCGCAAAAGAGGCGAGTGGACATGCGCAGATTGCAGGAACAGGGGAGGGTTGAGGCAGAGAAGAGCATACAGCGATGACAGCATGAGCATTGGCTCGAATGCCTATCCGTTCGCGAGCACAGATGCTGAGGAGAGGAATGCTGAGGAGAGGGCGCCTCTGAGACGCGTGCCGGCCAGGAAAGGAGCGATTCGCAAAGACAAAGCCATGGCCAGGGGCTGGGGACTGGCTCCGAGTACGAGTACGAGCACAGCACCACCACCCACTGATGCCGTCGCTAACGCCGCTGTGAACGATACGGGCGAGCAGCGGCAGACGGAGCTTTGGGAGCAGTTCGAGCAGTCGGATGATGGGACCAGCGCAACGGGCGAAACCTGGCAGGGTGCCGCAAGTGCAACCCGCCGCTCCGACTATAACCCACGATACGAAGTTGAGCCCGATTTTGACTACGCGGCGACTCTATCTACGGCTATACAGGACCAGAGTCCGGACATGGTTGCGCGTTGCTTGGTCGCCGCCGAGCGCAACCATGATCTCAACTTCATTCGCTCCTTGTCTGACTCGACTTTCACGGATTGCATCCGGCTCCTGCAGCCTTGCAACATGACCGAGCGCTTGGCAACCGCACACTTGGAGATCAGTGGAGCTCTGGCCAAGATGATGGGAATATCCTCGATGCGCCGCATAGCATGGGAGCACTCACGTATGCTGGATGTCATACTCGCGATCCGTCGCTCCGCAGAATCGAAGCTCTCTCTGGGCGACTATCGTATGTTGTTGGGAGCGGCGAGAGATCTTGGACACCGGAAAATGGCTGTTCGCTTATGGACGCAAATGCGGGAGGATGGCCTGGCACCAGATCTCGAGTGCTACAACAGCTACATGGGTGCCAGTATTCTTAATGGCATGTTCGACACCAAGAGCCGACAAAGAGTGCGGGTCATTCCGTTCCACATGCTGGCCAGACGACAGACAAAACTTGGCGCACCTTTCGCTACTTACCGAGTCGGTGAAGGAGGATTGAAGGCGGAGGTGCTGAGAGCGCTTGGAGATATGTTGCAGAATGGCATCACAGCAGACGAAGAGAGCTTCCGGACCGTAATCACGGGAGCTGCTCGTGAAGGCGATATCGATACTGTCAAAGGTGTCTTGAAGAGGATATGGGGTGTGGATGTTGATATACTTCTCTCTGGTCAAGATGACGGCGCCACCCTCACGCCGAAGAAAATCGAACGATCTTCGCCGCTATGTCCGACCCAGAAATTGCTTTTCACCATTGCTCACGCTTTTGGCATCAACAACGATGTCCCTGCTGCGCTTCGGACCGTGGATTACGTCGCTCGGCACTTTGACCTACGCATCGATGTAGCGACGTGGGCACAGCTATTCGAATGGACTTTCGTTCTTGCTACACCTCGCACCGGCATCGCAGCACAAACCGATGGCTCACGCTCTGGTCAACTCCCACTGCCGAGCGTGCTATCGCTGTGGGACACCATGACGAGCGCGCCATACCACGTTGAACCAACGATGGGCATGTACAACCACTTGATCCGAAACCTGCAGGAGCGCGATATGACCAGCACCCTAGTCTATAAGATGTACGAAGGCCGTCAGCTCTACAAGACTGAGCGGCGCCGCGAGCGATTTGCGTTGAAGGCTCTCAGGTTGGCGATGGGTGCGGATGCGACCGATGCTGAAAGAGCTCCTGCAGACCCTCTGATGGCTGCGTCAAAGGCAGAACTCGCGCATCTCCGCCGAGAGTGGGAACACCTCGCCCTCGTCGCCCGCCGCAACCTCTTCTGGCTCAAGCGCTGGCTACGGCTCTTCCTCTCGGAGTCTCCCAGCCGCATGCATATCGACCACAGTGGCGACTGGCCGCTCCGGCACATCCCAGAGATTCTCTGGGATTGGCGTTCGTACGCTCCGAACGTTGTGCGCTACGAGACCGTTGCCGGGTACGTCGAGCTCCAGTTCCGCACGAAAGAGGAGATTGACTCCAATCGAGGGCGTGCGACGGCAGAAGAGGAGAGTCGAGCTATGGTGCTGGACCGGGTGCCGCTTGGGATTGGGGAGTGGTGGGTGAGGAAGCGCAGTCAGGCGGAGAGGGTGGATGAGGCGAGGCGTGAGCCCGCTAGACGGGAGTTTGAGACGTGGTCTTGAGGTGTGGCTGTGTATGTTTATTGTTGAAGTGCTACGCTTGTGCATCGCATGATGCCAGATTGTACACTACCTTAATTGCGTGGTCGTCACGGCTTCTACCGACTTGACACGCGTACATACTTCAGATTCAAGCTCTTACGGACTCAGCGGTGTCAATTTCGCCAAAACGCATCTGGACACCGTCTCAACTGGACGTAATCGCAACGGCATGACCCGGAACATTAATTGTCAGAAAAGAACACACCAATGCAGATGGTATACGAAGGGCTCAACAAGCAACTTTTGAAGTCATATTCTATCATCGTCCGACTAATGAGAAGCACTTTGCACCTCACCTCTTGCATGTAACCATACATAGATGTTCTGGTAGGTTAGTATTGTAGCCTGTTTCCTTGCACTTTTCCTCCACCACTCACCGTTTCACTTTCAAGGACACAAGATGGACCTGATTAGCTCCCCCAACTTCGAGAACCACATCCGCGTTGTTCTGAACGCACTGCACACTCCTGGTGTAGCCATCGCGATTCTACAGGATGGAAAGATGGAGTCGAAAGGCTTCGGGCTGGCAGCTATAGATCCGCCGAAGCCTGTTACACCAGATACATTGTTCGATATCGCCAGTTCGTCGAAGTCGTTGACCGCTGCGTCCGTGGCTCTGCTCGTGGCCGACAATGAGAAATATCCGCAAGTGCAGTGGGATGCGAAGATGTCGACGATACTTCCAGACGACTTCGTGATGTCCAAGGATGACTATACGAACGATATCACGGTCGAGGACATTCTATGCCATAGGACAGGGTTACCAAGGTGAGCTCGTCATCGAACAAGCCAGCATAGTCATGGCACTGACCAGAGCAGCCACCAAGATTCGATTTTAGGAATCAGAGCAGAGCACCCGGACAGTGTAGGATCGATCACACGAAACCTACGCAACTTACAAGTCGCCGCACCCATTCGATCGAAGTTCATGTACTCCAACATGATGTTCAACGTTGCCACGCACCTTGTCGAGAAGCTCAGCGGCCAAACTTTCGAGGAGTTTCTGCATCAGAACTTCTTCAAACCACTGGACATGTCTTCGACAAACCTTCAGCCGGACGCAGCCATCGGTGCTGGCCTCAAGGATCGCATGGCTATCCCACACGTCTGGGTAGACGAGCAGCTGAAAGCAGTACCGTGGGAGCAGATGCCCGACGGACAGGGCGCTGGATCCATCATTACAAGTGTGACCGACTACCTCAAGTACGTGCAAGCGCTTATGAACCAGGAGCATCCTTTCACAGAAGAGATCTTGAAAGCCGTCACCACGCCTCGCATCATCTCGAATCCGGAGGACGATATCGACGAGCTCAGCCCGTTTACATCGCACACCTTGTACGCTCTGGGATGGGAAGTGGTGTACTATCGCGGCCACAAAGCCGTCCAGCATGGTGGCCAGATCAGTGGTTCTGGTGGTGGTGTATTCTTCGTGCCTGAATTGAATTTCGCTGGTGTCATACTGGGGAATTCGGATATCGCGAGTACTGTCGCAGAGGTGGTGTTCATGGAGATGCTGGATGTTCTTATTGGTACCCCTGTCAAGGAGCGAACAGACTGGATAGCGCTTTCACAGAAACGGACGCAAAAGTATAAGGACGAGCAAATGAAGGGAGACGCTCTGAAGAAGAAGATCTGGCCTGAGTTTGATGGGAAGACGGAGCCACAGAAGCTGCCGTTGGAGACGTATGCTGGCGAGTACTGCAATGTCGGATATCATGGCATGACGGTTGATATCAAGGATGAGCAGCTGTTTGTTGATGCTTCGGATCGAGCGGATGGGTTTACGCTTCGGTTTGAGCATGTTTGCAAACAGACATTGTACGTTGCCACTCTGCGAGAGCGGTTAGGCGACGTGGATGGCGATGCGTTCGAGCTCGAGGCGGAGTTCAGATTTGCGAACGATCGGGAGGTGAAGATGGGGGTAAAGCTTGAGGATGATTTGGAGGATATGATATGGTTTGATAGAGTAATCTAGGTCAGCCACGAAGGTCTCAAGCAAGATATTTGCATCTTGGTATATCGAAGGCCAGCGTGGATGTTCTGTCATTCAAACTACCTTGTGCCGGAGGCTGTTCTTCGACTCATTTGTAGATCTCATTCATGTGAGCCGCTATCTCGCTCGAATGCCGCTCGGACTGGAGGCGATACAGCGTGTCCTGCTTGCTTTGCGTAGAACCTAGCAGCCGTTCGATCTCAACTTGTGGCATCATCCCGTGGAACGCGTCACTCAATGCAGTGCCGTTGAACCAGTCTCTGAGTTGAAGATCCGCCCTCGCATTCACAAGCATTTCCACCATCTCGACACTGTTTACCCTTACCGCTAGTGCGAGAGCAGTTATACCATTGAAGTTCTGCACGTTGACGTTGGCACCCTTTTCCAGTAGCACGCCGACACAAACAATGTGCCCGTTGGAAACTGCGTGACACAAAGCCGTCTGGCCACATTCATCTTCAGCATCGATCTTTGCACCTAGCTCGATCAGAGCCCGTACAGTGCTACCATGACCACGGTTTGCAGCACGTATGAGGGCCGTCATGCTCAGAGCCGGGTGCTTCCTTCCACCGCGACCCCGTTCCTCGATGTTAGAACCGCGATGATGCAACAAGCGGACGATTGCATCTTGCCCATTGCTCGCAGCATCGCATAATGCAGGAAACATCATGAGAACGCCAGTCCATTTTACTGCGCGATCAAACACGAGCTCAACAACTTCTGCATGCCCGTGGAAAGCAGCCTCGCACATGGCGACATAGCCATTTTCTGTGGCTTGTTGCACACGTTTATCGGCATCGTGATCCAAGAGTAGCCTTACGCGTTCAAGATGACCATGACGTGCGGCAAGCCGTAGTGCTGTCGAACAGTCGGAGTAACTGACGCTCATATCTGCGTCGTACTCCAAGAATGACGTCGGCTTTATCTCATGTCGACGCCGAGCAGCAGCCTTGACCCGCTGGGCATCGTTGTCAGTAACCTTGTTAGGGTCTGCACCCTCGCTCAGCAAAGCTTTTACTAAGTCGGCATGCCCGCCCTTCACGGCCATCGACAGCGCCGTTGGACCATAGTTGTTGACGGCGTGGACATTGGAGCCAGAGTCGATCAGTAGGCGCGCCACTTGTGTATGGCCTCCGGCACAAGCCTCGAGCAGAGCGGTGTTGCCATTGCCGAAGGAGGCTTCTTTGTTCGCACGATGCTTGATGAGAGCGGTGGCTACCTCAATCCTGCCAAATCGAGCGGCTACCAGAAGCGGCGTCATTGGATTTGAACGCTCAATCGTGTCATCGATAGATGCACCATTGGCGATCAACAACTCTGCGATCTGAGCATCGCGTAGGCACGCAGCATGCACCAGAGCAGTCTCCTGCTTGTGATTCACCACATCGGTTTTTGCTTTCTGCTCTAAGAAGAACTTCGTTCCTTCGACATCACCCAGCCAGGCCATGTGCATCAGACCGGTGCCGTTGTCTAGTTCTCCGCTCCGCCTTTCTATGTCTGGCCCATACCGAAGCAGCCATATCGCCGCTGGGCAGTCTCTAGCATAGAAGGATGCGTCTCTTTTACTGTCGTCCTTGGCTTCTGTATCTACATCATACTCCAGGAGAGCCTAAAGCCTGCGCTTGAGCACAGCACAGTGCAGAGGGGTACGTCCTCCACCACCCTCGATATTTTTGTGCACTCCAGGGGTGACAAGGAGCTGTCTCGCAACATCCAGGTTCGACGCAAGATGTAGCGCAGTGCAACTATGCTCATCTCTTGCATTTACAGGAATGCTTGAGCGCAATGCCTGCCGCACCTTCACAGTTTCTCCTGCTGCAGTCGCTTTGTGAAGGTCAGTCGTTGTACCGGGGCCCTCTACTGCACCCGCTTCATCTGGCCGCAATCTCAGAGCGGGAATTTTGGCAAAGAATCGAGACAATTTCGAATCGATTGTATCGTGGCCGTCCAGAGCCTTCTGTAACTTGCGGTCGAGACTGTTGAACTCCTCGATCGTCCAAGCGAACTGCTCTTCACTTTGAGCTCCCTTGTGTTGTGAATCTTTGCGCAAAGCCACAAGGAAATGAGTTTGGATCTCTTGACGGTAATCCTCCATGCGTGCAGAAATAGCGTCGTCGGGATCGAGCAGGACTCGCCCATGCTGTGCTTTGCTCCACTCATTCTGCGACTCGACCATAAAGCTAGTCAATTCCGCGAGGTCACTTGCCACTTCTTCGGCGTCTTTGTTCTCCTGGAGCGCTCCCTTCGCCGCGCGGAAGATATGGTTGCCCTCTGAAAGAATGTTGCAAGCCAGGCCAACGACTTGCGCCAGGTTGCCAACAAGGCTCATGGCAGTGATGGGGTCCAGCATACTGTATGTTAGTGGAATGGAATCGCATACGATAGTGGCAGTAGGTGTTGGTAGCTACATCGTCGCGGATCCGGCTGCAAAAGGGTGTGAGTATCAGTCGTTCGTGCGTGTAGCCCTCGCTGTCCGACGCGGACCGTAGGCAAATACCTCGTACTCCTCGAATGCCCTGTATTCAAGGATCTGTAAGTGTTCTACCAAGATTGACTGAGAATTCCAGTCATTTACATGCGAACCAATGGCTCCTCATTCTCAGCGGTAGTACGCGATGATGTGATGTGGGCGTACAGGAGCCCAACAATGGTGTTGTGTAGCGGAAGTGTGGCGCCGAGTCTGCAAGTCATCACGTGGCAACTGTAGTATGAGGAAAATGATAGCTTGGGCTCAAGTAGGTGAACTGACTGACCCTGAGACCGCAACATATACATACACAACGGAAGTCATTCACACCTCATCCTGCCCCACCTCCCCATACCCCATCTCATCACTCACGTACGGAGGCCTGCCCTCAAGAATCAGTAGCTTCCCACAAATCCGAGTACATCAAAACGAATCTCACCTACTTGAACCAATTCCTAAAACACGCAAAGGACACCCCGTCAGCACATCCATTCTTCAAACATCGGAGACGTTTTGTTCTGCTCAAGACAGCACTCACCTCGCCCCAACAATAGCAGCACTCCCCACAGCCATCGCCCCCAAAATCCCACTCCAGCTCTTATCACTACTATACGCCGCCTGCCCCACACTCAACGCCACGAGATCGTACGCTAGACACCCGCCCAGAATCCAATCGCTCGAGGCACTTAGGCCTGCGAACGCGAGGCCGGTGGCGACTTTGACAGCTGTGCTAGGCATTTGGTCCTTGAAATACGCCACGCTGGTGTTGTGCAGTAGATCCAGTACCCCGATTCCAGCGAACGTCTTAGAGACCACGTGCGTGAGGATACTGCTCCAGGATTTCGTGTTCATGGGTTCGAGTTGCGTGAACACGTAATACAGCTGCGCGAGCGTGTTGGTGATCACAAAGATATTCGAGATCTTGAGCTGCTCCGCGTTCCAGAAGAACATCCACGTCCCGATGCAGACGTTGCCTAAGGCGTAGTACGGCACAAACTTGACAATCGTGTCGAGCTCTTTTTTGGATGTAGGATCCGTGGGGGAGAGGGACCAGAGGCGGTAGAGCCAGGCGAGCTGGAAGAGCTGCTGGGGGAAGAAGAAGCCGCCGATGAAGTAGGGTTGCGGGGAGAAGAAGGAGAGGTTGCGGTCGTGGATGTCTTTCATGGACGGGGTGGAGAAGATGCCGTATTGTTGGGCGGCGAAGTCTAGATATCATATCGTGTTAGCGGGTGGGGTTGTGAGGGGGAGGGGAGGGGAGGGATACCGTATGCGAAGGAGGCAGGTGCCAGCCAGCGGGCGGTGGAGAGGGAGACGCCCATGGTGGTGGTGGTGATAGGTTCGTGAAGTCGGCTTTGGTGCTGTTGTTATGTGGTGCTTCTTCAAAAGCGTGTCTGATATGAGAATAGAAACGAGAACAGTCAATCACCTACCTTTAAGCAAGGGAACTACATCTTGATATACGTAGAGATTCGCGCTCCGCGTCCGTGTCTCGTGCAGAAGTGGTGATGTCAGGTCCACGTTCATTCATCTGAAGTTCGGGCAATTCGGGCGTCGGAACATCTTGAGATTCCTGCTCCACTTCTATTCACACTGGCTCGGGTCCATCCAACATGCTCACGTTACAAGGACTTGAAGACGAGATGGATATGCAATAAATTTGTTGCTGTTGCGGTACTGCATACCTGTACAGCTGCTGGGGTGACCTGTCTATATCACCAACGCCTTCCAATGCGACTCGCTGTACACGGACCCATCTAACCAGGCTCCGATCCCATCTAATGCACACGCTCAATCCTCAATGCGAACCGCTGTACCGTAACCCAACGCCTCTACCGCACACTCATCCCCTCCACACCACCAGCCAGCC
>JAABUW010009773.1_pt1 | contig 10845 bp, 9 predicted proteins | sample 5560081 | NCBI WGS metagenome assembly JAABUW01 (sample SAMN10711882, study PRJNA513363) | rock metagenome | isolation source: Antarctica rocks | place: Antarctica: Victoria Land, Knobhead sud | reverse complement strand
TCAGACTTCAAGGCTACAACACGAAGGAATCTTTTCATGTTTCGATCGTAACGTTCTGCGCCGAGTCATCAGTAGGATCATAATTAGAGTACCCTACCCAGGCACTCAAGTCTTGTCCGTATCACACTTCCGACCGCGACTCTCAGCATCGCAAACAGCAAAAGCGCAAGGCTGTAGACCAGCTGAAGTACAGCCATTCATCATATGGCAAACCCCGAGTACGGCTATCCGCCTCAGGATGCGTATATGTCTGGCGGTCGAGGAAGATATGAGCCGGACTATGGCAGCAACAACAGCTATCAGCCTCCACAGGACCCCATGAGAAGAGATAGCCACTTGCAAGGCTATGGTGGAGGAGGACAGTATGATTTTGACCAAGACAGCAGGTCTCGCCGCGGCAATCATCGCCAACATAGTCATTACGATGAAGATAGTGATAGCGCATCTTCGTCCGAAGACGAGCGCCCTGCTCGTCGCTCTTCGAGGAAAGGCGGCCATTCGTCGCACTCAAAGTCGATGGATCGCTCCAATCCTACGGACAAGGCAAAGCCGTTGGACAAGGCGAAAGAGCATTTTTCCACTTCTGACCGAGGTGTTGGTGCCGGTATGTTGGGCGCGATCGCCGGAGCGGTGGGTGCGCAGGAAATTGCTCAGCGCAATGGGAAGGGGAGCATTGGGGCGACGATTGCCGGATTGGTCCTAGGCGGGTTGGCGGGCAATGCGCTGGAGAATCGCTATGATAAGTGAGTTGATTGCTGTTTTGGAAGCATGCGTGGAGGAAACAACAATGTTATCATGGATCCCGCTGACAAGTGGTTGTGTATAGGAAGCACGAGAAGGAGAAAGGCTTGTCGGAGGAGTACTCTAAGAAGCGGAGAGATCGGTGATATTTCAACGTGGATGCTTGATGTATAATGAGCTGGGTTGACGCGGCGAAGAAGGCGCTCATGGATTTGAATCGAGTGATGTATGTTTTGTGAACTGTTATCTTGGCACAACGTTGGATAAGCTTGCAAACCTTTCTCACAATATATGGTCTCTTCGGTAACGTTGTCTGTTGTACATCTTGCACCTTTGGTACACCGTTACTTCCTATATTGAAGGTCGGTCTCATGTTTTAAGTGGATTGGCCCTTCGGAATTGGTAGACGAGCACTATTAATATCCGTATCGTCCATCCAACCGCTCACTCCGTTCATCCTCATGCTCCAAGTCGGACAGAGCTAGGAACATCGGGAGGTGATTTCGCCTGGTATAGAAGGAGTCGAAACGTTTCGTTATAGCCGCCTGGGAGTTTTTACGTGCTATGATGGACGCGATTGACCGATACTGAGAACAATGCCAAACAAATGAGTCCATAGGAAGACAAGGCAAACTTCTTGTTGTTATGATGTCAATGGCACAGCTAGCCGCTCCTCATCTTCCAATATCATGTCAAGCCAAGACCACGGGAATGCTGGGAAATGATAGGTCCGGATATGATACCAGTCTGACACCCACGCCGTCCAGATGACGGAACAGGCTGTTGCGATCAAGCTGCAGGATCGAGATGGTTTGACAAATTTCGCCTGGGAATGGGATGAAGGCGGATTTCATGAGCGGAAAAGATTGGGTTGAGCATTCACCTCTCAGCCATGCCATGGCCTCTTCGATCGTTTGGATGATGGCCTGTAGGTTACCTTTTCAATTGATGCCTGCATGATGAGCTGCTCTCGGCCGTTCCAACGACGGGCTTCGCAGCGACAAGGTTTGCATGTTATTCACTGTAAAACGCCTGGATCCTCTGGCTCATTGACTAACATTCGCAGTCGCTCTGTTAGCACGCAGGAGTTTGCATTGAAGTTCGCTGTGTTTGATCTGTCTCCTACTACGGACATTTGTGGACCTGCTCGCGCAGTGTTAATGCCAAAAGTCCGGTAAGAATTGTACGGTGTAACACAGCGTTCAGCTGATACTATTGTAGAGATATTAGCTGATCAATTGATTGCTGTAGGTTTGGACCATTACGAGACATATCTTGGCGGTCTTCCTGCCTCGGGGCTATCGGACATTGCACCGGGAGCTAATGTACAACAGTACTAGCTCGGGAACGTGCACCCGCAGACCTTCTCACGCTTCTCTACTACCGTCTACCGCATCCTCGAGTCTTTTCAAACTGTTAAATTTCAACCATTGAAGATGGCCTCCTGAATCTATGCTTACTGGCGACAATCCTCCAGATCTGATTGATGTTCATATGGCTCCTTGGCGAAGACGACTCCATAGCATCAAATGACGTGGAAGTAAAACTAGGGCTGAGGCTGAGCCTCGAAGGATTTCATGAAACAGCTAATCTCGTTGCCTGCTTCCACCTCTTGCCTGTGCACAAGCTTCTACTTGCTTCTTGTCACCGTACATGGTTGCTCGCAATGAGTCTGCTGGTGAATGGCTCGTGGCTGTTGAGATTGTATCGCGACTCCCGTATCCTCAGTTGGGAACCAAGACAGGCTGAGACAGCATGTTCTCACGAAAGGATCGCCTGATGCCCGTCTGGCTACCATCTGCGCACTCTGGAAGGGGCTACAATGAGATCAAGAATGGCACCACCAACGATCCATTCGAGATGGAAAGTTTTGGCTCGTGAGCGACATCCTTCTTCATACCGGACCCCTACTGACCAGGCCAAAGCAGCCCGGCGCCAAAACGAGCAGACACCGGCGATGCCTTCGCTTCCACCTCCGAACCATTGACGAAACCTCCGAGCCGTGTCCAATCTCTTCGTCGCAGCATTGCATCCATACATCATCAGCCAGTGGGGCATGTCTTCCGAGGGAACCATGGATACCACTTCGGTGTGCTTTGTGCCACCATGGTCATTGCGTCGGTACTCTTGGTCAATGTGGTTTTGACTACATGGGCTGCTAGTCGGTATGGAGTAAAAGGAGGGCTTGGGACATTGCACAGTGGGGCATGCAGCAGGACCAAGAACCTTGCGACGTGGCTTCATCTAGCGATCAATGCTCTCAGTACGCTACTTCTCGGCGCATCGAATTACGCTATGCAATGTCTCTCTGCCCCAACCCGAGACGAGATTGACAAGGCACACAAAAGAAAGGTTTGGATGGATATTGGGGTGCCAAGTATGCGGAATCTATGGCGAATATCGCGTTCGAGACTCGTCATGTGGTGGTTAATTGCAGCTTCTTCGATTCCGCTGCATCTAATGTACAACAGCGCTGTATTCTCCACCTTATCCGCACGACAATATTCAGTGTTTACTGTCACAAATGACTTTCTCACCGGGGCTCCCTTCAACCTATCCCAGGCTATGGTCATGCCAGCAAGAACGTATTCATATGGCTCGTATTATAATGATAACACGCGGAATGTGCAAAACATGCGTGGAAATCTGACAAAGCTGCAGAAAATGGATAACAAAGCGTGCATCGAAGAATACTCAAAGGAGATCATTTCGACCAGATCAGATGTCTTACTGATATCCTCATACGAGAACAACACTAATGCTCTGTTGGACTTTTGGCCCAACCAGTTGCCGAAAATGATGGAGACAGGCGAATACAGGCCTCCTTGGCCTTGCGATTATCCGGACGTTGTTCAGACCGACAATAACAACAAGACCTGCGATATTGGAAAGAAAGCTGTGGAGGCGAGCACATGGCATATGAACGGACGGCCAATCCTGTACTGTCTTAGCCAGCCTGTTGAAGAGCATTGCAGACTACAATTCAGCGTTGACATCATGGCCATCGTGATCGCTTGTAATATTGTGAAACTGATTATCATGGGCTTGATCGTGTGGAAGCGACCCCTGAACCTAGTCACTGTCGGAGACGCGATGGCTTCTTTCTTGGACAAGCCGGACGCAACCACCGAAGGGAATTGCCTGGCAGGCAAGGCGCGCTTTCAGAGATCCAAGGACTGGGACACGGCCGCCATGCGCTGGGAACCAATAGCACGGTATTGGTTCCACGCTGCAAGTAAGAAACGATGGTTAACTTGCAACATACTGTGGGTACCTCCTTCCACTTATCCTGCACTGGCAAAACCTGAATTGCTCAATATATTGGTGATTTTCAACGTCCCACGGACTAGATGAATTTGCGGATCTGATCTCCTAGCCAACGAAGCTTTCGCCTTGTGAAAGCATTATCAGAATATCGATCCTTCGATAACCTATCCAAATCGCTAATGTAAGTTCACAGATGCTTCATCGCTCTGATCTCCTCCGCGATTCTTCTCGGCTCTGGCCTACGAAACACTGCACTCGAAAGCACATCCACATCGCACCTTTGGTCCCTCGGCTTTGGCACCGTTACAGCAGAATCTATTGTGAATCATCAGATTGGCTCCAATAGTACAATCCTTACCATCGTGATAGCGAACTCGCCGCAGCTCATTCTATCTTTTCTATACCTTACCTACAACGGCCTCTTCACATGCATGTTACTCGCAGACGAGTGGAACGACTACGCGCACACCCGTAAAGCGCTTCGCGTAACGGTCCCCGCCGGAGCTCAACGCTCGACGTACAGACTGCAATTACCCTACAAGTACGGCGTTCCGTTGTTAGTCATGTCTGGTCTTCTTCATTGGCTGGTCTCTCAATCCATTTTCCTCGCCCGTATTTCGGTATATGATGATGGAGGCGATGACAATCCCGTGCAGTCACTCTCGGCCTGCGGATACTCGTGCATAGCCATTATCTTCACGATCGCTCTGGGATCCCTGGTCGTCCTGCTCGGGATTGCGAACGGCTTTCGGAAATACAAGCCTGGTATGCCACTTGCTGGGAGCTGCAGTGCCGCCATCAGTGCTGCGTGTCACCCACCTGAAGCGGATGTGAATCCGTCTACCGATACGGTCATGTGGGGTGTTGTGGGTTATGAGACCTCTAAGGATGGTGCACAACCTGTAGGACACTGCTCATTAACTAGCGTCAAGGTTCAGGCGCCGGTCCCGGGGAGCCTCTATGCTGGGGCAGAATGGGAAAAGCAGAAATGAGGAATGCTCTACCGCCATGGTTTAGGAGGGAAGATTGATGCACATGGGAATCACGTAAGCCTATACGAAAGGTGGAACCTCTCCATCTCTCGTCATTTCTTGACCTGATGTGATTGGAAATAGGCGCAGGGACCCAATGTAGATTTGAGATTTCTAAAGGCTATCATAGAGTGGAGTTTGAGAAAGCGAAATGTGTACATCTTCAGGCTTGAATATACATCACTCCTGATCAAGAATATAGACTCCCTTTTATAGTACCCTTTCTTCATCATCCTACTCGGGAATCCGCGTGCCGAAGAACAAGCCAAGTCCACGCATCGGTAGCAACCTATCACGATGCCAATTCCACCAAGTCGCGATACTCTTCAAGGATAAGCTCCGCGTGTATCCCCGCGCAGATCTCCTTAATATACCTTTCGTGATAGGTCTGTTCTTACCGTTAGCAACTTCATAATCGCCAAGCTGGAGACTAGGAGACGGCACTCACTTAGGGATTAGAAAAATACCGTTCCCTTGACTCTATAGCCACCCTAATGCTACCTGACTAACCGTCACGTCTTTCTAGGGCCGATAAGCTCCATATTCTTGGGGAAATGCTCCCTCGAGAAGCGCGGGTAGAAGTAGCGAATGTTATCCTCCTGATCATTATCTAACTCTCCTGCGGATAGTCTCCGCCTATAGTCCCCATAGCTGTAAATAAGGGGTAGTATCACTACGCCTTATTGAAGTGGTATTTAGGAAGGGGGGAGGGGTATGAGTTTGTGGTAGAGGCCGTGGAGGGGTGATGGAGACGGTGGCGGGAAGCGAGGAGGAGAGGGGACGAGAGAGAGAGGCGGTAATGGTATTGCTAATAATTAACACAAAAGTCATGCTTATGAAACGTTATATGTTAAAACAAGGTACACCAGTTGTAGACTATCATTATACATTGCTCCAGCGTTGCCTGATATCCCCTTTCCTGTCGATAATATAGCTGTTGTTTCTCCAAACATGATGAATCCATCTCGTTCAGCGCTGTCAAGCATCCATTGGAGCAAGGCTTGCGCAACCGGGCGACTTCCTGCCCGTAGGCACTTCACCATTCTCGCTGTACATGCAACTTGGTTTTCGCAACGCGCTCCTACATCGTGAGGTGGGCTGACAATGGCGGTAAGAAGTAGGTGCAGAAACGCTTCCACGATAGCTCTAGAAGGCGCCGGGCACTCCTCGTGCGATTTTTCGACATCAATTTTGGGTTCGGATCAGTGAGGAGCGCTATCAAGAGGACCTTCCATGTAGTATCTCACGCGCTCTTTCTGCCACGCCTCGCGTTCTTCCACCGTGTCCTCGAAGTTATCTTTGTATAGCGCCCTGCCCTTCCAAACGGCAAAATTTCTCATTTCATCCACGGATGGTACGAGTCCGTTCGGATCTTGGCGACGGTTGACTGACCCAAGATCGATCAAGTGGCAAATGGTAAGTCGGAGCGCTTGATGTCCCGCGAGCAGATTTCCTGCGCGTTCATTTGCGACTTCCCATAAATACTCCAATGCATTTCCCTGGGGCCCTGACCGGTTGATGTCCAGCCCTTTTTCGATCAGCAGCTCAGTGAACTTGTAGTTGTAATTGGTCATATACTCATCTTGTTGGAGATAATTATGTAGTATGGTTCCTAGGGGTCCGCACAGATCATTCATGTCCTCACCTCGTTCCAGTAGCAGATCGATGATTGCTTCGGTTTCTGGATCTGACGATCCGCGTTCTGGCGATCCTCGTTCTCCGACTATGTAGAGTGGACCATACTGTTCCCCCTTTTCCCAAACGTGACGGCCAGGATAGTTCGTAGGACATCTCAAATGCAGCTTTCCTGGACCACGGTAGTGTAGAAGAGTTCGAAGTGCAGCAGGAGACCCTCCGAGCAGTGCCGCTATGAGGTCGTCGTCTTCGACCAAAGGATGGTGCTTCAATACCACTGCAAGTATGCGGTCACATTCAACCACCCTGGTGATATTTGTTGTATGTAGGTCTCTGCAAGCACACCAAATCGCAACTCTTCTCACATTCGGAGCCTCTCGACTGATGTCTCTACCTTCTACAGATAGATAATCTTCCACATACCTGAGGCAGCCATGAGCGATCGCAAGATGGATTGGTTCTCGCATTAAATCCACCGGCAGTCCAAAACAACACCGTGCGCATTGTTTGTCAGATATCTGGAGATGAGCGTGTACAAATTCCGTGGACAACCCAGATGAAATAAGCGGAAACGACGACTTTTGGGATTCCTCCTCAAAAAGCATAGCATGAATGCCAAGATGTCGTAAAGCATAATCCCAGCAATACGGAGCGTCCAGGCCCTCTCTGGGTTCCTCCCTTTCCTCCCTGAGAGATAACCACTTGGAACTCGATCTCTCCAGAAGCAGGGCCTTCGAGCAGATCTGAAGCCACAAGGCATGTCCAAGGCCTTGAGAGAAATTGTCACCAAGAAGCTCCTGCCATCCTCTGAGGTCAAGATAGCTCTTGACAGTTCTATGGCTCAGGCGTATCAGGAATACAGACTTTTCAAGGATAAAATCGTATTGAATCTGTGTCTCTATCGTACCTCCAGTGGCCGCCAAGACAGCCTTTTGAAAGGCTCGATCAGTCATGAAGCTCTTGTCGGATGAGCTAAGGATTGAATCCTGGAAAGGTACCAAATTCCTCGGCAGTAAGTCGACAGCTTCACGGAGCATTTCCACTACAAGCTCACTCTGTGCGAAGGAAATGAGCAACAGGACGAGGCCTGCAGTCTCCCTGTCTCCTTGTGTTCCGCGGCGAAAGACCCGGGAATAAATGTCCTGTAATCCTTGAGGGAGTTGTTCCAATCTTTGGCAAAGAGCAGCCGAGTCCAACGTCTCACCACGTGTCAAACCATCAATAAGCTCAAAAATGGCGAAACGAACCCATAAGAATACACCACGCGACCTTTGTGAAATGCCATCAGCTACAGTCTGCAGGGCCATGTGATCGTAAGGCTCAGAATGAGAGAAGAAATTTTGCAGCGTCTGTGCTGCAAAGGCTTTGATACCAGGAGTGTTGAGTCTCTGCATTTCGAACGATGGCACACGATGAAATGCATCCGGGAAAGGAGGGTCAGCCCGGCTTGCGAGACAGAATCTGGCGTGTTCTGAACCAAGATTGTTGATCAAGTTGACTAACTCAACTTTTTGTCCTTCGTATTCATCCAACCCATCCAGAAGAACGAAGAGCCGGATTGAACAAGACCCAATAGTTTGCTTCAAAGCCCGGTACATGGCATTGATTGAAGGTCTTGAATTCACCGAATCTTTAATCACGAAGGCTTCAAGTTCTGGAGCTTGTGACAGAAAATCCGGGTTCTTCTGTAAGAGCTGGAGAAGAAAAGATCGCAGGAGACCCTTAAAGTTGTTGCCAATAGAGTCGCCCGCCCTGAAGTCGAAGAAGTGATACACCAGTTGCCATTTGTAACCGTGAGCTTGCCTGAGAGTTTCTAAAGTCTTTGAGCTTTGTGCGATATGGCTCATCAGTGTCGATTTCCCACTAGCAGGATTCCCGGAGATCCAAAATAACGGTGAGCTGGATTGGAGCCAAGTGAAGAAAGATGACGACCATAGCCACGCAAAGGTCTCCTCGATCGTGGCCAAGCTTTCAATCTGTTGCTGTCGAACAAGCCGTTCCTTGAACTCGAGACATTGCGTCAGAGCTAATGAAGTGGTTAGTCATGTAAAACCAATAATGGATGTACCCAAAATAATTGGTAATTACACCACGGACCTTCATGTTCTGTAATTCTGAGCTGATCCGACTTCGGCTGCGCTCGAAGAATCATTCGTCCGGTCTTGGTGTTTATTTCATCGAGATAACCTCTCAAAGCTGCCCTGAAGTCCATATATCCTGCTGCTCTTGCTGACTGGAAGCGGCACATGTTCATATGATTTTCGGCGATGAAGGAAACCTGCTCGATATCTCTGCGGTTGAAAAAGGAAGAAGTGTCAGGAACGACCTGTCTGTCGTCAGTGCCTGCCTTATCTAAGCTGAAGACATTTAACTTTCCATCAAAGAACTTGACACTCGAGATAGGCTTGCCCTCCTGAAAGCTGTAGATTTGAATCTTGTCAGGAGCAGGAACATTTTTGTTAAGAACATCATTAAAATCAGCGTTGACGTTGCTCAGCTTCTCTCCGTCTGGCTTGAGTTCTCGCAAAACTTCTTTGTACACGCTGAGGCCTCCAGGCAAAGACCCGACAACGTTGCTCACCATCTCACCATATCTAGCCGCACTCGCACCCAGGTGTGGCGTTCCGAAAAAGATTATCGCAAATGTGTACTTGCCCACATCCAAAAACTTCGGCTGGTATTCGTACTTTCCAGACTGTATGATCATGTCTTTCACTAATATACCTCCGAGGCTGTGCGCAACGAAAATGATCGGTCTCCCACGTGTAAAAGTGACTTGGGTGGGAGTCATAGCCGTACGTTAGTATGCGCACGTTATCGAAATCGTCTGGTACAAGGTCAAATGGCCAGAAACAGGATGTGTCATTTTCGCCAGCAGCTGCAGACGCCTGATCATGCACAGTTTCATTCTGTACATGTTGTCTCTTCTTCAGGCCAAGGCGTTGAAAATGGGTTGAGAAGCTCGATCGCCCTTTCGTTTTGTTTTCTGACGCAGCACCATCAGATGTATGCGCTGTTCTCGTCTTTCCACAATTCCAAGTGTCTTGAGGATGACCACCGAGGCCATGAACGAAGCAAAGATCCGCGACGATCTCAGAGCTATCGGCGGGCGCTCAAAGGTAGGTGATCGAGTTGTCCACGATAGACGGACATGATCTCGAGACTTTGGGAGTTTCCATGGTGGGTCGCGAAACTTCGGAGGGTGCCTCTTGGCGAGGGTTTTAGCTAATGAGAGACCTCTAAACGAGAGACCCCTTTATATATCCTCGAATAACTTCGTTAAAGTCGACTTTATAAACTAATAATCTATAATAAAATTATAATCATAATATATCTTTAAAAGTTCCTTTATATAATCTTCTTATTATATCTTATTATTATTAAGTTATATTAGTATTACGCTTCCTACTAAAAATATAAGGTCTTAATATAATATATCTTTTATATAATAGCTTTTCTTTTATAATATTATAACTTAATAATAATAAGGTTTTAAGAGATATTTTAATAAAGTAAATTCCTCTTTAAAATAGTATTTATAACTTTTTTTATTAAAGACTTACTTATTAGAGTATTTATTAGATATATATTATAAGAAGTCTTTTATTAAAGATCTCTTATTAGTTATATAAGATCTTTCTTAAGCTATACTTCTTAGTAAGGAGTATAGTAGATTATAAATTATAGAAGCTCCTCTACTAAAATTCTATAAATAAGATCTATCTTATATTTAGAACTACCTAAATTTTTCTTATTATATATTAAAAGAAATATATATATATATATATATATATAGTTACTATCCTTAGATTTCTATTATTACTTACTATTAGCTTTATATCCTCCTTTTATTATATAATATTTATATCTTCTTTAACTAGCTTAAGTCTCCTAAGAAATTTATTAGATTACCTTCTACTTTATATATTACTCTATTAGAAGGGATGAATATAGATAATTCTACCTTTAATAATTTTAAGTTATATATTTTATTTATTAACAAAATATAATAGTTATAAAGTCTCTTTCTTTAATATTAATAGAGCTAGGGAAGAAGAAGTTAAATATCCTAGTAAGTATAATATTAGGTATTCTTTAAAGGAAAATAATTATAAAATTGAAAAAAGCTAAGTAAGTATAAATTATATTCTAGTAGTAGTAATATTAAATA
>JAABUW010009772.1_pt1 | contig 10846 bp, 10 predicted proteins | sample 5560081 | NCBI WGS metagenome assembly JAABUW01 (sample SAMN10711882, study PRJNA513363) | rock metagenome | isolation source: Antarctica rocks | place: Antarctica: Victoria Land, Knobhead sud | reverse complement strand
TGAAGGCTCAGCTATCTGTTTCCTCATATCGTACTTTTACACCATGTAACCACGCCTCAATACACATCACTGATGTACCGGTCTGTCTGAACCGATCGCAACCATTTCTCTGCATCCTCCTCACTCTTTTCCGTCCTCTCCATGTAGATCTTCTTGCATACAGTTGCACAACTTTGACCTAACCTTGCCGCACTGCCGCACAAATAGATCTTGCCGCCTTCATCGAACAATTTGGCACATTGATCTCGGTGCTCGTAAATGGCGTCTTGCACGTACTTCGGGTGTCCTTCTGTACCAGCGTCGGGCATTCGACCTACAGTGTTCGACAGAGTCAGTATGTGTCTCGAAGCCGACATTTAAATCAAAACGTTTCAGACGCTGGATGGCGCTTGATACTGTCTTGGGGAACGCTTCGTCGTATGACTTACTGTGTGCGCCATGAACCGTCACGATGCCTAGCCTCTCCCACTCAGCCAGCTCAGACTTGTACAGGAAGTCTTTGTCCGCGTCCCGAGAGCCGAAGAACAACAGCGCGGGCCCAAGTTTCCGTGAACCAGCCTCCGCGATTGCTGCTCGCTCTTGGAGGAATGCTCTCATGGGGGCGATCCCGGTTCCAGCACAGAACATCATTATCGGAGTTTCTGTGTCGCCTGGCAGGCGGAAGCCGACGTTGGTAGTGCGGACGAAGCAGGAAATGGCATCTCCAGGTTTCCTGCCACCGAGGAACGTGGAACAGGCTCCCTCGAAGACCCCGTGGCCTGAGAGCGCAGGTCCAGTGTGGATGTCGTAGGTGAGACATACGACGTCCTCATAGCCTTCTGCGAACGGGCTGGATGCTATGCTGTACTGTCGTGGTGTCAAAGGTAGGAGCATATCGATGTAGACATCGAATGGCAGAGTGATGGAGTTCTCGATAAGAACCTCCACAATAGTATAGCGTTTATCAGCCAGCTGGCCAACAATGTCGTCTTGGAGAAGGTTGTCGGCGGATTTGTCCTTTGCAAAGCTGGCAATGGTTTTGAGTTGTCGTTTGGTGACGGGTATCCCAAGTTCAACGTAATCGCGGAGGAACACTTCTATCGGAGTTGGCGTAGTGGGCAAGAACTTCTTCTTTGAGCCTTGCACACTGATCTTGGTCTGCTCGTCGTAGCCGAAGTGTCGCATAACTCTGTGTACAGCCTCGTCGGGGTTGCGAGGCTGTACGACAAGGTAGTCGCCAGCTTCGTATTTCATTCCATGCGGTAGGCGGACTTCCATGTGCTTTTTCTCCGGCCCGACCGAGTTGTCCGCGAGGACTCTGTTCTGTAGGATGTTTCCGATGCCCATTTTCTCGTCGCCGAGTTCTTTCACGACCGTGCTGCGCTCGATGGAGACCTTGAGGGTTGGCTTGTCGTCCTCAACTTTGGATCCCGCTGCGGAGAGCAGTGTCTTGACCACCTCTTCCGACCAATCTTCAAATGGACCGATAAGATCCGCTTTGACGTTAGTGAACCCAGCTTGTAGTATAGCATCCGCTCCCAGGGCGCCCATCTTCTCGTCGATCAGCTTCGGGATGCGATGGAACGTGGAAACCCAGTCGGAGTTCCCAACCCCCATTACGGAGTACTGGACGCCTTTCAGCGCCTCTGGCCCTTCCAGCTTCTGCAGCCACGATACGAACTTCTTTGCGTTGTCAGGAGGCTGACCTTCATACGATGCTGTGATGATGATGTTGGCGGCGTCTTTGCTCAGGTTCTCCGCGGCAGAATCCAGGTTCATTATGTCAGCTCGAATGCCTTGCTCATCCAAACTGGTAGATAATGCCTCAGCGAATCCTTCACAGGTGCCAGAGTTACCGCCGAAGAAGATCTTGACTTTTCTCCCCTTCTCCTTCGTGCTATCCGCGGCAGTAGCTTTATTGCTCTCGTCGTTGGCTTGCTTCTGCAATGCTTGACTTGGAACGCCGCCGGGTATGCCGGTTAGCAGTGACTTTCCGGGTCGACGCCGTACCCTCATATAGAACCCATCAGGCTTAATGGTCAGCGTCGACTTGATCTCGAGTTTGTAACCAGGATCCACCATCTCCGGGCTGAAGCGCTGCAGGAGCATGGCAGTATTGAGGATCATCTCCTGTTCCGCGAACCCTCGACCAATGCAAGCCCTCAGCCCGTTGCCGAACGGCTTCCAGCTACTCGGCGGCAAAGTCTGGAACTTCCCATCCAAGAACCGCTCCGGTTTGAACTCATTATAGTCTGAACCCCACGCGGCTGCATCGTTGTGTACGCCATGAAGGTTCAATAGTATGGCATCTGTTGCTTGGATTCGATATTTGCCTCCAAGAAGACAGTCGTCGCGCGGTATGACGGAGAAGGACGGTATAGGACTGTTCAGCCGGAGCGTCTCCTTGATCGCGGAATCGAGATAAGTCAGTTTAGGCAGCATGTCCAACGACAAGACTTTATCACCAACTACCTCATCGACCTGCTTCTGGGCCCGATGGAACGCTTCTGGGTTCTTCAGCAGGTTATACCACAGGAAGGACAATGTGCCAGAGGTTGTCTCATGTCCAGCGACCAAGAAGGTTACCATGTTGTATATGACGTTCTGCTCGTCCAAGGTATCCCCTGACTCTCGGTCGACAGAATAGAGCATGGTGTTCAGTAAGTCCTTCGCATCCGGCTTCGGGTTAGCCTTTCGCTCTTCCACGATCTCACGGACAAGACCGTGCATGAGCTTCACTTTCTCCTGTCGATCCTGCTCTTCCCACCGATGCAATATGTTCTGGAGGTCCGTCCGACTTGACCTTCGGCCCGACATTTTGAGTACATCTGCCATTTGGGTAGCAAACGGATGAGCTTCATCGCTATAAAACTCATTGAAGCGGTAGCCGAAACTACAGAGGCCAATGGTGTCGAATGCAAGCCTGGTAAAGTCATCACTACAGTCGATCGCATGTTGATCGCCGAGCCGATCCCATCTCAGCATCATCTGAGCACTGATGTCTTGCTAGGAACTCATCAGCAAAAAGACAAACGTGGCGGCAAGAGGCCGTTTACCATGTCGTCGAACATCTTCCTCAGGCCGAGAGGACCGAAGGCAGGGACTAGTAATCGATGGGCCTTCCACCAGTTCTCCTCACGTTTCATTACCCGTCCATCCTCGTGAGCGCTGGTGAACAACCCGTCTCCAGTCAAAGCTCGTACTTCGCGTAAGGCCTTCCCGGGTTCCTTAAAGAAGAGTCTATCGTCGCATATTTCGTCGGCCAATTGTTGTGAAGACACAATGATGAGTCGCCGACCAGGTAGCTGGAGCTGCACGATCTCGCCATAGAGGTCGGCTAGTCGCTGTGTAGATCTTGATGGGAAGTTTGGATCCAATTCCCGGAGGTTGCCTAGCAGGAATTCGGGGGGTGGTTGAGGTATGGGCACCTCATCTATCTTTTCGCTGCCATTGGGAACTGGCGGATGCTCGGCAGGCATCTCGCCGCCGTTGCTGGCCACCGGACAAGCCATTCGTGATGGATGTTAAGATGAAAATTATCAATTGTTGATGGATGCTGGAGACGGGCCAATGGCTTGGGGGCCGTCCCCGCCTTATATATGAGCTGCGTACAGATCCTACAGTAAGCCATCCCGTGGCACCGAATCTGCTCGACCGCATGGGGCACGCACGCCCGCCGCCGACTCTTGTGCGTGCGACTTTATCAGTTGGCTCCGTTCGTAAGGCTGGTGATGAGCCAGGGTCGCATCCAACAGTGCCCAGGCATCGCCACAAAAGCTTGTTGCTTGCGTGCGCTACCACCGTGCGTACCCGGTATCGCAACGCACTCCCGATTGAATGGAGCGTACCTTTTGACACAGTCTTCCAGTTACAGCATCCACACCACCTGGGCTCTATATAGTATTCGGACGTACCGTTCGTATGCTGTCGGTACTTTTCGCTCCCGACGACTCAAAAGTTTATGAACAAGTTCCTGTCACAGCCAAGACCCTGTACAAACCTTGACCTTGGACATTGCAAGCAGCATGGGGGCTCAAGGAACGAATGCGGTTTGAATTCAGACTCGAGAGGATCCCTCGCGATTGCTTCGAAGTACATCCGGCAGCGAAATCTATGCACAGTTCCAATGGAAGAATCTGAACGATGCTGCTTGGCGGCCGCAATGGACTCAACATGGCCTTACGTAGCCGTGTCGGAAGTGTTTCTCGCGAGCAGCGTCCAACCTGGTATGCATCTGCTGCCAGACACAACAGCAGGTTGCAGAGTCCTTCTTTTGGAGAGCAACAGACATGCTGCGACTCGCACGTTCATCGCTGATACTCGAGGACATGCCTACAGAAGGGGGTTTGACATGGGGAGTGCTCGACCCGCGTCGCCAATCCAAGTACCTCGATTGTACTCGCTGCATCGTGGTGCCCTCACGCTCAAACTCGAGATGGCGTGCGCTCCGACAATTGCGGCGCCGGCACTCAGCATCGTCGTGTACGGAGTTGTGAGTATGACATCCTGCGCGATTGGGAGACCGCGGTTGATTCCGATGTATTTGATTGGGAGGTAGTCGGCTGTGCGAAGGTCCTTGAAAAGCTGCTGGTCCTTCGGAAAATTTGTCTCCTGGAAGGTATCGAAGAGTTTGATGCATATGCTCTCATTCAACTGCAGGTGGCCGAGCTGGGCCTCCGGTTCTCCAGCCATGATCTGGATCGTCTGGGGAACAGCCTTCAGCTCCGCGCACAAGGAGGTGAGCTGATGAATTCCCTTTGTCGACACGCCGCTAACACTCTGTAGATGGCAGCAAAGCCTAAGAGACGATGAGTTAGTGAGTAGGTAAGATGGACAAAGGCGTGGGATTTCTTACCGCTTCTCCAAGTCGGCGGTTGAGCCGATGTAGATCGTCCACACGTCACCGTCCTCGCCAACGATAAGAATGATGTACACGCCGGCAATCCTGACTCGCTGCTGAGTACTGGTGAGTGTAACCCGAGGCAGGCTGTCGAAGTCGGCGCTGGTGAGCTCGTAGTGGGGAATGGAGAGGAGCGTGGCCCCGGCTGCAGTGAGCTCCTCAGTGAAGCCATTGACAGTCAGTGAGGGCGTTGAGTCTGCGGCGAGGTCTCTGAATGACCCGCATTGCCGCTCGAGTATGAGCTTCTGCTGCCTTCTGACAACGGCCGTCACGAGGGAGGCGAGTTGGTCGACCTGCGCACTCGAGAGTAAAGTGTCAGACATTGTGGCGTGAGTAATGTGCGTGGCGTAGGTGGTATGAATATCGCTACCGCCACCAGGGGGACGTAGTTGTGAGGTGCGCAGTCGGTGATGGGTGAGTCGGGATGACGACGGAGTAGCGGTCGGAAATCTGAAGCGAGTGGGACGTTGAGGTCATAGTTGATGACGAACCTTGGTGTACCTTTGATAGCGCCATTGGCCTCCAGCAGCATTGTCTCTCTCCATCGATCCGTGACTCGTTCCAATCGTCCTCACTACCACTATCACCCGCGCTTGGTCGTAAGCGCTCTTATCTGGCTGGGACGAACACTAGCTTGAAGCGTTCCTGATCCGTGTCTGCCTTGACAGCGCGGAGGAAAGTGCGGAGAGAATCCTCGTCTCCTTGTGGCGCCACATAGCCCGAGTAGTGATACGCACAGTACCCGTCTTCCAGCTTGTATGGCATGCCCTTGTGCTTCATCTCCGCGAAGAATTTGCGAAAGCTGACTCGATCGTTGGGAATGTCGCCGCCGACCTTCGTGCAATCGGCCTCCGGCACAAGACCTTGAATCTCCACGTAATGCTCATCTTGCTGTCCTTCGCCCGTACCGTACACTAAGGTTTCATCGCCGGAGAAGGTCGAAGGCGTTGCCATTTTTCTCTTGCCCTTGCGTGGGCTGACCTGCTGTGCCTTCATCTTTCTCATGTAGTTGGGGTCGTACTGCACACGATTCGGGAATGGCCCCTTCGTCCGCTGTCAATGGAGGCGTTTGCCTAGCTGCATCTCAGCGCATATGGTAATGGACAAACTTTTGGGCGAGTGAGATCAGGGGAGCGCCATCGGGGCACGGGCGTGTGGTGTCGGTGGTGACCAAAAACGCATCACCCGCGAAATCGGTAGGGTCGTGTCTGAGGCACCTCGTTATCGCGCCTGGAGAATCTTCACAAGCCCTTCCATGTGGAGCTTGACAGGCATCTGAGAACCGTACACTGACTATCATACTCAGTCAGCGGCATCGACGTAATCAATCGAAACAATCAAGGTACGTACCTCGAAACAGACCATGCTAGCGACCGCGGAGACGGTCAGCTCATTCAGGTCATTACGCTCCAGGCGTTGTTGAATTATGTTGATCGCCTCAGTCTGGAAAGACAACGCCTCTCGAGATTGGGCTGCGGAGCCCGCGGAGCCTGCAGTGCGCTTGTTGGCAGCATGGCAGAGCTTGATCAGGAAGAATGCTGGGTCCTGTAGCGATAGAACGAACCAAGATCGTCGAGCTCCGTGCATCAATGGCGACGCTGTTATCACTCGAGCGTGGTCTGTCGGCGTCAGCACTCCCTTAGAGCTGAAGATCTTACACACATGCCTTACAAGTACGAACGAGCGAATCCACAGTATCAGAGTTTGGCACAGGAAGAACATCGAACGGGTCAACTCTGGATAGCCCAATCGAACCGAGACTGGGATTGCTGCGACCTTCCCAAACGCTTGTCATTTTCGGTCGTTGGCGCACTACCTCCCGCAGTCCTTCCCTGCCCAGGCAAAATCGCTGGACCTGCGGACCATCCTCTTGTTTCCTTTTGGTGGGGGCAGCGGTTATGTCCAGCTGCATGGAAGGAGGCGTATGTACATGTCGTCTGATTGTCGTGCGTATACCTGCTTCCAGGCGCAGAGAACCAGTAGCGTGCACAAACTGGTAGGCGTACGGCTACTGACGATGCCTCTTCCGTTGAGCAGACTTTCTATCGGTCGCTGTGCGGGGCTCGCCCTGGTATGTCTGCGATGAGACCGCGTCACTGTCCTGCCACTTATCCTGGTAGCAGCATATCCTGCTCCAGGAACCCAATGAGAGAGCTGTTGCCTTGGAACCAGTCGTTCAAGAAGCCGGGACCGAACGCTTCGCTACCATCGAGTATCGCATCGGGATCAGCAAGAGGTGCAGGCGCAAAGCCGAGAGATCCCAGGTAATGATCAATGTCGTTGACAGCCGGCTGTCCGATCCAGCTGGAGCCGGTGAGAGTTTCGTTTGCTTTCGCTTGAACGTACAGCGTCGCCACTCTGCAGAAGATGTCGCAAAGAGCGTGGAGCTTGACCATGCCGGCGGCGAAACGTCGCAGCTCTCGCAGTGTGGCGACGAAGTCTGTCAGTAGTCGTAGGTCCGGGCCTGCGCTAGATGAATGGGCAATGATATGGCAGAATAGTACTGTGAACGGTGTGATAGGTGCTTTGAGCAGTCCCCTGAGCAGTGTCAGCGTTCATTGCAACCTATGCGGTAGATAGACCTGGTGCAGAGAATAAGGTTCTACGCTTACCAGTGGCAGTGGCCAGTCCAGATAAAGTCTGGAAGGTGTCTGTATGTTTTCCATGTATTGGCATGCAAGCTGAGAGCATTCCGCGCAGCGTCAAGAGCAGGAGATTCGTTGCCAGCGGCGGAGATGGTTGCGTGCTGGATCAGAGCGCTACAAGCATGTTCGAGTCAGTAATAGGCTACCACAAGTTATGCGAAAGTGGTCGTACATTGTGCTGTAGTGCATAGCGGCGTCTGACTCTTTCATCAGAAGATAGAGGCCCGGATCGCCGATGTCGTCTGCTACGGAAGAGGGCGCCTAGTAGATCAGCATCTCTCCTTTGTCATATTGAAGCAGCCTGAACCGATTAAAACTTACCTCTTCACGGCGAACCCAAGCTTCTTGGATATGCTCGATAAGTTCTGACGCCCTCTTCGCCGTTTCATAGGATGATTGTTGAAGGGCCAACGGGCTGTACAGCTCCTCCACGACCTGACACTGTAGAGCACTAATCCGAGTGCAGTAATTGAAGGCGTCAACGAAGCTGCTCGGCAGTATCGAGCCATGGGAGAGTCGTGGCACTGTGATGTCGTACGATCGTATTACTGGAGCGCGTCCGAGTCGTACCGCAAAGCTAGTATCGAGCCAGTAAGTCATCCAGAAGAGTAATATCTTGCTCTGCCGATCTGTCTCGGTGTCTGACTGCATCGTCGAGATGCGGTGGTATCCAAGCAAGAGCACCATGGATGCAGCATTTGAGGTCAGTGTCAGTGCCAGGTGTGGTTTGCAGAGCTCTTCGGCGACGACTGACTATGAGCAGTTAGTACCAATTTGAGACATGGCACCCGTTTAGACTTACAGCTCTTATCAAAGCGCACGCTGCTTCTTCAGTAGCTGGCATAACGAGCTTGATGTCGTTCACAGCCTGGCCAAGTTGTGCAGTAAAGAACGCGCGTAGGTTGTGGCATCGCTGCGCAAACGCGGAGCCGGATTCCAGACCGCCGTACTCGTTACACAGACTCCTGAGCACGCTATAAACGTATACACGTCTTATAGCGGTGGGTTGTTGTCCTAGTGCGAATACACTGTCGCACTTTTCTCGCAGTGCAGCAACAGTGAGGCCAGGACTAAACACCAGGGTGAAGCTGTCTATAGGGTGTCACATTAGCGGCTTACAAACCTTGGTATGCTGTGGAGATGCACTCACTCTGGCAGTTCTGCAGAAGTCTCTCGATGTCAGTCCCGTCAGGTGGCTCCATGGGTTTGCCTTCCTCGCGAAATCCCGCAAAGTCGGTAAGATCATGAGTCTCCTCGATATGGCTGACCATGTCTTTCAACGAGCTCAAGGCCGCAGCAAGCTCAGCATCGCCATAAGCACCAGTGCTTTGACCGACAGCCTGTTCAATCACGCTACTAGCGACTGCGGAGTGAGGCCCTGCTCCAGCATCACCGACGTGGTAGTTGTTCGAAGGCTTCAGCTCGGTGGTGCCTATAGAAGATGGGGTAATTGGAGCAGTCCTTGGTGTCGGCACTGAGTCTCCATGTTCGCCAGGGCTTTTGGTAGTGGAGCCGCGCTGCTGTTGCAAGAGCTTCTCGATACTGGCCAGACGATCTCCGATGAAGTCGATCTTCTTTTCGTATTCTTTGCTAATCACAATACGGGATCGAGGCTCGCTGTTCTGCGTAGTGGTCGTCCGGCAGATCGACTTGCTATTTTTGCAGTTTGAACACGGTGAACCCTTGTCACACTTCACCTTACGGTTTCGGCAAGCATCACACTGAATGTTGTTAGTGTTATGCTACTGTAAAGAAATAATAATCGCCATATAGTCAAAGCATCTCCTCACTTACTGCACGCAGGTCTTGCATAGAGTCGCTCTTGTCGGCGATTTGAGCCTTATCGCGTGTACTCATAGCTTGCGGCATGTGTTGCCTCGTATCTGCACTCACGAGATGTGCGAGATGCTGAGATGGATTGGTGGCATCTGCGAGCATGTTGTCTCCTTCTTTCGCGCTCGGGGTCCGCGGGCCCCGAAAAGATGATGACCGCCAAGCCAACGCGTCGAACGACTTCGTCTGTTCCTCTGCTCCCGAAGACAACGAGGCGTTTGGCGCGTCGTGCGGATGTCAGAGACAAGTCAAGCCCCGAGCCTCACATAGAATGGCGTCCGTGTTCGCCTTATTCTCAATCTGCAAGAATAACATCATGGCGATCGCATCCTCTTGAATGGCAGGCGAAATGGTCTCGGTGTCCGCGGAACGCGAGCATTCAGATACCAATACCGCAAGTAAACAGACAAGCCTTTCCTTTTTTTTTTACCAGTTGCACACTGGTCCCATGCTATACCACAAGTGAACAGACAATCCTGTTTCTTTCGCACACTCTTTTCATGCTATACCCTCCCTCAGAACTCATAACTTCGTGTCTCGGAGATCATGGCCGTCAAGAAGAAGAACAATGCCGTTGAAGCCGACAGCAACTCTGAGCAGGACAAGCCAGAGGCGAAGCCAGGATTCGACAGCTACCTCGTAAGTTGGGCGGGTGGCGATGGTAGAGCCATTCCTCAGCTGACGTGCCACAGCGCGTCTTCACTTACGCCGACAATATCGGCCGTGGGCTCTATGCCATTTCATTCATCGCTGCAATCGCTGCTGGGACTACCCTCCCACTCATGAACATCGTCTTCGGAAGTTTCGTGACCACGTTCACGCGGTTCGCCAGCGGGAACATCAGCCCAGCAGGGTACATGCGGCAGGTCGAGAAGCTCGCGTACGTTATGAAATCCTTTAAAGAGAGCGTATCATTGTCAGGACTGACCTACCTGCGCAGTCTCTACTTCGTCTACCTGTTCATCGCCAAGTTTGCGCTGACCTACATCCACACAGTCTGTGTATCCCTGGCTGCTATCCGAACCACTAAAGCACTTCGTGTGCACTTCTTGCAGTCCCTCCTCCGCCAGGAAATCGCCTTCTTTGAGTCCAAGGACATTGGGTCCCCATCGATCAAAGTCACGACGAACGGCAACATCATTAATAACGGCATCTCAGAGAAGCTTACGTTGACAATCTCGAACTTGGCTCTCTTTTTCTCGGCTTTCGTTGTGGCTTTCGCCGTACAGTGGAAGCTCACTCTCATCACCATCGGCATCATACCTGTTCTATTCGTTGCTGTCGGCAGCGTATTTGCACTGGATGCACCAATAGAAGCTCGGGTCATGGCTGCATATACTCGCGCGGCTTTGCTTGCAGAAGAAGTGTTCTCCACGATACCAACGGTACACGCGTTCTGGTTGCAGCCGCTGATGGCGCAACGATACGACAGCCACCTTGGGGATGCCGAGCGCGAAGGCATGAAGAAGTCGCCGATCTTCGGAGTAAG
>JAABUW010009769.1_pt1 | contig 10849 bp, 14 predicted proteins | sample 5560081 | NCBI WGS metagenome assembly JAABUW01 (sample SAMN10711882, study PRJNA513363) | rock metagenome | isolation source: Antarctica rocks | place: Antarctica: Victoria Land, Knobhead sud | reverse complement strand
CACATGCAATGTACAATGTATCAACAGCATGTCAATATGAGCCCTGAGCATGTGTGCATATTGGGAGGTCAAACAGGTGTTGATCACTGTATTACACTAGGCACAATGCATACCTGGTTGGCGTCTGTGACTGTAATGAAGAACTTTGGCCAGTCCAGATCAGATGGGAACAGCACATTGCCTGTGACCAGTTCATATAGCAGGCAGGCCAGCGCCCACACATCAGAGGCTGCGTGGGTGCTGCTAGCATGCAGTGCAGTCTTTGATGTACTGCTGGCTGCGAGCAGCATCTCAGGTGACCTCACGCACTCTGTGCCACGGTTCCTGCAACAGCACATCCAGGTTCATGAGCAAATACTGCAGCCGGAGTTGCACACTCCTGTTGCCTGCAAATGTCAAGCATGTATCTCAGGCAGCAGTATGGCAGGTCAAAGCAGTTATGCGATTTGGTTTGGAGTGGATAGCAGATTCAGCTTGCTTGTGATGTGCTTTTGCAATCCAACATGTGCAAGCTTTAGTGACAATGTCTTTACAGCTGCTGAAGATGCATGCATGCTACAAGTCCACATGCTTATATCATGTTACAAAGTGTCAGAAAACCGCAAATTATGCAAGAACCTGGCAGCGTTCAACTCAAGGCAGAGGTCTGAGCTTCTGTACCAGTCAAAGGCCAATTGCCTTTACACTCAGCACATGTTACACGTGGTGCAACTCACATGCTGATCTGGTCCTGCCCTGATTGGCTGAAGTCGTGACTGTCACCAAAGTCTCCCAGGACCACCTCAAAAGGAGGTTCATCTGAGGCTGGTGACCAGAACTCCTGCTCTGACACTCCGGGCAATGCATGCAAGAAGACATTGTCGCACTTGAGGTCAAAGTGTACAACGCCCTGCTCTGATACTGCCTGCACTCAAGGATAACAGCTTCTTTGCATGGGTTGGGATTCACCTTGGCAGTGCCATCTTGCAATTTGCACACAGATGCGCTGGTCTCACATGGGCAGGGTGCAAGATGGCACTACCCCAAAAACACACAAATAGGCTGGGCTAACGGTGCAGGGTGCGACTTGGTACTACCACAACAGCATACTAATGTGCTGGGCTCAAATGGGCAGAGGGTGCACAAGCATAAGCCTTCAAGTGGTAGACTGTGCAGTTGCAACAGAATAACAACAGAGGAGTCTGCCTGAGCATGTATCAGGTAAGGGGCTTTGCTAAGCAGCACTCTTGAGCTTGAACAGTTGTTCGGCACAGCTTCAATGTGCACAGAGCGTTGGCGACGAGGCGCATGGCTTGAGTCATGCCTGTAAAACACTTGCAAGGTGGGCAAAGACATTGAGGTAGAGCCTAAGCTGGTGGCAAGCATCCTCTGGTTGCCTGTGCCGCCACTCCCTCAGACTGCAGCGGTACTTGGTCATCACCAACATGATGCTGTCACTGCAGATGCCAGAGTCATGTACCCTGCAGATCCCTGGCACATTGCTCAACCGCTGCATGATGGCAATCTCCTTGAAAGCCGTCATCTGCACAGCACAACATGATGCTATATGGTACATGACGCTATATGGTACATCTGTAGAGCCTAAAGCCGCCTGCTGGCAGGAAGCCACAAGGCACGCACACAGACTGATGATGAACAGCTTTACCACAGGCTGCCTTTATTGCATCATACATGCCCCAAGCAGGATTACCCAGTTGCTGGTTCAGCGGTGACATCAACATGTTTGGAGAATGGAAGAAGGAGCAAGGTCATGCACACGTACCTGACTGATGGGGTTGTCCCCAGCTGTTGGCAGGTCAGTGATCTTGACTGCCAGATCTGGGGTATCAGCACAAAACTTGGGGGGTTGGCAGGTGAACACTTGGGCAAAGGCTCCACGTGCTATGCGCTGCTTGTCCTCATACATGCTCTTGTCAAACAAGAACCTGCACACAATTGCAACATTGCTTGCCTCACAGAATCACTTTACTGTAAGGATCCATTGCTAGGAGCTGTTGCAGCACAGTGCATTCAGTTTCAACAGTGGCTGATGAGCCACTGGACAACATCCAACATTGGCCTCCTTTATACCGCCGCAGATTTAAAATGGGCCCATTTCAAATCCGCGGCGGAGTAAACTTCTGGGGATCACATCATTTGGCAACGGTAATGGCAATGCACTTCATGTAAGGCATTTACGCAAGATTTCAACAGTTTAAACATATTCTATATCATGGGATTGCTGTACACCTTCTAAGAAACTGCATCAGAATGCCATTACCTAGCAAGTCATGGAGCAAACGTGCAGCAATTGGATGAATGGATATGCCAAGCTCTTAGTAAGCACAGGCAAGCTGAACTACTCTACGGCAGCAGCCCAGCAAGCCAGCTCATGCAGACAACTCTTGGGCACAAGCGAACCAATGACAGCAAACCTGCAAGTGAGGCGCAGCAAGCGGATTGCAGGTGGGCCTATGGTTTTGGCCCAGTGCAACAAAGGGCCTGACATGCTGGCATTGCCTGCCCAGCTGAGGTGCTGCTGCAGCACACTGACAGGCTGCTGGGCAGAGGGGTCCTGGCTGTTGCAATACAATGGGTCCAACTGCCCTTTGCTGGTCAGCAGAAGCTCCACAATCAGCTGCAGCATCTGCATTGCATGCAAGCCAGTCACAAAGCTGATCATCAAGATGCACTCTGCCTAGGCAGCCTCTTGTTACAGCAGACTTGATCCAAGAGACTTTTGAAAGCTATGCTGTTGTCTTTCTCATGGATGTGAGCCAAGGATGCAGCTGCAGTGGCAAAAGCTAATCTTTGCATGAGACAGGGCACACAATATTTCTTTGGTACAGCGCTATAGCATGTCTATGGCTTTGGAGCAGCATGGTGCACACCTGAGCATGCAGCTCAGTATCTGCATACAGGAATCTCCTCGCTCTCTTCTGCTCATACAGCGCAAGGTTGCCCCCTCTAGTATCAAATGCACTCACAGCTGAAGCTGTCCGAGTGCTGTCACCTTCAAAGCGGCAATCCTGCAAGATTCATCGGCATCATCTAGTGCTTATGAGCTCAGCAGCCATGAGCCTCTCTTGATGTTTGGGCCAGCTTCTTGCAAGACAAGGTGGAGAACTGCAGAATGCGCTGTTAGCCTGTGTAATTTCATGGCAAGGCGTGCGGCCCACCCACTGCTTTTGACACACAGCAGAGGTGCACTCACACAGTGCATGTTGGAGGGAGACGTGTAGGGTCCCATCAGAAACTTCTCCATCTGTTGCATACCTGTGAATTGTGCCCGAGTTGCACTGCCGAAAGCCCAGCTGAGCACGAAAGATTCAGCTTGGGCATCTTCAGGCGGTCTGCCTGTGAATGGCTATGACTGTGTTTAGGGCTTAGTGGTGTCAAGATGGGAATGTGAGGAGTAGCTCGCAGGCTTGCAGCCTTTGAAGCACTTGCAGGACTTCCTAAGCTGGGCTTGTCATCTGTCAGGCGCCTGCAAGCAACAATTCTGACATTGGCATTGCTCTCATTTACAAGATGAGTGGTACAGACGCAAAATGTACTGGCATGACACTGTCTTTGTCCATTCAACTTGTGCATTTGCCGAGAATGCTGCTGATGATGATGTACTTGATCACACATCAGCTTCATTCTACTACAAAACAGATTGCAAAATAAAGTAGGCTGCTGTGGTTATGCAAGTGCAGATATGCCAAGTGATCAAGACTAGCTTGTGTGATTGCAGAGGGACTTCTCTTGGTGTGAAAGGAGGCATGCCTGTGAAAAGAAGACAATGGTGTTGGCAGGTTTGCTGGTCCTCCCTTGCGAGCTGAGCCTGCCAGGTTGAGAGCAGGCAGCAGAGGCCTCTTGGGAGTCAAACGAGATGACTGAAGAGGTGAAGATGGCGTGCTTGAGCTATCAGAAATATCACTCTGCAAGGCAGACATGCATGTGCAGGCTGTGCTGTGATGACAGGAGGCGATGGGCCTGTTCAACACCCACTGAGACACATGCAGGCCCAGCTTCAGCATGCAGGCAGGAGCTGCAACTGTTTCAAAATAGCAGCATGTCTCATGGTCAGAACACAACATTCTGACTGTTTCGTAAATATTTGAACCCTGTGGCTCAACCTAGGCGGCAGTAGCCATGTATGGTTGCTTATATGACATGTGCAATGTGATGCAAATTTTGAATTTGGTGGACAGGCTGTCAGTGCTCAGGAGCATTTGAAAGTGCGACACCATTAGCAACAAGCTCTGGGGGGTGTAGACATATCACTCTGTGTGAGAGACGTCTGTGTCATAGTGGTCTCAGCACAGGGTCTGGGGACTAAAGCATCAGGCAGATTCTCAGTTGTCCTACACAGGTGGGATATACCTGACTATCCATCTCCAGAAGCTGCTGCATGTCTTCCTCTAAGTCACCCTTGGAAACAAAATCTGGGGGAAGTTTCTGCCTAGCACTGCCTGCTTCAGCAGCCTTTACCAAAGCAAGACCTGAGTCCAGCCCGGGATGCCCAGCTGAAATCTTGGGACTACGTGTTGAGTTGGGTGGTAATGAAGGTAGCCGCAATCTTGAGCTCAGCTTTCCAAGAGACTCTTTGTGAGACATGTCATGTCTGCTGCAGCTTAGCGATGAGGGAGTCATAGCAGTCGTGGCTGCAATAGGATCAGTGCTTGGTGGTGCAGGTGAGTCTGCTGATGTAAAAGTGGATGTAAGTGGCACAGCTGTGGCTAAACTCAGCTCTGCTTCCAGACCAATGTTCCTTATCAGGAAATCCATGACACACAGCTCATACAAGTGCTGCCTGACAACTTCAACCTGCACGCAACATGTGTTGACTGTGACAGATCAACGAGGAGAAAAAGGTTTGTTTTGCAAAGCATCGTTCAAGGCTCAACTGCATCATCTGTTCAACAGCTGTAGGATCAAGAGACGCTCTCTGTGAAGGCTGCGGCGCATGTTGCGATCATGCAGACTGTTTGCAGCTGGTGTATATGAAATATCATCTGAACTTTGCATATCACCTGCAAAAGCTGTATTTTGACATACATGTGTTTAAGTGTTGTGTGCAATGGACAGGTGTTGGTTACCTTATGTTTGGCAAGCGCTTGCAGTGCAGCCAGATGTTGCCGAGACATTTGAAGATCTTCTGAAGCATAAGCATCTACAAACCCTTGAAAGTGCAACCTACAGGCATATGTAGCACTGTGTGCATCTGCAATAATAGGGTTGTAGTTGCACCCATACAACATAATCAAGGTTTGGAGGGCTGCAAGGCGCTGCCCTTCTGGCCTGCTCCTGTCTTGAAGTATTGCCAGACATGGCCCGTCAGGTGGCTTCACACCAGATAAGAACAGGTTAAGTGCCTGGACCCTTGTCAGATTGACCATCTCCGGAAGGGCTGTTGGGTGTGCCGCATCCTTACCAGGGGCGTGCTGATAGGCCTCCATGCCTGGTGCCATGTCAGCAGCTCGGGCTTGTTGTTTCAATGGCAGAAACAGCATGTCGCTGCCAGACTGATGCCTGCCACTTGTGCACCAGACAGGCGATCTGTCAAGCCTTTGGTCAGCAGGGGCACTTGCATCTGGTACTGCTGATATCAGGTCAACAAGTGCATTGCCGAATGCCATAACAACCTCCACTGTCTTCTCGGTTGATGAGTGCACTGTCAAATGGTGTTGCACGAATGCTAAGTAAATGGTGCCTGCAGACTGATTTCCAAGATATCCTCTCAAAGCACGTGCTGCTTCCCCTGCCTGCGCAAACATCACATCAACATTGGCTGTTGTGTGCAGCAATGACAGAAAGCCTGGCCATGAACCGTTCCACAAAAGCAACTACGAATTGCCGCGAGTAATAGCAACACTGAAAGAGTAAGGCGAATATGCTCAAGGATGTGGCTTTGGGTAGTACTGCAGCCTCAGGCACAGAATTGCATGCAAGCCAATGTCAAACACCAGGTCAATGCCAGGTTTGTAGTGCACAGCAGTGCAAGTGCATGTAATCTGTCGAGCCTGCATTGAATCTATGCACAGCAAAAGGTCACAACATTTCCCGCACCCGCCATTGACCATTCAGCCAAGCAGTCTGTAGCTGCACCATTGTAGTCATCAGCATTGTCCGGCGCTGCGTCCAGAAGGCTACCGGCCCAAAAGATAGAAGCTCTTCTTGCACTGGACCCCAAACCTTGACAGCCTCGAACAGATATTGTGAAATTGCGCCTGGGTCATGGACCAGCGTCAAGTATTCTGCCAACAGCTCCAGGCAGCACTCAAGGTTTGGAAAGCCAAGCATACCCTGCAGGCAAAGAGTAGCCATTCAGACAATGTGCTTGCTCCTCTTTGCGCCTTCATGTCAACTGGCAGCGCATTGTGATGCAGCCAGACTACAAACGTGGTGCATTCTATATCACCATTCAACCCCTGTGCATATCACCTGCTGTTTGTTTAGGATGCCTTCGCGCATGCGCTCAAAAACCATGACCAGAAGGGTGTGCCTGTGGACAGGCTGGCTGTGCTGCAAGTCTAATGGAGCAGCACGACCCTTTGGGCTCGGCGATTCGAACAGACTGCTGATAGACTGTGGCTGTGCTGCTAGGGACGCCAAAGTTGCAATGCATAGCTGACGCAGCTCTGCTTGACTGCCCTCATCATGCAGAGCATGCCCATCCTCAGGCATGAGCTCATGAAATAAAGCCTTAGCACTTGTCTGGTCAGGTTTGGGCTCTTCAGCGACAAGTGGGCTCAGCTGTAGCAAAGCTTTCATGACAGTGCATTTGATCTGCTGCTGCAGCACTTCTTCATCTGTCAGCCATGGGCCTGACGCCTGCCATGCAAGGCGTGGTGACTCAGCACTTGGTGCTCGTGCTCCCAGCTCAATCGATGCGTGTCGGGAAGCGGCCTCCAAACGCCTCTGGAAAGAATGATGCTGGGATGATGCTTCCTCTGCAAGCCTCTGCTGGTACAGCGCCTGCAAGTATGCTGGCGTTCCTATGCTAGCTAGCGGAGTGCGCTCCTGTGCAGCCTGCAGCACAACGGGGATAACACTGAGACCAAGTTGTCGTCATAATCTGCAGCAAAAGCGGCTTCAAATGCTGACTGTGTAGATACCCCTAGCAGTTTTGAAAAGATGCAGCCAAAGTGGTTGAATACCATCCCATGTTGTAACTCATGGTAACAGTGGCTTCACACTCAGAAAACCATGCATTCAAAAGCAAGCAAAGCTATGCTTGCGGGCCTGATCAGGGTAAATGCTTTGGCTGACATACCGCTTGATATCTGGCTTTGGTTCTGTGCAGCAAGGACTTGAAGTACCACTTCTTGGAGACTTGAGGCTGTGGAGTGTCAATCGGGATGCTTACATCTGCCTTGACATCAAGAGGTCGATGACGCTGAAAGTACATAACCAGACTGCTCCTTAGTCCAGATGTTCTGGCAGCCTACATTCACAGCATTTGGGCATTCAGCCTTCAGCAAACGTACTCACTTTCTGGGATTTGACATTCTACTTCGTGGCATGCTAGTACCAGACAAATGCACACCTGTCACAAGCATTTGCCAGCTCTGCATTCTGTGTTGTATATGCACCTGCATATTTAGTGACAACACACACTGCTTGTCCCAAACACTTGCTGACACACAGAAACAACTCACCAGGCATACGTCTGGCAGTTGCAGCAGACTCAACACCAGCTCTGGCAGAGCTGAGAGGCTGCATGCTACATCAAGCCCCTGCTCAATTGCTGCTACCACATCCCTCACAAGCTCTGAGCCCTTGGGAGCTGCTGCCAACAAGAGGACCAAGGTTTCCCTCAGCTGTGGAGGGAGCGTGACGCTGTCATCAGCCCTTTGGCAGGCTATCTTCAAGATTTCCTGCACCATGCGTTCTTCTGGTGGTCAGCAAGCTTCTTAGCATGCCTGGCCAAACCAAGTCATGGCAAACAGCAGGTTTCCGTGCGTATTGCACATCCGCCTGAATGATGCCAGGAGACTGAATGTGTGAGGTGGACGTAATCAGTCATGCTGTTCAGCTCCAGGAATACAAGCAGGTGTTTGTGCCTCCGTCAGTGTAAGACACATGCTGCCTGCACAGAATGCCACCAGCAACAGAAGCATGACTGTTACCTGCAGGCCGCCTTTGGCTATACACTGCAGGACAACAGACAATGAACAGCCTTCAGGGCCGCTGCACATGCTGGCAATGTCTAACACAGCCTCTTGCTGCAGGTACATGGCATCTGCTGACATGGACGCCACAATTGGCTGCCCTGCCTCTGCTGACCTGGAAGTCACAAGTGGCTGCCCTCCCTCTGCAACAGCATAAGGCATCACTGTCATGTCTGGTACATGTTTCTGGTTCAGTGAAGATTTGTGCAAGCAAATCAGTGAGAACATTCTGTACGGGAGAACGGAATTGCATTGCTGCATGTGTGGTTGCAACATGCCTGTGAGTTGCGGTTCATGCCTTGTAGCCATACAGTCTTTACCTGGATGCACTGTGTTCTTCCGAAACCACTGGACCTGCTGTGGTTTAGACATGACAGCAATAGCATCACCAAGATTGGTAATGATGTATTGCTGCTGTCTCGTACTGCCAAATTCTGTCAAAAGCAGGGATGCTTTTGACAAGCTGGCTTGAATCAAGCCATGCCGGGTGCCGTGCTGTGCCTTGACCACCACAAGCAAGCCCTGCACCAATGCAATATCAGCCTGTCAAATTTACTGAATGCACAACCATGGTGGATCAGGAGTTCATGTTCACAACAAGATGCTGAGCTAGGCAGTCAAGTGCCACACAGCAGTGTCAAGCTGACCTGATTGGTAGCAGCAAGCAGTACATCATCTGGCAGCATGTATGTTGCCAGCTGGTTGGCAGTGGCAGGCTCCTGGTACCGCTCATGTGCCAGGGCCTCCCTTTGCAACCTGATACTTTGAGGAACAAGGTCTGCTAGAGCCTTGTGGCACAATCTGCACTGTGTCCTGGAAAGCTCCACGGCATACACGCCACTGTGAATGCCAGGTGTGCTGAAAGTCAGAGGCTGCACAAGAGCGCTTCGAGGCTGGATAGGCAGGCTATAGCTGAATGCCTTGTTGCCAAGCCTGCACCAAGACAGTGTATCATTCAATAGAAAGAGGCGTAACTTCAGCCTTGCACGTTGGACACCACTTTGCTGACCTATGTGTAAATCCCAGATGGCCTTTTCTACCCCGTGCTGCGCTGATGTCAAGATACAACACTGCTTCCACAACACCCTGCAACAAAGCATACAAGTGAATGCAAGCACCATGTACGATCGAGCGAAAAAGTTTGGTGTGAGTAGAGCTCACAGCTTGCACTCTATCCACAGCTTCTCTCGGCGAGATCACATCCAGACTCACAACATGCTCCAGCAGCTGATTCTTGCCGAAACAAGCCTTGCTCACGGAACGGAGCCAGCTCAGCAACACACTATGCCTCCTGCACACCCTGGCCTGCGGCTTTTCAGGATTCATTCGTGCACAAGCAAGTCAGGCGACTCGCCTTGAGCGAGCCGTGCGCAAAGAAGATGTATTTGAATTTTGGCAGGTGAATTCTGAAACAGCAGAAAGTTTATCCATTTTGCAAAATGCCAAGAAACAGCATGTTGCTTACCGGTACGCTGTGGCATTTCAGTAGCGCAATGGAAATGGCAGCTGTCATGTTACTATGCGTATCAAGCATTGCTCTGAGGATACGGCCTGGACTGCACATGTCACGCACAAAAGGTTTGTATGTCACACTCCAAAAATGGACATGACAATCAATTGAATTGCTGTTGTTTTTTTGAAGCATGCTTGAGCGTCAAACATGTCTATCAGAACCTTTCCGTACACATGGATGACATTGCAAAAATGTTTAACCACCATGCTACAGAAAAGCTGCTGTGAATATCAGGTGGTACTCTGCCTGGGACTGGCTTGGTGCTGCTGAAAGTTCTCACTGTCCACTGGATTCGTTCTTGCTGTCCACTGTATTCGTTTGAGTAGATTTTGCTCTTCAGCAGTACATTCCAATGGTATAAGCACATGTAAAGTGACATAATGGGCACCAAACATTGCAGAGGTTGAGCCCCAGGCTTGCACACCTTGCTCTGACAATCTCAGTGTGGTATTGTGCTGCGTTCCAGGTGCAACCTGGATTGCTGTAGTACCACGCAGTGTCTGCACATCCAATTTTGCACCCAAAATGGCATCTGTATATGCAATAGGAACCGTGGAGTACACATCACAGCCTTGCCTGGTGAAAGAGTCTTCAGGGTGTATCTGAATGACACACTCAGATGTCACTGCAGCAGTCATGTCTGACAAGCTCTCATCATACATGCAAGGCATGGAAGCAACTAGCCAGCAGCACTTACCACAAAGCGCAAGATGATATCACCACGCTGGCCACCAAAAGTCCCCACATCACCTTGACCATTCAAGCGCAAAACACTGCCATGATCTACACCTGCAGACACAATGCACAGCTAATCTCTAAGAGTGCAAGCAACCCAGGTTGGCAGCGACACATTATGTCACAGTCAGGCTAGTACAAAACCACAATCTTGTCTGGCAAGTGCATTTGGATCAGCATACCAGCAGGAATCTTGACTCGGACATGGCGAGGAGTGACTGCTCTGCCCTCTCCGCCACATCTTTTGCACCAAAATCGTGAGCTCACGCCTTTTCCACCACATGCGGGACAAGTTCCATAGCTCTTTGTGCGGCCTGCACAACAGTGTGTCAGCTTACTCATAGGCTATTGTGGCAGCCAATGGCTCTTGTACACATGCTTGTGGGAGAAAGATGCTGGTGTAGAGAGATAGCAGTGTAGATGTCAAGGTGCGCCAGCTAGGCCAGTACCTAAGGAGCTG
>JAABUW010009768.1_pt1 | contig 10849 bp, 8 predicted proteins | sample 5560081 | NCBI WGS metagenome assembly JAABUW01 (sample SAMN10711882, study PRJNA513363) | rock metagenome | isolation source: Antarctica rocks | place: Antarctica: Victoria Land, Knobhead sud | reverse complement strand
ACGTTGAAGACCATCTGACCGGTGCCCTACGTTATCCCACGGCTCAGTCTAGCCTTCACTATCTGATCCGCCTGTATGCACTTTCTATACACCAGTGCACCCCAGCAAAGGAGCCTTGGCGTAGAACCATCTTACGATAGGAAAGAGAGCAACGTATACATTTAATACGCTTGTCCGAACGACAATGAGCCGGGGCGACTAGCTCTTCACTGCTTCCTTCCTCTGTGAAAGAAGCCATTTGGGGGCGTCGCGAGCTTCATGTCCGACTCAATTGAAGTCCCCTGAAGATTTTGCCTGTATGCCACACAACAGAAAAAGCCACTCACAGCTCCGAGAATATCAACGCGAGAAGCATGACAGCACTGATGGAACCGAGAAGCCACAGAACCTCCGTGATATTTCCAAGTGTACAGGTTGAAAGGACTCGATGATAGGCCGATTCATATCGCTACATAGGGCTTGGTCAGTATAATAAACGATGCTCCGTCATTGGTGGCCTACGAGTATGAATTGAATGAACATGCTAGTATTGCGGAGACCCGTGGCCGGGAGCGGGCCGCAGCGTGAGTTTACCCCATGAAGCTTGAGACGACTGTGTCACAGCGCATTAGCGCTTACGGGGCTTTTCATAGCGGGATGCTAGACTCTGGGTGAAGGAGGCTGGGAAGAGAGCTCGTTATCTTCGAGAAGTTGAGCTTGAACGCCCTTAGACATTGATACCATAAAGTCGTTACATCGTGAGAAAGCCTATGCCGCCCGATTGCCTCCGATCCAACTCCATCAAACCTTTACGTATATTGCCTTCGCCCGAGTCTCCTCGCTCCTCCGTATCCTCCGCTTCAGTCGATGTTGCCCACATGAACGGTGAGGATGGTGCTGGCCGCAAGACTTCGCTCCTCCACTTCTCTCGAGTGCGGATAGTCGAATCGTTCAGCTGATCGTCGGTGGTTTGCTGCTCATGATAACTATTAGCTTGGAATTGAGCACGCATCCCAGATATCGCACTGAGAGTCGATCCGATAGGTGCCGCGGCAGTGAGTGTGATCAATGCTAGCAATGGCAGTATGTAGGCTTGGAGATGCATCGTGACTTGTGTGGCCGGTCCACGTTGAGGGGATAGAGGGAAGAAGGCTGACGTGCACTTTAGGTCTGCGAGGTGAGGTTGAAGTTGGAAGAAACTTCGAGGCTGGGCGGCGTTCGGTTCTCAAGTACTTTATTGAGCTTGACCAGTAGGTGCATAATCGCTCACAATGTCTTTTGCCCAGGCCTGGCGATCTCCCAATTACTGGGGTATGATGTGACCAACGCCCGGAATGGAAGCATTTCATGCAGCTAGCCATGCAGGCTGATGCACGCCCACCTCATCGACATGTCTTGGTAACGAATCGGTGTCTGCACATACGAGATCCTGCTATTGTCGAATACATCACTGATGGGAGCAGTATCTTAGGGGATGCACACGACCTTGGTTATATTCCGTAGACCTGGGACCAGTGGGTCATGTGGGAAGAGTTCTCAATTCCCAATATCTGAACGTCGCATCAATCCTTATCAAGTCGCTACACTCATGCCGTGGAACTCTCAATATCTGGGGACGCTGTCTGGCTTAATTGCGAGTGTCGAAAACTCCGACGGCGGCATTTGGATCCCCGAGAATGGTGAGCTTCTAGGCGTTCGTAGCCTCGCTGTCTGACCCATGGCACTTTCGATCGTCTGCGGCCCAGCGTTTCCCAGATATCTTCCGCATCCATTTGCTCCATGATCTCAAATCGGCTGATACAGCTTGAGTGGCGTGACTCGAGCAATCTTGACTCCTCCACACTGCAATATCAGACAGTCGATGCTCAGACACTCTCTGGATACCTCTGGTCGATTTGGGATATCCAGACAAAATCTGGCCTTTCAACATTCTCCCTTCCACAAGCTCAACCTGATCTCCAAAGACACTATCCTTCGAGGCACGTCGTGAGTACATCTGCTTGAAAGCGAACGGTGAGTTCTTATCCGACGCTTGCATAGATCAAGGAAGCGAGGTGGACAGCACTGGAGACCGTTAGCCAATATTCGCCGCTTACAGAGGGAATACCCAGCTCCAAAAGCATGACAGGGTTTTGACTCAGAGTAGCGTGCTTACAAAAATAATTCCCGAATAACCCTCCCAGACTTTGGGATCAAAGCAATCAAGAAACACGATCAGAAATATCTTTGTCTTGACGACCAACAGGATAAGATATGCAATTGGCCGAAGCTTTTGTCTTTTGCAAAGAGGATGATCTCGACAATGATGCAGATGATGCAAGCTGCTAGGTAGAAACAGAGCGAAGGCGGGCCAGGGACTGGAAAAGATTCGTGTGAGAAAACCGTATTAATGATATCGAGGTAGCATAACATACACCTACCAAAAAATCCTCATCTTCAAATATAATCGGAAAAGGCAGAGCATAAGCTAACAAAATTAACATACCAACAAGGCACCAAGAGCTACTTTCCGCAACAATTTATTTCAAGCCTTCTCAGCCGCCATCGTCAACTTAGTATATGACACAGGCGCAAATAAAAACTAGTGCGTAAACAGAAATAGACCTGAAACCCCATAACATAAAGTATCCCTCACGCTCTCAATAACCTAGTATACGCATCCGCAAATCGTTTGTTTGAGAAGATTTCCCCGTGGGATTCCCCAATATTGAACCCATGCTCAAGCTGGTATCGCTCAGCTACGCTATCATCTTTTCGCCTGCTGTATATACGGAACATCGTCGCAAATGTGAGATGGACAGCGTCTTATGTTTATGTTTTGTGTATCGAAGCTTTACTTTGCTTTCTGATGCTTTGGATTGTCTGAATATCGGCGCTCGGCGACTCCTCGTAACGACGTGGTAGTCTTCCTGCTTTAAGAGTTGTTATTGTGTGGTGGTTTTGTTTTGTGAGTGAGCTGTTCATCGTGATACTTTTGCGCGTTCTATCTTTTTTGCTGTGGCGCGGTGTTTTTATGTTGGTTTTAGACCCGGTTTGAGATTAGGGCTAGTGGGTTTTGTTCTGTTAGGGGGATGCTTGTTGGAGATAGAATTTGTTAAGCGTCGCGCGGATGTGGGTGTGGGTGTGATTTCAGGGTTTTGGGTTTATTATACATAGTGGTACTGAGCCAGATGGGCGACGTGAAGACTTTGTATAATTTTACTGGATAGGATAGCGGATGTCATATTATATATGGAGGTTGAGTAGTATCTGGTTTCGATATATATACAGCGGTACAATATGTAGAATGAGGCGAGGACGTTACTCGACGCATTTTCCACTCGAAAACGCCAGACACACATTTTCAGTAATTCACTCACCACCTCCATTTCCCCTCAACTTGACTTCGAACTTCGGCTCCAGAAGCCACTCCTGACCATCCAGCTTCTCCCACCAAGACCTCTCCCGCTGATCCCACGCCCCAGACTTCGGCGCCGGCGCCAACCCAGCCAGATAATCCCGAACGAATCTATCAGCCCATGTGCGTCCTATCCCGATGCGCGCACCCCAGTATGCCATCGTGGAGATTCTTTGGTAGCGCGGCAGCCGCTGGCGAGTGTACTCTTTGACCGCAGTAGAGAAATTGGGTATGTTTTCGACAAGATGGGGAGGATAATTGAGGAGGCAGTCGGCGAGGACTGTAGCATCCTCGATTGCGAAGGCTGCTCCTTGGCCAGCCGTAGGCATTAAGACCTTTGCGGCATCACCGATGAGAACTATGTTGCCTCTGCCACTACTACCGCCAGCGTCTTTACCACATTCCTTTGGCTTTCGCTCTCCGGCTGCCCACTGGACGTTGGCTAGTCTGGTGAACACTTTTTGCCAAAGACCAACTCGGACAATCTTGACTGTGGCATCGAATAATCGTCCATATGTGCCGGTGGAAGGATGCCACACGTTGCGGTACCTTTCAATGAACGCTTCGGTGGAAGATTGGTCGTAGCCGCCGGTGAACACTTCCATGTTCCACTTTTCGCTCAACGCCTTGTTAGCTTCCTCGCTCCGTGCTCTAGATTCGGGGTCATTAGGGGGAGGTATGCACGGGCCTTCGTAAATGGTCCACATCTGGCAATTGTCCTTCAATGTCCAGGAGCCGGTGCCGACGTTTGAAAGCCCCATGGCGTACATGGTGGGTTCAATATCGGTCGTCTGTGCGTGGGAGATACCATGCACGATGTGGAGATTTTGAAAGTCAGGTTTCCAAGCTTCGTCCACAAGCTTTTTACCAGAAGGTGATGGAGTGGAGTATATGTGCCTACGAACAGTGGACCAAGCTCCATCGGCTCCAACAACGACGTCACCATGGTAAGAGGTGTTGTCTGCAAAGATGACTTCGAGGGCACCCTCCTGAGGCCCATTTCCTTCACCTTTCAAACATTGATCATGCTCAATGATGTTGATAAGCTTCTTGTTGGGGATTATCTCTCCTCCTCGCTCAAGTATTTTCTTGATCAGGAGAGCTTGCAGCGATCCTCTCTGAATTGTCCAAAGGCCTCCCATAATACCTTGCGGTTCATTCCAATCGACGATAGATACACCGGGTTGCGAGCCGTCTTGAGGCCCGAAAAAAGGCTGTCTGTACATCGATATTCGTTCGGTGTTTTGAGATATCTCGTCCAGCTCCAGGCCAAGTCCCAATTGGCGGAGTGGCCACATAGCTTGCTTTGTCAAGGCTACAGCAGCACCTGTCTGGCCTTCTGGATGAGAAGATACAGTGTCATTTGGACTGCCCAGATTGGGCAGAGTAGCTGCGCTGTCGAAGATGATAGGTCGATACTTGGAGCGCAGAATAGGGTGCGTCAGGAGCTGAAGAGCCAGTACCGCTCCGGCGATGGAGCCACCGATGATGAGTACTGTTTTCCTTTCAGGCACCAAATGTCCGAAATTTGAAGTTAATAGCTTATCCTGCATGGTTCGCGGTATCGCTAGATCTGCTGGAGATTCCGAGGTTTGGGGCAACGTTCGTCCATTCGTGTAAGCGTATTTTCTGATAGAGACTATTTGGCCTGTTGGAACTGATGGCAGATACTTGAATTGTATGATAGGAAAATGCTGTTGCCTAGTTGGTGACAAGCGCAGCGAGGGCAAGCCAGCGAGCCGGCGTATCATCTCGGTAGAATAAGAAATAGGCCGTCGGTATTTCAAAGCACTAACAAATCCACATCTCAGCTCCACGATATAGCATTAAACCTCAGTCCGGAGTGAGCGTCGCCACATGCACCATTGCTTTCCCCGTTCAATGAAGCAAGTTGTAGAACGCATCTAGATGTAGTCCAGTAGCTGTTCTCTACATTCCAAGAACCTACAATATGTTCAACCGCAGCCACAGCATCAAGGTAATGACAATGATCTGTGAAAATGAGACCATGCTGTCTCGCGTGTGAAATAAGATTCTAACCATGCCAAGCCATAGAGAACCCCTACCTTGCGAGGCTGTGCAAAGTACAACATAATATATTGTCTGATCCCACTATCAGCGGCCGCTAGTTCCAGAGCTAGCTGCTATTAGCTAGCTTTCCAAGGGTCTTGGCAAAACGAAATCACGTCGAGGCCACATTGTCATTGTTAATGAGATAGAAGCCTTATGGCGAGGGTGTCGATTAGGTCAGCCTAGGAGGGCGGCCCCGAAGAGGTCATGTTAGCCTGCTCGACCCTCTTGACAGGTCTTGCATTATGGATTCCCTCCACATTGCAAGATCCTACGGCCTTCTCCCTTGCGCGTATCTACGGGGCTTAGCTAGTTGCAACGCGCAATACTATGTCCATCATCTAGTCATTTGGGCTCAGGGCTGGTGATCATATTCAGTCGTCTGTAGCCGGCATTCCAGATCAAGGTGCGAACTCTCATTGAAGATACGCGATCTGACACTGAGTTAGGCGGTATATCAGTATCATTGCTCAGTCGTGGATATGGCCAATTTTCTTTGTTAAAGACTGTTCTGTCATTTGGACCAGTGAAGCAGAACACTCTGCGCTTAGCTGAAAGCCCGAGCCAATAAGCTATTGATCCCGCTGTTCATTTCCCGTTCGGCCGGCGAAGCAGTGAATCATTTTCCCTTTCTTGGAACAATCTAAGACCCCTAATGACAGTGTTGCCCGCAGGACCCGTGCTAGGTTCGATCCGTAGTGTCGACTGTTCATTTCTATCAAAACATCTCATGAGACCTTTATCCTAGGTGTGTTCACACCTCCTTCGCTGTCCCCTCCATAGAATACTGTGGGGCTCTCCTAGGACAGTACTGAAAGACGTATGCTGAAGCTCAACAGCTTCTGCTCTCGAAAATCTGGTCCGGTATTTGGGAATTCTTATTGTCGCTATCAATAAAGGTCAGTTTCGAACGACTGATGTGTTAGCTTAACAAGTTGTGCTCTAGTCGCTGACAACGACTCATCAGCTGCCATGGCATCAAGATTTCCATGGGCTTCAGCATTGGTGAAATGGTTCCGCGAGTCGGCAGCACGATCCCCAATCCAGTTTCTTCAGTCGATCTCGGAGCTCTGGTACTCGGAGAATACTCACTCATGGATAATCTTTGACTCTGTGAATGAGTATGTGCACAAGCCTTTGCCAAAGGGTGCTACATTGATGAGCCTACCGACAGAGATCCGAAGCATGATACTATCACCTCTGCTCATTTCCGAGACTATCGTCAGGCCTTATGAACTCACGACCCCCATTTCCACGCCGACCATTCTTCAAGTTTGCAAGCAACTCAACATAGAAGGGGCACATCTGCTGTACACACAAAACGTCTTTCAATTGGATGAGCCAATTCTGGCAATCCAATTTCTCTCCTGGGACTACCGTGTTTCTCGGTCCATGATTCGCGAGATCACCATCTACTTCTCAGTCGATGGATTCCAGCCTAATCCAATTCAGGATCCTGAGGTAGGTTACCTCACTGTAGCCAATCTAGTCCGTCAAAATCACCTTCCTCCAGATGACCATCCTGCACAAGACCACGTGGCCTTGGGCTATCAACCTTCCTATCGAGTTCTGCGCACCCTAGCCGCCTCCATGCACCAATGGAGTGTCGCCTTATCTAATGTACCACCCGGCATACGAGATATAACGATTATCCCCTACTGCTTTTACAATTGCTGCAACCACATCCAGCAGGCGTGGCCGCTTGGGAGTATATGGTTCTGCCATGGTTGCGGCCTTCAGCAATTCTGCACAGACAATAAGCTGGAAGACTTCCTGCCCACTGCAGTAATACGACAGATCCACTGGGAGCAGGGTCCGCAGATGGTAGTCGCATATGAGCCTGACTTCAATCGGAAATTGAGTCACCGGCAACTGCGAGTGCGACAGGCGCATCTATTCGAGGTAGCAACAGGATCTATCGGCCGGATTGCCAATGGTCCGTGACACAAGGTGGCTGCGTTTGGGTGAGTACTGGATGAGAACAGCTCTGCAATTCGCTAAGATAAATAGGCACAGTTGAATGCCTACCGTCAGTGGTAATTTTGTAGAGCGCAAGTCATATAGCCGTGGTGGAAATGTACCAGACCCTGTCATTGAAATCCTTGTCGGTTTGTTGAAATGATAGCAGAGTCGGATCTCCAAGATAAAGCATGCAAGGACATCACTGAATTCTTTGTACATACTCCTGGAAAGAGCCTAGAGTATTCGAACACGGAGAACGAAGTATCAGTTGTGGTTTCTGGTGAGCCACAACTCCATTCAGCGCTGATGTACCGTTTCATGGAAGAGTGCGAACTGAACATAATGCTGTACAAAAAGTCTGATACAGGAGTTCCACATGAATCGTGCAGTTGAAGGTCTCCTGCAATTAGCTGTAGACAGCGACTTGATGCATAGCTGTGCCATTGTGTCTTCTTCCACTGAGGAGACCTACAGTATGAGGGCAGCGAGCGAGCATTCCGATCTCGGCAAAAATCTCTATCCAATAGGCCGAAAGATAGTCCCATCAGCTTGTCGATGTGCCCTAATACGGCGCAACATGCATCGGTTCAGCTGGCCTGAGGAACAACCATGAGTCTCAATTTGTCTGGTACGGATAAGGATGCGTTGTCGGGGTTCCACTGAAAGTTCTGCATTTGCTTCCTCACAAGCTCAACATCTCGTCGATCAAATATTAGTTCATACCCACGTTCCCATCCAGAACTTAGGATGGTAAGAGGCTTCACTCTTCCTGACGGCTTGGGGAACTTGTGTCATACGCTCTTGTCTGAATAGGTGATATATAGTTGTGAACGTGGACAGCAGCTGGGAAGGATGGTGCGAGTAGGGGAACTTTGTAGAACTCTGATGATCATGTAAGAAACACAGCTTGGAGTATGTGTGTATGAGCTCAATACAGGGACTGACTGTAATGGTCAATTGATTGCAGTATACACATAAAGCAAAGTACTTGAGATGAAGATCAGTACATAGCGATCACTTGGCGGTGATTTAGCGTATTCAGGCGCTGAACATTGAAATCCCCCCCCCCATTTTTGCATGTAAATCCATATAATATTTAGGTATCCAATAGTATTAGTAGAGCGAGTGTGGTATAGGGTCTAGAATATATCTATAATATATAGGATATACGCATAGCTTTAAATCTTGACTAATAAGTACGTTATAAGCTGACACTATTGGAGTTACTAAATATTGTGTGGATTTACATGTAAAATGGGTGGGGGAAATTTCAATATTCAGCGCCAAGGAATCTCAACAGTCCTGAATACGCTAAATTAGCGGAGCTAAGCGCCAATGAACAAGCGCGCACACCTGCACTTATCCAAGAACTTCTCTGAGACCCTCTCCTCCCTCAAGTGTTGAAGTCCGATAGATTGAGCCTTGCGGACGCTTCAAAAGAGTCCATTATCAGATGAACTGCGCAAAGTGCAATAAGATTACATGCTTGCCACGTTGGTACTGATGTGCTCCAACGAGTCCATGTTGACGAGACTCTTGTCGAGACCGGGAAGAATCAAGACTACTCTGGTGACACGTACGGCGCAGTACCGGTTCATGTAACTACGGCTAATAACATCGCTTGGTCAGTTGTGGCCAGACTGAGCCCACCATTGATCCTCTATCGCCGGTAAACTTATTAACCAAGACCGCGACCAACGCATAGCACTGATCTCAGGCTTGGGGTGACAGCCATCACTGCAAGAAACTATATCGGGACCTGCAGTGGTCAAAGATCAGTCTCATTAAGTATGTATCAAGCCGGGATGGGGGGCTGACCAAAATTGTTGGCAGTGGTCAATCGACACGGTTGCTATCGTCACGACGTTGTAAATTATTTTCTCGTCTTAGCCATGGCAACCCATGGTGCTGAGACGGCATCTTTCTGATAGGACTCGGAAGAAGATGAATTTGGATTCGACTATGAACCAATGCTAATTTTCCCGAATCAGGGCGCTAGATAATCGCAGATCCTTGGGCTTTCGTAACAGTCTATGACCTTCGACCTCGGAATACTATGCATCCTTCCATCTCACAATGTCGAAGGTAATCATGGCTTCAAGCCCATCAAGTTCCGGGCCGAGAACCGTGTATGTAATCCATCGACCGTCAGTAAAGGACTTCTTCCTGGACCTCCAGAAGTAATGTATCCCACGTTGCCGCAATCATATGACATTAGGTAGTTGATCTTCTTCCCTATGCATCGGTCAGAAAACGGAGAGAGAACGATACCGTGATCGACGTCGCGTTTGGCGCGGTACCTCAAGGCCTTCAATTGGGAAGCATGACGGGCGGTCACAACGACATTCCGGACATAAACTTTTGATAATCGACTTTTATAAATAGTCGACAAAGTCCAACGTCGTTATACGTAATTAAATGATATATGACTATATAGTATTAAGATATCTATAACGCTTATTATACGTATTATCGCTAGTATTAATAATATACCTATTATTACTATTATTAGGATTAACTATTATTACTTTCTCTTACTTATATATAATCTATTACTATTTATATTAAATAATAAATAACTACGTAGTAATACTTATTATTAATATATCTATTATACTTTATATTTATATTATTACTAATATCTCTAGTTTCTACTATTACCTTTATATATAAATTAAATAAAATATAAGATAATTTTAATAATTATTCTCTATCTCTTTATTAAGATATATAATAGAAGGCTTTTAACTAATTATTAATAATAATATTAATATCTACTACTATTAGGCGTAAATAAATAAGGTTTAATAAGGACTTAAATATATAACTAATATATTATTAATATATATTATATCTTATAAAATTAATTATATTATACTTATTATTATATTATTACTATTAACTATTATTTTATATATATATTATATATAACGTACCTTTATATATTATAAAATATATTAATAATAGGAGGATAATATTTACTTACTTTTAAGATAATATATATAAAAAGATAAGGCTTTAATTTATATAACAGGGCTATTAGTATAATAGTAAATACTACTCTTACTCTAATTTAATTAAGGTATATAATTTAAATCTTATTATTTCCCTTTCTAAAAAATATAAGGATAAAATATATATACTTAATAATTAAGTATTATATATATATTATATATATATAATATATTAATAATATTATACCTATTAATCTATTTTTAATATACTTATAAAAATATTAAATTAAATAATATATATATTAATATATATATTTATTAATATAATTTTAAATTAAGTTTTTTATTAATACTTCTTTTTAATATTTTAATATTTTAATAATTATCCTTATACGTTAATAATATTATATTAGAAAATACTTAAGAGTTTTAGAATTAAGAACTTAGGAGGGATATTAAAAAGTAATTATTAATAGTAGAGTATTAT
>JAABUW010009767.1_pt1 | contig 10850 bp, 12 predicted proteins | sample 5560081 | NCBI WGS metagenome assembly JAABUW01 (sample SAMN10711882, study PRJNA513363) | rock metagenome | isolation source: Antarctica rocks | place: Antarctica: Victoria Land, Knobhead sud | reverse complement strand
AAAACATCCGCCCCCACGTCTGTGGACCAAACCCAAAACGATGTTGTTCACACCCCTGCCGCTTCAGCTTCAGAAGCGCGAAACGGCACTGCATGAATGACAGCTCGCATCCTGAGCCTGGGGCACTTACAGCGCTTCAACGGACCGCATCCGACGGCAATACCCGAAACCTTAGACAGGCTTAGGGACATGCCCTTTTCGAGATTCTGGCAACTCTTTGTCGAAATTCCCGGACACCGAAAACCCGCTGGCCGAAATGCCTCCTTCGCTCGCGCATTTTACTAAGCCGCCTACTGGTAGGCCATTGTAGACAAGCGTATCGAAGTTGCTGCTATCTTCTCCATCGGGCGTCGTGAAGAAGAAGGCAATTTTACGCGACACTGGCTTCTTCCCTGGATTCCTAAGCCAATGGAGGCTGAAGGTAATGGCATTGCTGGCACGCCGCCTTGGCAAGACTTCAACGAACAACAGCAAAAACTCACTCCAGGTCGGCAAGGCCGCCTACATTCAGGTTCCTGATCTTTTCGTCGAGGCTTGCGGGAACAACACTCCTGTATCCCGCAGATACTGCATGCGCTGCCAGCAAACCGCCAGCGCTCGGTCGTTTCTTTGCCGGGGAATCCTAATCATCGAGCGGGGCTTGCGCTCTGCTCGGGCGTTCCTACAGCGGGGATTCCAACAATGCAGAAGAACAACCCGAGAACGGTTAATGCTGTGCCAAAACGAGGTTTCCACAATCACTTTGTCGGAGAGGCAGTATTTTCCACCCCCGCACGGCAGGACGCGCGAGTTCGATCATGGGCGCTGCAATCTCCTCCATCGCGATTGTCGGGTCCGAACAGTCTGCAAACGAAACCAATTTGCGCACTAGAGCGACTGCGTATCGAGGTTTCTGCGGTTGACTTGTTGGCAATGGAGTGTTGAATACCCGGGTCCGCAATCTGCATACGGTGCCAGCAGCAAACCTCTTTCGAACTTGGAGCCCTGCCCATTCGAGCTTTCAGTGGGTGACTTTGTTGGAAGCGGAGTGGTGCCTGACCCTCTGCGGCGGGAAGCCAGGATTGTGCAGGTAGCCTGATTGCATACCTTTTTCGCGTGGCAGCTGCGTCTGTCTTTCCAAAAAGAACCTCTCAAAATCTCGGAGGGGGACACGGGTACGGGATCCGCAGCACCACGTCCTCGGGACACGGTGGCTGCGTGCAGCTCTGCCTTCAACAATCGACCATGTCGAACCTCGAAACGGTAGTGATTAGGCTGCAAAGAGGGTTTGTCGTGCATAACGTGGTGTTACTGTGCATACCAGCGGTTGCTAGTAGCCCAAGACCATACCAGTGGACACAAGCCTTGCTCAAGCATCCGCTTTTGCCAGAGGTGCATCGTGATCCTCCACCTGCAGACACAAGAGCAGCCATCCGTCCCGATAAACCCTACCTCCAACTTACCTGTCGTTTGGGAGTTTCGCTTAGTGGTTCAGCAATATGTTCGATAGAACCTCATCATGGCTAAAGCATTCCCTTCTCAACATTTTTGTTTGGAAGCCAAGTGTTAACTTGTTAGGAGGTTGAAGTTTCTGAGCTCTGTTGAGGTTTTGTCCAGTATGATGTAGTGTTTTTGTGACTGGCACTCAGTCCGGACAATAGGGTTAGTCCTACGTAAAGTAGGTACCGAGTGCTTGGCATGAGCTAGATGGAGTTTTCAAGTTTCAGTTTCATTGACGAAACCTGCCGTTGATTTCGATCGTGAGGGTGGCCATAGTTTCAGATCTCCCTTGCGCTACCAATCAAGACTTCGGCTCATGATTTCCCACCCAACCTCCCCCCTCTCCCCATCGCATCCCCTCCCCTACTCCTCTACAGATCCTCAGGCTGCTCCTTCCTGCCCTCCCACAGAAAACACACCCCTTCATCTGCCCAGTTGTCCTTATCGATCACCACCGAGAGATTCTTGTACTCCATCTCCTCTATATACACCGCACCTCCTGCTTCCCGTCCGTAATGGGGTATATTCTTCGGTCTCGCTGAGCGGTGAGGTAGCCTACCTCGCTGGCAGTGGCGGTGTTGATGAGCTGATGATGCGCGACAGCGGAGCAAATACTGGGCAGGAGGCCGTAGAAGGTGAACGCGAATGACGGGGATGGAGTTTGCAAATGCGTGACGAGGGAGGGTGAAGCGCCGGGCTAGAGACTCGAGACTGAAGTCTGAGGTCGAGCTCGGTTGGAAGATAGCATAGAAATTATACAAGAGATCTCTCTTCTCTCGGGCCTGCGCCAAGGTGATACGCAGGCCTGAGACCCCATCCGTTATTGGTAGATCCTCCACTACCAAGTCGACATTTATGGTGCTCGGTAGCCGCGTCTCCCCCATGTGAGACCCCAAAGGCGCCGGAGCAGCTAATTTCTTCCTTGTATCGTCCCAAAACTCCTCCCTGTCCTCTCACATCCCGATATGCTTCAAGGAACCTGGGACTCGATGGGGCTGCTCCTGCCGATCGATGCAGTTATCGATCTGCTCATAGACGCCCGCATCCTCAGCATTGAGACCTCCACGATTCTGAGACGCTGGGGACGAATATAGAATCTCGCGAAAAGTGGGCCATGGAAGTCTTTTCTCCAATCGCGGTCATCGGTGATGATTAGGAAGCGGCTAAGGTAGAGGTCGTAGCTGTAGGTTTCAGGAATGAGTCCCAGGCGATTAGAATAGCTATCTGGAAGATCGTGTGTATTGTAGGTCTTGCGGTGAGCGCGCTCTCGGTGCTGATGTTCAATGCATGCCAACGGCGTCGTTTGAGGGCTGTAGATTTCGAAGCTAGCACTGTACTCCGAGTTCATTGCCAGCGAGGTAATCCGCTATGTCGATCGGCGTGTCAGATAATTCGAGGGTGGAGTAGATTTGCCAGGAGAAGGTCGGACGAGGCGAGATGGGACCGCGCCATGCGCTGTCAAAGGGGCGGTTGGCGTGATCCGTGAAGGCGGTGGTGTGCCATGTTCGGTCGGTGGCAGGGAAAGGAGGGTGACGTACGGAGCTCGACCCCATTAGTCCTGGTCGTGCCAAGACCTGGCCGATAGGGGACGTTTAGGGGCTTCGGGGTGCTAGGTGCCCCAGAGCCGGCAAGCCGAGTCGCCTGGGCGACAACCTTCAGGTGGTCCTTCGGGTGGCCTCCAGTTCGCCACACTAGTGGCGCTACCAGCGTCGACCAGGACTTTTGCTGTAGACCTCCGTATGCCGTAAAGAGGATGGCCAGCCACTTGATTTATTCTGCCGATTATGGTGAAATGGAGAAAGATTGCGATTTGGTGGGAGATGTACTTCTAGGTAGAGGGAAATGGGCGGCGAAAGGAGGAAAGAGAACACGTAGCAGGACATGCTGGGCCAGGATCTAAGTACATAAAGTACCTTGTAGTAGATTGAAGTTGCCTTGCTTGAGGATGATCGAACTCTACCACAGCAATTCACAGGATCAAATGGTTTCGTGTGCAAATGAGAGGTGTCAAGCCTCTTCGGGAAGCCAAGCACGTGACCAAACTAATTATAAGGGCTCGCGATACAATTCTTCGTACAGACTGACGCGGTTCATCAATTCCTCCACGAGCTTGTCCTGCTTCTCCAAGCGATTGGTCAGGTTTTCGACAAGCTTCTCCCTCCGCTCCAGAAGCCTCGTGAACTCTACCGTGTCGAGCTTGTACTTAGCCTTTTCGTCCAAGGGCTCGTTCTCTTCTATCAAAAGCTTGGGCTCCTCTTTCTCCTCCAAGCGCTGGTTCTGTTTCTCGAGTATGAGCGCCAAGGTCTTCTCCATGGTCGTGGGCTTGTCCTCCTTGTCACCTCCCTCGCTGCCATTTTCGCTATCGTCTTCGCTCTTGTCTTCTTCGCCGATGTCCTCGGTTACCGACGTCTGAACTCGTCACAACGCTTGGACCTGCCGTCAGACTTTCTTGTGGTCAGCCCATGCAGACTCTGACGTCACCAAGGAAGAAGTAATATACTCACACGGTCCGTACCATGACGCATGGTCAGCACATCATTGACCTTATCAAGATAATCCCATCCTTCGCTATCCCCTCGATGAGGTTCTAGGTCACAATCCGCTCGGAGTCTTCGGTGAGCGAGCCTGTCTCCCTCACTGTTTTCAAAACGTCCTTCTTCACCTTCAAGAAAAGTCTGATTTGCGTCGCCGCCATGGCATCATCCGCCCTCGCCTCCTTGATCGCCTTGTAAGCATTTGTCGGATTTCGAGGAGGCGGCACGCCGTTGTTGTGTCCACAGCAGAGGGCGAAGCGCTGGATGATGGATTGGACAAGGCTCAGAGTGTGCTCTTTCGGATGGTAGCTTGGGCAGATGAGCAAGTCGCAGAGATAAAGTTCAAGATCGAGTTGGAAGGCGGGATCGGTGGCGATGAGATGGTGGATAGCATTGGAGGCAAAGCGTCCAAGTGTCTCTGTAGTTTGGGCCGGCATCGTGGCTTGGACACGACGATGAGATATTCAGAAGTCGTGTGGGTGGGGAACGAAAAGTCTTAGGGCGAAGAAGATGAGCTTTATAAGTAAATTGAGGGTGTGACAAGTGGAGGTGTTGCGGAAATGAATCGAAATTTTGGTCTGGTGAGTGTTGTGCAGACAGACAACACAAGTCCATGTGCAGGAAATACGAGCAAGATCGTAGCCTTGTCTTTGCTTATTTCCAACAGGGCCTCTTGTGTCGATTGTACGGGAAAATTCGGCGTGAAAACCTAGGTGTGAAGCTTGCTGCAGGGCGCGCGTTGTAACACTGTGCTGCTGGCAGCAGGCTTACACTATGATGAAGACATCGAATACTGATGCTGCGTACCCGTTTACATAGATTCTACAGCCATAAGGGGCAGCGACCAACGCATCTGATAACTGATAATGGGCCATAACAGATTTCGAAATATTCTCCTACCACAGCAGGAGCAATCAGCGTAACGGAGAGCATGTCTTAGAAGATTTCTATACATGAATAAGGTGAGACACATGTTCACACAGTTGGTGTCCTTGACGTCCTGTCCGTGTTTGATCTGCTTTCGCATCACGTCGCATGTGCACTGAAGTCCAGGTCACCGGTTACCTCGCTGCTTTCATAAGATAGGGCGAAACTGAATGTCGCCGGTGTCAATATGGTCGCAATAGCTGTTTGGCAAAGCTAGTGGCAGAGCTGTCCGCTGCTGTGACTGTTGAGCAGGCCCATCAATAACCTTCCCGGTCATGCTTACTATTTGACTTGGTGTCCATGTCTGCCGTTCCACGGTCTGAATCGTGGAGTCCACGAGCCGGCATTCCAAAGCTTGCCCGAGTGTACATGGTGAGATAATCATTCGAAATGGAGGATCCTTGCTTGAAGAGGTATTGTTCAGCCAGCCATGGGGGAGCTAGCATAAAGAGCCTGAAGCGATAGATTGGAAGCTCAAGCTTTACGATTCTCCATCCTAGCTCTCAGATCTCTGATGAGAGCTTTTGCTTCTTCCACCTCGACGCCATCTTGGCATAGCTCGTTAGCCAACTCCATAGCACGCGTAAGTCCTCCACGGCTGAATTCCCATCTGGCTAGCCACATTCTTGCTTTGGAGGTAGTATTCGTAACGCCGATCCCATGCCCACGTGTGTCATTATCTAGGTTGTCCCCATCGTCTGCCGGGCCTTCTTCTTGAGCCAAGGTAAGCTCCATGTATGATGCAGCCTCTTCGTAATTGCTCATCTTCTCGTGCATGAGCGCTATCTGGTACAGTGTTTCCGCGTCCAATACTCCACTCGGTACCTCGGCATTAGTCGTTCCGGATCCAAAGGAACTGCTAGCATCATAATACGTGCCAGCTACCAAAGCCCTTTTGTATGCTTTGATACTCTGCACAGGCCGGTCGACCTTATCGTAGCAGCTGCCGACAGCCTGCCACATTTTCGGATCATATGGTCGCAGACTTGCGGCTCGTTGATAGTAGAAGAGTGCATAGAGGTGCATCTCGAGTACTTCGTAGGTCTGGCCGAGGCCATACCAAGCCCTATAATCCTTGCGATTGACGTCTACGGCACGTCTGTAGCTTTCGATGGCTGCATGTGTATTCTTCATCTCCACATACTCATGGCCCATCAACGTCCAGGCCGCCAAGAAATTACGATCAAGCGTCAGAGCGCGCCGGAAGTACATGACAGCCTTTTCGTGCTCGGACTTTAGGGCATAGTAATTGCCGACAATGCAGCAAGTTTCGGGCCGGAATTTGTCTGTTGCAGTCGCCGCCTGAGCTAGGAACGCCAGCTTCGGCCGTGCCTCCATAACGTAGAGAATATTCGAATAGTCTGAGAGCGAGTCAAGCCTATGGGGATCATCATGCAGTAGTGAGGAAAAGATCGATTCCGCTTCTTGCAAATCTAGGAAGGGTCAGCGATGTCGAGGCAATTTGGGTAGCTGTGACCACCTTTGGAATGATATAGAAGCAGGGCTCGCTGAGTCTTCAAGAAGTGACTTATAGGGAATATGGCTTCCAGATCCCGAAGCTGTTGATAAGTGGCGTCCGTCGATTGGTAAAGAGTCTGGCTAGCATGCAGATGAAAAACAAGTGTCATGATATTCTGCGGTAGCTGAGGAACGACTCTTTGCAGCTGATGTACGTTGTCAATATGGTCTCGTCGTTCCCGAGCACACTACTTACCTCCTCTGCACTGCCTAAGAGCTCACTTAATTCCAGCCACGCACTCCAATTATAAGGAAATAGGTGTACACTACTGAGCAGCCACCTTTTCGCTTCCTCTTCAGACTTACCTTTGACAAGCACTATGCCGTACAGATACTCGAGCCAGCCTTGATTACTGCCACTTATGCCTCTGGCCTCACGGTCTGCAAACCATCCCTCAAGATGTCGCCCCAGCCCTACAAGCTCCTTATTCACAGTTGAACCACCGTCTGCTGGCCCAAGAATCATCTCGCTTTCCTCATCCTTCCGTTTTTCGCCGGACATGTACCTAGCATACAATGACAGAAACAGGGACTTCTGACTGAGATATGGGAGAGCATTGGGTGGCGGCAGATTGGGAGCCTTGGCAGTCCCCAAGTCTTTAGCCTTTCCTTTGATTGATACAGGTGGGATATAGCTCTTGTAGCTCGGCGACGCGGTAAATAGCGGACCTCGTGGGAGATTGGCAGGTAAGAAGACAGCAGCACAACGGTCAAATTCGCGACAGTCAAAGAAGGCCTTGGCCAAAAGATACCTGGGCAGCTCTTGAGCTTCCAGTCGAGCTTCTTCTGGGTCGGCATTAGGAGACATCAAAGAAGACATAGGTAGGTCTTTATCCTGTACGTCTTCCATGGGCGAATCTAATTCCGTGTCCGGGGTAAAGTCCGCCGATGAAGGCAGAGAGGTCGACATCTCTGCGGCCCATTTTGCGGACTGGTAAAGACATCTTTCGGAGCACTGTATCACCGCGCTCTGCAAAGTACTCTTCAACTGCTCGCTCTGCTGCTTCCCGAGACCCGCCATGACGCGCACCTCATCAGAAATACGCAACGATCCAGCGAGCCTACACGACCCTGGCTAGGCAATGGATTGTCTACCTTTTACTTCGCGTAGAAAGCATCAGTCTTTCGAAACATTACTTTAAGGTTGGTTTAAGGAGGCGGGAAGCTCCGCATGCCAAGAAATTGTGTCCCGATCAGGGATCAGAACAATCGGCCCGCGGATTTTTAGGGAAGCTCCGAGACTGACTCCATAAACGGAAAGTTGAAGGTCAGTCTCCGAAAAATTGTCTACGACATCTCGCTGGGCTCCGTCAGGCCATAAATTTCGGAAGGCACGGTGTCTACTCGTAGCATATCCAGCCGCCTTCCCTGCGGAGTGATCACAGCATCTATCGACCTCCCACTTCCCCGTGGCTGTCCTTGACAGCCCTCACGTACCCGTCAGCACCTTCATCAATTTCCATAGCCATGGCGTCTACGAGCAATGGCATGACGAAGACGACACGCGACAAGTTTGAGACTCTCTTCCCATCTCTCGTCGAGGATCTAATCCAACGTTGCAAGCAATACAATATGCCCCAAGATGCTTTAGACTGGTTCAAAAAAGTTGGTTATAACGACTTCCCTGCACCTGCTTATCACATTGACACGGAGAATTCAAACAGTCCCTGAATGAAAACACCATGGGTGGCAAGTGTAATCGGGGAATGTCTGTTCCTGATACGGCCTCGATACTCCTCTCCAGACCACTTGAACCCGAAGAGTACAAGAAAACGGCTACGCTTGGATGGCTGACAGAGCTGTTGCAAGCGTTCTTCCTCGTTTCGGACGACATCATGGATTCCTCACTGACAAGACGTGGCAACCCTTGCTGGTACAAACAACCCAAAGTTGGCATGATTGCCATCAACGACGCCTTTATGCTCGAGTCCTCCATCTACATTTTGCTCGCCAAGCACTACCGGTCTCATCCCTCATATGCTGGTTTCCTCGAGCTCTTTCACAATGTGACCTTCCAAACCGAGATAGGGCAACTGTGCGATCTCTTGACCGCTCCCGAGGATAAGGTCGATCTAAGTCAATTCTCTCCCAAAAAACACCGATTCATCGTCATATACAAGACAGCGTACTACAGCTTCTACCTCCCGGTCGCACTGGCACTGCACTACCTTGAACTTGCCTCGGACTCGAACCTCAAACAAGCACACGACATCCTCATCCCACTCGGCGAATACTTCCAAATCCAAGATGACTACCTCGACGCATATGGCGCGCCGGAAATGATAGGCAAAGATGGCACGGACATACAGGACAACAAGTGTTCATGGATAATCAACCAAGCACTGGAGCGTGCAAGTGACGAGCAGAGGAAGGTCCTAGACGAGTGTTATGGCCAGAAAGATCCGACAAAAGTGAAAGAAGTCAAGAAAATCTTCGAAGAGCTTCGACTCGAAGAGGCCTACGTTGCCTACGAGCAAAAAGCTGTTGAGGAGATCAGGAACCGTATATCCAAAGTCGATGAGGGATCAGGACTGAAGAAGGAGGTATTTGAAAGCTTCCTCCAGAAGATCTACCAGAGAACCAAATGAATCACACAACAGCGGCAACCAGTATTGAACGACTCGTGCTCCTGGCGACAATCCTACGCACAAGCATGTATAGATTTAAAATGCTCGGACAATCACTTTCATAAAAGCTCGATCTTGCTTCGGGTCCCTCGACAAAGCGACCGTCTGGCTCAGTGAAAGTGGTCTTCTCAGGTGACGTCTGCTGCAATACTATGGCACATCCTTTCTGCGTTCACCTTTGACTTACCATCTACTTTGCGAAAGCCTGCCGTAATCGAGCTGCAAGTCACCATCTTGTTTGCCACTATATCTTCAAACTTTGGTTTCGTGTTGCTTCGTCTCATCGTTGTCGCCTATTGTTCTGCAAGGCTCACATAGATGCGTTCCAGATGGTCCGCTATGTCAATATGGGACGAATACGACTTTTACTGCACAGATGGGTTCTTGCACCGCACATACTGGCGCTTTTGGTCCTGGTTTCTATGCAATGATTGGGGCTCAATTGTGGCACCAGCCTTGTCGGAGAGCACGGCGTTATGATGTAATCAAGAGCAGCTTTGTGTTCTAAATGTGGTAGGAAATGGCTCTTGTACTGGCGTAGTATACCTGCTGCATCCGTAGTGAACGTCTGTCTCCCTCTAATAAACCGTTTCCACTTTCTGGGCGTTCTGCGCCCTGTCCGAGATGAATATTTACATTGGGGTGCGATTCCCTCAAATCTGATCTCTGATTGTGAATGCGCTGCTGCCATCAATGGCTACATCTGCATTGTATCGGTGACCTTGGCGCGCACAGTGTTCGCTTTTCGATAGGGACAATGGCTTTGATTGACCTTTTCCTATTACATATTCCTTTCTTACCACAATTCCTTTGTTGAAGTCATTGTTGTCGCGTTCTAATTGCGAACATTGCAACGCTATAAATAAAAGGGATCGCGTCCGCCCGAGAGCATCTGTTCTGCCTTGCCTTACAGCTGCTGCCAGCCGATAAACTATACCAAAAGATCTCCCATACCTGTCCATACCCTCGTTCAAGATCAGCTCTTGTGACTGTTGTAAAGGTACACATGTTTTGCATCACTAACACTCCGTCTGCACGTCAGCTAATCTTGACCAGGATTTCCTGGCTTGGGGAACACGATGCAGATTCTCTCCGACATCCTGCGCTTGACGCATCTCAAGGGGCAGAAGAAGCCCAACAAAAAGGGTGGGAATCGTCTCAAAAAACATCCTGATGTGAGTGCAGATGTACTAATCTGTCAGGCGCTCGAAGTGCAGACACCCGGGAGTGCACTGCAGCCGCTATGGGGGCCGTTATTTGCGTACTCGTACTACAGCCCTGATGACATTGGTCGCGGACTGCTTCGCATCACTAATCCGGACTCATGGGGTACAAGTCCAGACTTGAGCAGCTCCACCCCGGGGCCTACGCCCAGAGCGAATTCGGCTGTATCGACCCAGCACCTGGACAATAGGGCTATCGCGGAATCGCAGTCTTTGCCTAATTTCAACGGACATAGGTCAACGACTGTGTCTAGCAATACCCTTGCAGTGCAAGGGCCTGCCGAATTGTCTTGTCCACTGTCAGAGACAGTTTCCAGGATCCCAGAGGTAAATTCGCTCCGGGCCAATCCTCCAATTTGCTTCCAAGACCATGGCACTGTATCATGGCTGAGTCTGAACGCATCTACTGAGACCGTAATCCCGGAGTCAAGCGAAAGCTCTCAGGCTGAGGCATCTGGTATGCCTACAATAAGACAGGTGAAACGCTTTAACCCCGTGACAAAGGAAGACTGTCCACCCAAAGCAAAGCCTGCGATGCATGG
>JAABUW010009765.1_pt1 | contig 10852 bp, 5 predicted proteins | sample 5560081 | NCBI WGS metagenome assembly JAABUW01 (sample SAMN10711882, study PRJNA513363) | rock metagenome | isolation source: Antarctica rocks | place: Antarctica: Victoria Land, Knobhead sud | reverse complement strand
AGAGCGTCATCGAGACCGTTCACGCCGCGACCGTGACCGTAATGGCTCCCGTCGCGACCACGACAGAGACCACGACCGTCGTCGCCGCAGTCGCTCACCGGAGATCGACGCCTATGCGGCCGACCGCAACAGGGCCCAAGCTGATCGCGAGCGCCAGTACCGCAAACCCTCCTTCGGCATCACCCCGCCACCGCGCGAACGCAGAGACGACAGGGAGGATCGGGGCTATCGCCGCGACAGGCGCGAGAACATGCACGAGCGTGAGAGAGTTGACCGGGAGCGTGTGCGCGACAGGGGATACGTTAGCCGTGCGGATCCTCGTGACCGTGAACGCGTGCTGGACTACGGAGACGAGGATGCGGTAGGGAGCCGTCCAGGCTCTGTACGGAAGAGGCGCGAATCGGAAGGTACCAATGGCGGCGGTAGAGAGGCCAAGGTAAGTCGATTCTCCTACTGAACAACACGTCACAATCTCTGACGACACACAGCGCTCTCGCCGCAGCGGACGCTCCCCGGAGCCCGCGCCGATGGAGATGGACGACAACGCCCCCGCCCTGCAGAGCGGCAGCGAGGAAGGTGAGATTGAGGAGGTAGAGACATAGGATCCCTCACCTATTATTGGTACATCCCCCGAGCAGAATACGACAGCACTACCCTATCACATCCCGAACCCGGTTGCTCTACCGCAGACCGGTCTCACGGCGAGTATTACACCAGCTGCTATTGTCCCGGCCGCTATCATACCAGCCAGCATCAGAACCCTCGTCAACCAACGCCTAGACGAGATCGCCGAGAACGCGGTCCAGAATCCCAACGCAGCGTATCAGCAGACCATTCAGCTCATCTCCGAACTCGAGACGGGGGCGTGGGACGCGAAGCGGCTGGCCAGCGCCATCAGGTACAGCATGAGGGGACACTAGCTGTGTCTCCTCTTACTGGCTTGTATGCGCGCGCATCTCGGAGAGGAGTCGGAGGAGAGGTGGAAATGGAGGTAGCACGACGTACGTTTCTTATCAGTGCGACTTTTTCTGGGCGGTAATGGGACTGAGAGTATACGTTAAGCAGCAAGCATCGATATTGCTTTTCACAACACAACTCCACTCAAGAATGCAAGGCAAGGGAAGGGATCGGAACAACCCACAGGTGAGTATATTTTAACGCATCAACCAGCATCGACATCGCTTTCAACAAGCCGTCGATGGTTTCATCAAATGTGGACATTGCATTCAACAAATGTCGACGTCAATTTTTGCTCAGTCCATTCAACAAGATAAGGGACAAATGAAAGATTGCTTGGGCGGGAACGGATTCAAAGGAGTGACATTAGGTAGGTCTGCAGGCCCGCTCAAGGCTTGCAAAATACCTTGGAAAACCCGTCAAAACCCGCCGCCTTCTTCCTTTCATATCTCGTTCGATTCGTTCGTGCATCTGTTTGCGGGGCCGTTGGCGGTAAGTAGACGGCGAAGCGCTATCATCGAGTCCCATTCTGTGAATCATCACGTTGACCTCGTAGCGGGTGTGTCGTCATCCATGTTCTCGTGGCGTGGTCGAGGAGGTTGAGCTCTCAGCTCACGTGACGGACGATGGGCTCCCAGGTAAGGATATCCTCATCGTCGTCTACCTCTCCACCCTCCCCCTCCTCCTCTAACACCTCATCGGCGCCGCTCTTGAAGCCGCGCTTGCGTTTCGTGCCGATGGTTGGGACGTTGGGCGCGGAGCCTACATTGTTCTGTTCGAAGATCACAGGGACGCCCTTTAGGACTCTTCTTCGAGGAAGAACTGCGGGTGTCAAGGTTAGCAAGAGTACATCTGTCCACGCAAAAGCACAACTCACGTAATTTCCATTACTCTTCTGCTCAGTATCCAACTGCGAGTCCAGCTTGTTGATGCGCGGACGGTACGTATTCGGGTCCCTACGGAAGGTGACGTTCAAGCTCTTCAGGAAGCGGTTGCAGCCCGTCAGCAGACTCTCCGGTGTGTTCGCACGGGACTTGATAGATGGCTGGCCGTCGAAGACGATGACGCGGTCGGCGAGGTACGTGGCCATGATGAAGTCGTGCTCGACGACGAAAGCGGTCTTCTTGGAGTGCATGATGAACCGCTTGATCACGCGGGCAGCGATGATGCGCTGTTCCGAGTCCAGGTACGCGGACGGTTCGTCGATGAGGTAGATATCCGCCGGGAGGCCGAGGGCGAGCACGATGGCGACGCGCTGGAGTTCTCCACCAGAGAGGTTCTGCACTTCCTGGTCGATGAAGTCGTCGAGACGGAGGGGCTTGTAGACATCCGTCTGGAACTGCGGGCTCAGGAACGAAGCCTTGATCTTCTTGAAGAAGAGCTGGCGGACCGTGCCCTGGAACTTGGGCGTGATCTTCTGCGGCTTCATGCTTATATGCATAGCCGGGATAGTCTTGCCGCCGTCTGGCTTCTCGGCGCCCGCGAGCATGCGGCAGAAGGTCGTCTTGCCCGTACCATTCTCGCCCATCATAACGACGATTTCTGAGTCGGTGAACTCGCCGCTCTCAACCGTAAGGTTGAAGCCTCCGAGCGTCTTGGTCATGTCAGGGTAGGAGTAGCCGCGAGCTTTTTCGTTCTGGTAGTCTTCGCTTGCTTCCGCAATACGGAACTGCAAGCTTTCTTCTCGGAAACGCAAGTTCTCGGTTGGAACGTTGCCGTCGAGGAAGATGTTGATGCCTTCGCGGACGGAGAAGGGGGCGGTGACCACGCCGTAGACTGCTGGCTTGCCGTAAAGGACGCAGATGTAGTCCGAGAGGTAGTCGAGGACGGACAAATCGTGCTCGACGACGATGACGAAGCAGTCTGGACGTAGAAGGCTGCGAATCAGGGCACCAGCGGCCAGACGCTGCTTGACATCCAGGAAAGAGGACGGCTCGTCGAACATGTAGCTGCGAGATATCAGCCACGTGTTGTGCGAAGGAAGTGAGGGTAAGGACTTACACGTCTGCTTTCTGCACGCACACCATAGCGATGGCAAAGCGCTGAAGCTCACCTCCCGACAAGAGGTCGACGTCACGGTCCCAGACTTGATTGAGTTCTGTATAGTGATTAGCAACACTTCTTCACCTCACGTGGCTCCTGCACTCACCGAGCACGTCTGCAATCTCCTCCATACGCTCTTGTCCGACTTGGCATCTCTGCTTCATCTGATGGCCGACGGAGCGGTTCTCGCCCTTGACAGCCTTCGGGATCTGGTCAACATACTGCGGCTTGGTGACGGCCTTGAGATTGTCCTCGAGGACCTTGGTGAAGTAGTCTGCCCGACATTAGCCTAACACTCCAAACTGACTTATGTCCCACCCACTCTGCAACTCCGACCCTCTGAAGTACTTCAAGATCTCCTCCCAATCCGGTGGGTCATCGTATCGACCAAGATTCGGCTTGAGCTTGCCAGCCAGGATCTTCAGCGCCGTGCTCTTTCCGATACCGTTCGTTCCAACCAATCCCAAAACTTGCCCAGGCCTCGGCATAGGCAGACGATGTAGCTTGAAGCTGTTGGCGCTGTAGCGGTGGGTGACCTGCGTCTCGAGGTTGGTGGGCAAGTTGATGATGTTGATGGCGTCGAAGGGACATTTCTTAGGGCAGATACCGCAGCCGATGCAGAGGCGTTCGGAGATGAAGGCGATTTTGCTGGTGGGGTCGACTTCGATGCAGAGCTTGCCTGTGCGGACCACGGGGCAGCTCTTCTTGCATTCCTGTGGGAGCGATTAGAGTCGAGGGACGGTGATGGGTGGGTGGTGTGGTGGACGTACTTGTCGGCATTTCTTTGGCTTGCCTGTATATCGCTGTCAGTACACTGGCCATGTCCCACCATCCTCGAGTACTCACACTTGTCCGAGTTGACCTGGGAACATCGAGTCACGTTAGCAGCTGCAATCTACAGGATGGCTCCCTTTCGTGCGTTTGGCTTACGATCGCCTAGAGTTGATCCGACTGTCAGCAAACCTCTTCGATTAACTCATTCATTAGGGGGGCATACAATTCTGGTCAGCTTGTCCCCCATGGTGTGATCGATTGCCCGTCGGCTTGATGAACACGGTGTAGTCGATTTGAAAAGGTTTTGCCTGGGCTGGTGTTCTCCAGTGTCGATGCCTTTGTAGCAGAATTGTTGCTATTCACCGTCGACAAATTCATCAATCGCGGTATGCGCGGGCCGGTAATAGAAATCTTTGAGAGTCTGATTGGCGAGTTGTACGGAGTAGTGGGGTTTGGCAGAGTAGAAAAGCCAAGGCTCCCTGCTTGCGGAGCGTTCTGAGATTCGAGCCGAGCGTCCTTCCAGCTTCACTTGAACAACGCCCTTCGACGACCTGACCACCCCACCCACACCACCTCCTGTACAATCATACCGCCACCGAGGCCCCATTCACCATGGCCTGTGAGTAGCTCCTTTCACTTACTTTCTGCAGTTTACAGCGTCCAGTCCGACTTCACCGAGCGCAGTACAGCCGCCTGGTCACCCATCACAGGAGCCTCGATCGACACATGTTCCATCATTTCTCATCCAGCAGGGCCTCCGGAGCACCGATGGCAGTCGTCCTGGGACCTTGAGAGCGTGCTGGTTGCAGCTGAGACGTCCACGTGTCACCGGTCCGCTTCACACGCCCGCCCGAGGCCGTATCCCCCATCTCATCACCACGCCTCATATCTCGATTCGAGTCCGGACGACCTGATAGCGACATCGACATCGACACTTTACGCGGGGGACCTGGTCGCCTGGTCACACTGTGCCGGCACGCAAATTTTCACTTTCAGGCGACAGCTGTAGCCCGAGCAATCTCGCTGACTTCACTTGACACAGCGGGGCCCATACTCCTACCCACCCATCCCCACCCAACCGGCGACATGTCTTTGACGAACGGACACTCGACCGAGGTGGATGAGAGTCGTCTCGGACCATCTCCGCCCTCTCGACGCAGCGAAAGCGAGCTGTCCGACCTCAATGAGCTCCCGACCACCACAATGTCATCAGCAAGCCCTCCAGACGATGCCGACGCTTCAGAGGACGACGCAATACATGACATGGCTACTTCGGAGCTCGATGACGAAGATGATGCGCCCGGTGAGGAGGACGCAGATTTCGATGAAGAGACTCCACCACCCGCTGCTGGAAGTCGTATGCGACAGGACGAATCCATGTCGGAGGACAGTGGACGGCCTGGGAAACGGAAAGCAGACGATGTAGAAGACGAAGAGTTCATGAAGCAGAACCCGGAGTTGTACGGCTTGCGGCGTAGTGTAAGTGCGTGACAAGCCTCACCATCCAACCACTGCTAATACCTCCTTGTAGGGCCGGGCGAGACCAACCCGTCGAGTGGTACGTGCCCACTGTCTGCATATGATGTGCTTCATATACTGACAACAATGCGCAGGTTGGTAGCTCGGATGAAGATGAGGATGACGACGACGTCAACACAGGCCGTCGGCGGAAGCGCCAAAAGACCTCTGGTACGAGGCCTGGTATGTATCACTGTCGCCAGCCTACCCTGCTTCATCATGGCACATGTACTGACTACCAGTGAAGCCTCCACAAGAGGAGACGTCGCCTCTGAGCCGTCGTTGTCAGAACTCGACTCAGAACCGGACGATGTCTACGGCGGTCAGCGCGGCCGCACCTTCGCCAAGAAGCATCGGCAAAGGTTAAAGGCTGTGGGCTCTGGTGGCGATACTCCAAACCTTAGCGAGGTTCGATTCTCCACTAGACGTGCTGCTAAGATCACGACGTACAACGAGGACGACGACCTCGGTCTCAGCGAGGAGGACACCGAGAATACAACGCCATCCTACTGGACTTATGTCGACGACACCACCCCAGCCATTGACCAAGTGCTGAATCACAGACTGAAGGAGGGCGCCGTGTCAGCAGAGGCCGAGAAGCATGACTTCGAGTTCTTCATCAAGTGGCAAGGTCGGGCGCACTACCACTCGACATGGGAGCCTTGGGCAACTCTCGCCTCCTATCGCGGGTTCCGCCGACTCGAGAATTACTTCCGGAAGATCGTGAAGGTGGATCTCCAAGTCGCGCACGATCCGGACATCCCGCCCGAAGACAAAGAGAAGTGGAATCTCGACCGCGAAGCATACCTCGACTCCCTCAATGACTATATGAAGGTTGAGCGCGTTATCGGTGCAAGAGATGGCGAGGAAGACGTGGAGTACTACATCAAGTGGAAGGGCCTGTTTTATGATTCGTGTACGTGGGAGAGTGCTGCCTTGATCAGCGAGCTGGCCCAGACACAGATCGACCGCTACCTCGACCGCTCGTCCAAGCTCCCAACATCAAATGCGAACGAGACAAGGCTGTCGACCCGCTCCGACTACAAGCCTTTCAGGACCCAGCCATCGTACATCAAAGGCGGGGAGCTCAGAGAGTTTCAGATCCACGGTCTGAACTTCTTGGGCTACCACTGGTGTAAGGGCAACAACGTCATCCTTGCCGACGAGATGGGCTTGGGCAAAACTGTCCAGACTGTGGCGTTCATGAACTGGCTCCGACACGATCGCGGCCAACAGGGACCATTCATCGTTGTTGTTCCTCTCTCCACCATGCCAGCCTGGGCGGATACTTTCGACCTCTGGACGCCAGATATGAACTATGTCGTATACAATGGCAACGAAGCCGCACGGAAGATCATTCGAGAGAACGAGATGCTCGTGGACGGCAGGCCAAACAAAGTCAAGTTCAACGTACTCTTGACAACCTACGAGTACATCCTGGTCGACTCTGGGTTCCTGTCGCAGCTGAAATGGCAGTTCATGGCCGTGGACGAGGCTCACCGATTGAAGAATCGGGAGTCGCAGCTGTACGCCAAGTTGATGGACTTCGGCGCTCCGAGCAGGCTGCTCATCACCGGAACGCCTATGCAGAACACTCTCAGCGAACTCTCGGCGTTGATGGACTTCCTGATGCCTGGCAAGATCTACGTGGAGGAAAACATCGATCTCGCCTCCGAGCATGCAAGCAGAAAGCTCGCTGAACTCACTGATGCCATCTCGCCTTACATGATCCGACGAACGAAGCAGAAGGTCGAGAACGACTTGCCGCCGAAGACCGAGAAGATCATTCGTGTCGAGCTGGCTGACGTCCAGCTGGAGTACTACAAGAACATCTTGACGAGGAACTACGCAGCACTCAACGCCGGTCCGAAAGCACAGAAGACGTCACTGCTTAACGTGATGATGGAGCTGAAGAAGGCCAGCAACCATGCCTTCATGTTCCCGAATGCCGAGGATCGAATACTTGCTGGGAGTGATAGCAGAGAAGACCAGCTGAAGGCCATGATCACCTCCTCCGGCAAGATGATGCTCCTTGACCGGCTATTGACTAAGATGAAGAAAGACGGTCACAGAGTACTCATCTTCAGCCAGATGGTAAAGATGCTGGACATTCTTGCAGACTACATGCAACTGCGTGGCCATCAGTACCAGCGATTAGATGGCACCATCGCTGCTGGGCCGAGACGTATGGCCATTGACCACTTCAACGCACCTGGAAGCAATGATTTCTGCTTCTTGCTGTCGACGCGTGCGGGTGGGCTCGGTATCAACTTGATGACCGCAGACACCGTCATTCTCTTCGACTCCGACTGGAATCCACAAGCCGATCTACAAGCCATGGCCAGAGCACATCGCATTGGTCAGAAGAATCCTGTCACGATCTACCGACTGGTATCGAAGGACACCGTCGAAGAAGAGATCCTCGAACGCGCTCGCAACAAGCTCATGCTTGAGTTTATTACTATTCAGCGTGGTGTCACCGACAAAGATGCTCGGGAACTTGGTGACCGCATGGCGAAAGCTGGTGCAAATACCATCGAGCCCACCTCTTCCGATGACATCTCGCGCATCCTCAAGCGCCGAGGCCAGAAAATGTTCGAGCAGTCTAACAACCAGAAGAAGCTTGAAGAGCTTGACATTGATGCTGTCCTCGAGAACGCCGAAGAGCATAGGACAGAGCAGCCTGAAGGCATGACCACGGATGGCGGCGAGGAGTTCCTGCGCAGCTTCGAGTACACTGATGTCAAGCTTGATCTTGAGTGGGACGACATCATCCCCAAAGATCAGCTCGACAAGATCAAGGAAGAAGAGCGCAAGAAGGCGGAGCAAAAGTATCTCGACTCGGTCATCGAAGAAAACCAGCCTCGCAAGCGGAAGGCACCTGTCGACGAAGCACGTGAGCAGCGCGCTGCTAAGAAGAGAGCTCGAGATCTCGCGGCTCAAGCTGCTGCTGGCGAGGATGGTGAGTCTGACGACGAGTCCGACACTGGCCAGGATCCAAAGCGACCACTCGGCGAGAAGGAGTGCCGCAATCTACTCAAAGCATTCGAGCGCTGGGGCTGGATTGAAGAGAAGCCTGACGAGGTCATGCGAGAGGCCAGGCTCATTGGCCGCGACAGGGATACTGTCACGGCGACCCTGCACGACATCCACGACACTGCAGTACGGCTGCTGAAAGAGCATGCAGACGAACTTGCGGAACTGGAGCGGTCGAGTTCCAAGCCGGTCACCAAGAAGGACAAGAAGGCCGTGTTGTTCGACTACAATGGCGTCAAGCGTCTCAATGCGGAGACCCTGGTCGAACGACCTCTGGAGCTACGCATGGTCCGCGATGTAGTCAGCAGCACCCCAGACTGGAGGAACTTCAGGGTACCCGAAGCGTCGAAGCCAGCGACGTACACGTCTGAATGGGGTGCACGAGAAGACGGCATGCTCTGTGTTGGCATTGCAAGACATGGCTACGGCTCCTGGGTTCCCATCCGTGACGACCCTGAGCTGGGCATGCAAGACAAGTTCTACCTCGAAGAGCACCGCGTTGAGAAGAAGGAAGAGCGCAACAAGGCCGAAGAGAAGGTCGTGGCAAAATCGCCAGGCGCTGTCCATCTCGTCCGTCGAGCCAACTACCTGCTGAGTGTCCTCAAAGACAAGACGAGCAATGGAACCAACCAAGCTGCCAAGAGAGCGCTGGAGAATCATCACCGCAACAACCGCAGGCACATGGGCCAGTTTCACGGACGCATGTCGACACCGGCTCAAGGCAGTCCTGCGCCCAGTGGACTTCGCAAGATGCAGTCTAACGAGGACACTCGTCACAGGTCTCACAACAGCACGGATCGCCACGTGCACGGCTCGCCCAATGGTCATAGAAAGAGCAATGAGCATGACCGTCACAAGCAACGTCACTCCGAAGACCATCGATCGCAACACCAACGGGTGGGCAGTTCGCAGACCAACGGTATGAAAGCGAAGGACGACCTCGAAGACCGTGTCCGGAAAATGTTGGATCCGATCAACGCCTACCTCGTCAAAGTGTCCGGCGCTTCGAAGAAGAAGATTCCAGACAATGATCTGCGACTCAAGATCATCAAAGAGACGCTGCTGAAGATCGGCAAGCACATTACTGCGGTCATCGAGAAGAACGGCTTCAAGGCGCTCGAGGCGAAGTTGTGGGAGCACGTGTCCGAGTACCACTGGCCACAGGCGAAGCAGCAAGACAAGAGGGTGCCCGGGACCAAGCTGAAGGATATGTTTGCCAGATTGGCGGAGAAGGAGACTGCGGCGGCTGCTGCAGAGAATGGTGCTGTGAAGCAGAAGACTGCCGTTGATGCGAAAGCACCACCCGCGGCGCCACACACGAATGGGGCGCGATCGGTTGTCAAGAAGGAGGAGACGCCGAACACGGAGCGCAAGGTTGCAGACGTCAAGCCAGAGCCTTCCCCACTCGCGAAGGAGAGCAGTTACGCACTGTCGACCAATGGGGCGGTGAAGCGCGAGAGTGAAGATGTCCCACGAGAGGTTTCGAAGATGGACATCGATGGTCCGGATGTGAAGCAGGAGAGGCCAGCAACAGCTGTGAGAGCGACCGGGGAATAGTGTTGCCCCGGGTTTCGATTTCGATGAGCATTTACAACCACGCATGCATCGGGTGAGGCCCGTAATGTAGGCGGCGCGAAGGAACAGGCTACGGACGAGGGCATTGGTATGGAATGAGGTATGGGGTTTGTCTGAATCATAGCGAGGTGTTCATTGTTACGACCCATCATTGAGGTCAGGGTATGGCGGGATAATGCACTCATTCGAGTGTTCTGTGCAGGGGATTAGCGAGCATGGTACGGGAATCACTCGGAGATGAAGCTGAGCATGCGATGGTCAGCACCCACTTGCAGCTTGTCCATAGAGCATAGCCGCACCGGACATCTGTTCGAGAGTACAGCGTGTCAATCAAGAGACATGTACAACACTTCATCTCTCAACCCATTTCCTGTACATGTAATATATACTACCAACTCCCAAACCACTTCTTCCTCCCCACCACCGGCTTGCCCTCGAAATCCACATACTCCTGCTCCCCAGCACCTCCTCCTCGCACCTCAGCCAACCCCGCCACCTCCCCGCCCTCCTTCATCCCCGGCCCCATAACCTCTGCATCGCTCTTCGCCGTCCAGCCCCCGAACCCTCCGTCATCTAGCCCATGCGCTTTCCTAAACTCGCTCCGCTTCCGCACATCCTCCACCTTCTGCCTCCGCCGCTCGCCTGTCTCCTGCGAGACGTGATCAACGTGCATCTGGTACACCTCCGCGTAGCGCCGTAGGTACGTGGCCGGGTGCGCGAGGAACATGGAGTTCGGGGGCAGGAGGTGCGCGAAGGGGGTGTTGTGGAGGAAATCGCCTATCCAGATGAACAAAACCAAGGAGACGAGGATCGAGAGTGTTATCCAGACGTGTAAGAGGCGGTTGGTCAGGAAGGAGAACATCCAGGAGCCTTCGGCAGGCATCATGTTGGGGTAGCGTTTTTTTTGTTGTTCGGAGGTTAGGGGGGCGCCGGGGTAGGCTTTGGGTTG
>JAABUW010009763.1_pt1 | contig 10853 bp, 12 predicted proteins | sample 5560081 | NCBI WGS metagenome assembly JAABUW01 (sample SAMN10711882, study PRJNA513363) | rock metagenome | isolation source: Antarctica rocks | place: Antarctica: Victoria Land, Knobhead sud | reverse complement strand
AGGTAAAGGCAAAGCAGTAGATTCATCATGAAGCATGATTATGTGAAAGCAAAGAGTACTTGACATGTGTTTGCTCATGTCAATTTCCAGGGCTGGAGATCTGCAGAAGAAGGCCATACAAGTTGATGTGTGATACATTGAAGCTGCAGCTGATGTTGACCAATGAAACTGGGCTTGTATTTTGAATGCAAACGACTTGTTAGCCCAATTTCTGGCATGCTCAGTCTCAGCTTTCAAGCAGGTCTGGCTTTGTGAAGGCATACTGCTTGTCAGACCAGGCCTGCTGCAAAATTCAAGAAGCTGTCTTGGGTAAACGCGACACGTTTGTCAACTTGCAAAATGCAGAAGTGACTCTCAACACCTACTTTACAGGACTTGGTGATGAGACAAGCACTTTGTCATATGTCACAAATCAAGCAGACAGATGTGAAAACACCTTGGTACCATGTCCCACACACTAAATACTGTCATAGATTGTTCAGGTCATCTGGTAGGAGTACAGTGTTTTTGCAGATGTGGCACCTTTGGCTTGCACAGCTGCAGTCAGCCATTGTTGGTGCAGTCCCTTGGCAGAAGGTGCCTATACATCCAACCTCCAGCTCCTTTTCCAGCCCCTTCAACCCTTCTTTGGTTCAGGGGAGTTGCCAAGTGGCGCACGCCTCGAGTGCTGCACAGTCAAAGGCGCTCTCCTGCTTGATGTGTTTGTGCCAAAAATTCTGTAAACACCAGTGATGCTGAAACGCTGTGTTGGTCAAGATATACAGAGAAGCGTGAAGCTGATTTGTGCTCATATGGCATGGTCAGGATGGCAATAGGTGCACGCATACACTCCTCCAGGTATTGCATCAAGGCTATGTTCTGGTCCATCATGATGGTCTCATGATCTCAACCTCACCACTAGCTAGGAAATCCCATGAAGCAGATACTGTGTGCTAGGCACTGGACCAGCATTGAGAAGAATCACATTGTGCGCCTGTTGCGTGAGTTGCAAACACAGAAGGATGAGCTGGTGCTTTGGAACAAAAGATGCTACAGAACAAGGAGACTTCTTGCAGAGGGCAAAACTTTGCTGTGCTCCAAAATCACAAGTACAGCCCAACTCAGCTCAGTTTGCATGGTGTAGGGTCTCAACTAATCGCAAGTAGCTGTCCTGTGTTGCTGAGCTCTGATGGTCAGCGTAATTTGCAGTATTGGCATGCTTTTGAAACATCTTGCATTTGGTATTATTGCGCCATGACTCTGAAACATGCTCTCTCAGTCAAGAGCTTGCACAGAGCAAAGCAAAGGTGCCATCCTGGGCATCAATTAGCTTGCTCTTATCACTTGGCATGATCTCTGGCAATTTTGTTTGGGCTGCTAATTGATCTGCTGTGTTGTGCATATGCAAGTTACTTTGTTGCAAAGCAAAACTTGCTGACTGAACAGGCTGTCAAAAGGAAAGCTTGTTCAGGCAGCAGGCTTCTGGACCTTCTCGTGCATACACTCTCGCTCTATGACTGCTGTTTCATTGAGAAGACTAGATACTACAAGTCAGAGCTGGCTTGTTTTACCGAACACCCAGGGTGTCACAGGCTATCGTTGTATGTCTTTCGCTTGACGCACAGCTGCCAAGTTGGGACCTTGTTGTTAGCCTTGTTAGACCTGTTGCTTTCACCGGCGCCACACATGCGTTAAGAGCGCTTTCTGCGCCGCTGTACAGGAACTACACAGAAAGATGTGCTGCTTGACTTGCTATATTCGGAAACACCATCGCATCTAATCTGTGCCCATATTACGTATACCTGAAATTTTAGGTCAACATTCTTCACAACTCATGGTTTGGAACTGCTTGATCGTGATGTGTACAGAGCAAAAATGGCAACTGTTCGACATGAAGTATGAAGAAACGTCACTTCGAATAGGTGAGGAGCAGCTGTTGTACGGCCAGGTCTATGTGCAGTTGCTGGATGATCAGTTCGATACACCCCTCTTTTCTTTGAACTTTGACATGAAGGTGCGAGAGATTGCATCCCAGATAAAAATAATGCTTCAGCTGTACATGGCTGGAAATTTTGTTGACGGCGATGAAGATGACACACCACCTTTCAAAGCACCACGGTACAGATAAGATTTGGTGGTTATCACCCTGTCTTGGCAGATGCACACTGCAATACGCATGGAGTGGTTCATACTATTTCAAAGTCATCTCCAGCAGAAGGATATTGGCATCAAACAATGGTGGTCCAGGACCATTATGGAATTTATTGAGGAATTGGCGAATGTATCCTCTTGGTGATTTGCATTTGTCTCTGCTCCCCAGCATGCAAAATACTGTGCAAGACTTGCTCAACAACCACCACTCTTCTGCGACAAACCTATATGCTGCAACAAGCTGCTTCAGGAAGCGCATTGCTTGTATTGACGTGCCTTTATCTTGTGGCTGCTGCGACTTACTATCTCAACCTTTGCTGGTGGTGTTTGTCACGTGCTTTTAAAGGCAAGTTTGTGGTTGACTCATGTTGCACATCTGAGTATTTCCCAATATCCAGTCACACCACTCATGAACCGGGTGCTAATAGGGTCTTTTTTAATATGCGCAAAAGCCACATTCTTAAGCTAGCAGCCTATTGGTGTTTACATGCATGTGTTGCACACCGCATGAAGAAGCACTCAGGAGAGCTGTCACACCAGAGAAGTTCAACATACAATCCTATGCGTCCTTTTGATGTAACCCTGCTCAAGCTTAGCAGGAAGCCCACATGTCAGCTGAAGGCTTGACCAAGTACAAATTCAGCCAGTTTTATTGCACCTGTGCAATGCCAAGCTTCAGAATAAGGTGTTGTATGAGCCAGCATTACACCTTTATTTTTGACTAGTTTCTGCCATTGTCATTGCAAGCACAAAGAACAAGCGCTGCAAGAACACAGGTGTAAGAACATGTGCCACACTACTAAGCTAGCATACTGAACACCCAAATACTGGCACCGGTAAAGATAAAGCAGTTGATTGATTGTGCAGCATGACAAAGACAGTATTAGCTCCAAAAGCTGCATGCTGATACGAAGCTGTAAGCAGGATTGCACCACACTATTCTGAAGCAAACACACACCATAAAATCTACCCTACATGGTACAAAAGGTACAACCTAATCCTGAGGAAGATAGTCAGGCTGCACTCAGTAGAGCAAAAGCGGGAGAAAGGTACATGCGGTGGATGATTGTACACAAATGGCAATCTTGTCTGCTGAACAGCTTAGCGTGAGTTCAAGTCAACCTTGCCTGTATGGCAACGGGCGGATCCAGCTGGCAGGTTCCTGCTGCATGACCACAGAAATTGTCTGTGGAGAACAAGGTGGTTCATTTCCTAAACAGAAATCAGCATCCTGTAAATCGCAAGCCTAATGGTGGTTGTTCAGCAGAGATGGCTGCTCAAAGTGGCTATTGGGAGATCCACTGAGGCTGCCTGATTTGGCATCACTAGACCAGATTGATGCTAAATAGCTAGGGAAGGAACCCTTGTCACCGCTTGCAGTGCCACTGCTGTTGAACAGCCCTGCAGGGGTGGAAATTGGCTCAAATGTTGGCAGACCTCTACTGGTATTCTCATGCAGACCAGAGTTGCTGCTGCTGCTGTGATTGCTGAGGTTGCCCCAGCTGGCAACATGTGGCAGCACATGGTTGATGGAGCAGCTCAGCAGATCATCCCTCCTGGCATGTGGGAGCCTAGAATCTTCTGGAACTGCTGAGACAGCCCTTCTGAAGCCCTCACGGAGGTCATCGCTTGACTGAGATGCAGTCAGGCCACCAGCAGCAAGGGGGAAGGGGATGCTTTCATGAGCATGGCCGTTTGTCTGCCTGGTGGCAAAGCGCGGCGCAGCATGCCCAGCAGGCGCAGCAGCGTTTGAAGTTGAAACGTCCTGGGATCCCAGCAGCGCCTGCTGAGGCCTGGGGTTGCCTAGCCTGGACCTAGCGAAGGGCATGTCTTGGTCTGTCACCACCTGCTGTTGCTGCTGCTGCTGATGCCTTGGGCGTGAGAGGTGTGAGGGACCCCTGCTGTCGAAGCTGGTTATTGGGCAGGACTGCAGGGCAGGCTGTTGAGCTGCTGCGGCTGCTTGCAGCATGGCAGCTGTTGCTGCTCTCTCCTTGGCAATTGCTTCAGCTATGGCCTGTACGTGAGCAAAACTTGTCAGAGCAGACTCTGAATGCACAGCAGGTGACAAGGCCTGCTATGGCAGTGGAACTACAGCTGAGGCAGACCCACTTGTGATGCATGCTGGTAACCTTGCAAGGAAAGAAAGAATGCATGAATGCAAAACAGTGAAAGAAAGAAAGAAGGAGCAAAAGAAAGAAAGAAAGCAAGAAAGAAAGAATGAATGCATGAATGTGAGAGTGTGAATGCATGCATGGCTGCAGCAAGCAAGAGACAGCAGAGTGTCGGTCAGGCCTAGACATGAGCAGGCAGGACTGCACAGCGACAGGTCCATTGACCAGGGCAGACCCTGAAAGGCAGAATTAGTTCCACAGTGCTGCTTACATATGCCATGGCAGGTAAGAGAAATGATGGTAAAATGCTGCCCTGGACACAAGTTCAGCCAGCAGAGATCTTATGCACAGTTTGCAGCCTGCAGGAGAAGACATTGTACTGAACCCTTCAATAGAATGCACTGAACAGAAATGGACAGGAATTGAGCAAAAGAAGGGAAAGGAAAGCAAGGGAAAGAAAAGAAAGAAAAGGGGGGAAAGGGAGAGTGGAGAGACGAGGAAAGGAATGGACAGTTGCGCATTGTAGTGATCATGATAGGAGCCTGTTGAGGCGATACCCAAGAGCAAGAAATGCTGACCTTGGTCTGGTGCTGGGCAGCATCTATGATGACTCCAGCCAGCTCTTGCTGGTGCCTAGACTCAGCAGCCTTGAGTGCAAGGAAGAGGTGAGCCACGTCACCCCTCAGTGCTGTTATCTCCCCCTGCACCACAAACATGTGATTCAGGCTCATGGGCATGTTACTCGGGTACACATACATGCTTTGAACCGCACCAGATTTCACAGAATTAGGTTTTGACTAATTTGGACTTTTTGTGGCCCAGATCCATGTGTTTCAGAACAGCATTGAGTGAATTGTATCAATCAAATTTGACATTCTCAGAATTCGCCCAGTCATTGTCTGTTGACTCCCCTGTTGAGTCCTAAAGACAAGAAATGTAATGTACGTATATGGGCATGTTTCTCGGGTACATATGTATGTTACTCAGGTATACGGGGTTGTGCATATTCAGACTTTGACCCACATGCTGCCTTTCCCCTGCTTTTTTTGGAAGCATCTCTCGAAGCAAAGACTTTGTAACACAGTTCCTGATGCATGCACATTGCTGTGCTTGGGCTTCAGTTCACTCACAAATGTTGATGATGCATGGTGACGTAAGATTGATAGTGCATGACGACCCAAGAACAAGCGCTATGTACTCATCAGTATGACCGCAGTCATGCATTGATCAATTCAGGGTGTTTTCAGATTTACAAGCCAATACCTCTTGCTGAAGTGGCTGATAGATGTGCACACAGAGAAAGAAGATCAGAAAGACAGGGAAAGCCGGCTTGCCTGCAGATCAGCAATCTGTTCGAGATGCTGAGGTTTTGCTGCATATCCACCAGATTGCTGCTGGGCTTCAGGCATTTGAGCCACAGGGCTGTTGCCATTCTCCAGCACAGGGCTGTCTGAAAGTGCCCTGACCACAGCAACCTCACCGTGCCCATTCTGCCCTTGAGACTCTCTTGCTTGGGCGCTGCCATGACTGCCTGATATGGACGCATCAGGCTGTGCTTGAACAGGGCTTCCAAAAAGTAGGGCATTTGCATGTGCCCCTGTGAGCTGTGACAATCTGCTGCCTGGCAAGGGCTGGTCCCAGGCATTTTGTCGGGGCTCTTGAGCGAGGGCACTGCCTGAGAAAGCACTGTGAGAAGAGGAAGATGTCGGTGGACCTGGGGGAGGGGGTGGGGGCGCCCTGAAGGCAGGCGGTGGGGGCGGCCTGCTTCCATGAGATGCTGCGTTTGCTGGTTTCATGTATTGACCTAAGGTAACATTGCCTGGCCTCCCACTCGACCTATACATCACATGAAAGTGCAATGGACAACAAGAACAGTATATCTTATGCTTGTCAACAACGCTTGTTGACCCTCTACACACAAAGCTTGCAGCAGGGCCGGATTGTGCATGATTGAACTTCAGGGGAATACGCCACAGTGCATTCAGGAACAGAAATGCAGACGCACCACTGAAGGCATGAAGAAACTTGATTGCAGCTTGGTCTGCTGGTCCTAGACAGGCATGTCTGATGATCACTCAAAGGCACACCAAACTTACCACTCGTGTACTTTCTACACAACCTTCCTTGGATAGACTCTTGACTCTGAACTACAGTGCTACAGGCTTGTGGACTGTTATAGTGGATTCGTAATCCAGAAGGTATGGTTCAGCATACCTTTCCGTGGGTTCCACTGCTTCAGCTGAGCTCCAGGATGAGATGGAGGCCCCGGATGAGCACCGCCTCACTGTCTTCCCTGAGTGACCAATCTCACCACTCACAGCGTGTGCAGCAGCTTCTGCACCACCTTCTTGACTTCTCATTGATGACTCAGCCAACCTGCCTCTGTGACTCATGCCCAGCTGCTGCTGCTGGTCAGGTGCAGGCTGCTGGTCAGTAGACTTGTCCAATGCCTTGGTGGTGTTGAGTCCACTTTTGCGGCCTGCCTTGACCACATGCCAGTCGTTCCTGTTGCCTGTGTCTTCTCTCAGAGCATCATAGATGTCCAGGCTGCTTTCACTTGCTGGCCCGATAGAAGTGCCAGCACATGACTCATCAGCAGGGGGGAACGATTGCTCCTCTGTTGCCGCCACTGCCGCAACATCACCTTGTGATGATGCCTGATGTTCATGGGCTGATGACTCAGCATGCGCTGGACACATTGACTGAGAATGAGTCAGGGGAGAAGCTGGGTCAGCAGCTACCCCAGCCAGCAGTGACAGCACAGCAACCTGCTGATCTAGCTGCGACACAGAACCTAATGATGTCTGTGATGACTGTGCTGAAGCCTGTGGAACAGATCTGTCTGACACTGGCGTTGAAGGCTGACTATCAGAATCTGATCTAGCACTGCTGGAGGAAGATGAGGAGGGTTGAGTTGCGTCAGCTGCTGAGTGAGATGATCCCAAACAACTTTCATCATGTGGGGTTTCATGCACAGCAGCTGCTTGGGCAGCTTCTGATGATGTCGCATCACTGCTGTTTGTTTCATTGGATGGCCTCTGAGTAGCAATATCAGTTTCAGGCTTTTCTGATGCTGAATGAAGCTTGGTAGCAGCAAGCGCATCTGCCTCAAGGCTATCTGCATGATGTCCATCTGCCTTGGCAGGGAGCTGTGCACTGTGGCCCTGAGAGGTGGCAGGTGGTGCCTGAGAGGCGGCGGATGGTGCCTGAGAGGTGGCGGATGGTGCCTGAGAGGTGGCGGGAGGTGTGTGAGGTGCGCTGGCATGTGTGGGGACATTGACAGCAGGCTGTGGAGCAGTGGCAAGTACCGCCTCCTCCAGTGCAGCTGCTGAAGCCTGCAGCAAGGCACAAAAGTGTGAGCAGAGTGCATGCCATGCTTGCGCCTACATCTGTGGTTTCTTGTGAAGAAGGGGTAGTCACAGCTGCTATGAGACATGTGACCAAAGCCGCCCTTTTGGTACAGAATTGGAGATGCTGGCAAATATTGCAGCAGCAGGAGAAGTGCACTATGTGTGTTCCCCTTTGTGTGAGGAGAAGGCATTGGTTTCCTTTTTCTGTTTGGAGACGTGCATGTGCGCAAGTTTGTGTAGGAAAACAGGGACAGGGTCTGAAAGAGACAAAAAAAGACAAGTAAAGACAGGGGTCACCATGCCGTAGTGCTTGCAATCGTAACAACATGAGAAGGTGGATGAGTGCAGAGCAGCATGAGAGCGTGGCAATGCCTGTTGCAGCTTGCAATGTACATACCTGCTTCTTCTTGCCCTTTTTGGCCTTGCTCTTCTTCTTTGAGCCAGTACTGCCTGTTTGCGAGGAGCCATCCAGCTCAGCCAGGAGTGCAGCTTGTAGCTGCTCAGCAGCTGCCTCAAGCTCCTTTAGTCTGTAGCAACGTTCTTGTTTGACCGTGACAGTCATGCTCTGTTTTCAATGTAATAGCAATACAAGAATATAGTCACATCCAATTTGTGTGACATTCATGCATCTGATGCTCAGCTGATGCGAGGCGTGCCCAGACGCTTGGGTGCTGATACAGCTGCTGGTCAAGCCAAGTAGTCTGCATGCACTGCAGGATGGCCAACACCGTGACCACAATGACCCTATTCCAATCAATCAACTACTTGGTCAGGTGTCTACCTTAGGTCACGCTAGGCTTGAGTGAGTGTGTGCATGTGTGTGCTACTGGTTTAAGGACAGCAATGGACTCAGCTAACATCGTATACAAACTCAGCACGGCACTGACAGGCGCGCCCGTGAGTCCACGCTCTGCGCGTCAAGACTTGCGACTGGGGACGACAGAAAGGACAGCAATGGTTGTTTACCTATCCAGCAGTTGCTGCTTGACCTTACAGGCCTCAGGTGCATAATCCAGAGCGAGTGTGTACGTGAGTTCGCTACTGTTGTAAGGACAGCAATGGTTGTTTACCTGTCCAGTAGTTACTGCTTGACCTTGGACCCCTCAGGTGCATAATCCAGAGTGAGTGTGTGCATGTGTGTGTGCTACCGTTGTAAGGACAGCAAGAATTGTTTACCTATCCAGCAGTTGCTGCTTGACCTTAGAGCCCTCGGGTGCATAATCCAGAACACTTCTGCTTCTCCTGTCTCTAAGACCCAGAGTGGCGCCGGCAGCCAGTAGTGCCAGCAGAGCAGCTTCAGCACAGTTGCCTGCTGCGAACATGAGTGCTGACCTACCCAAGGCATCCTGAAGCACGCAGCCAAGCGATGAGCATTCAATCGTGCATTTTCCATCTTGCAATTTGTGCATTTTGCAATTTGTGCAATTTTGTGCATTTTGCAGAAGCGCGAACAAGCATTTGCATTGAGGGCTAAAGGCAGCCTGCAGGATGTCCACTGTTGACAGGCAGCTCATCGACAAGGTGAGCAGTCAGCAATCAGCAGCACCGTGAGTGGAGGAGTGACAAGTGAGTAGGAAACAGATGAAACCAGCCAGTGTTTCAATGGGATGTCAGCTGCTGTTGTATCGTATGTGTTGCAGCATTGTCTTGGAACGCATAAAGAATGTTATGAGGGCTCAAGGCATGCAGCCATGATGTCAGCAGGGCATCAAGAGAGGGGCTGGATGGCAACTTTGGTCTTGGGACACTGCTGTTGTGCAGTGAGAGTCTGACCTGTAGCTCAATGGTTGCTCCATGTTTCAACAGCAGCTGGATCGCAGCAACCCCATCCACAGAAGCAGCAAGCATCAGTGCCTGCATACAAGCTATCTTCAGTGAATGCACAATAACAACAGGAAGCACATAGCACATGCCTGTGTGCCAGGGCTTGATAATACCAAGTGCCACAACAGCTTACCGAGCTCCCGTTTGGCGCCCATGTATCAGGCACAGCCCCTTCTTGTAGCAGGTACTGCATAGCCTCAACAGCTACAGTGGTGGCGTCACCGGAGCAGGCAAGAAGCATTGCGTTCAGGACCTGCAAACGGCAGGCACACTGCTGGGGTTTGAGTAGTTGATTGATGTCATAGTATGCAGCAGCAAAGGACATGCACTTGCATCAGTTTGGCGGCATGCGTCCTGCTGGTGGCAGGCTGTTAGCGCAACTTTGTGGGGGATGCTGTGGAGTAGGTTTTAGGATGCTACCTCGCCTCTTTCGCAAGCTTTTGCCACATCTGCTGGTCGCTGTTCTTTCAGATTCCTGGTCAGGCATGTGGCTGGGGCTGCTTTGGTCAGGTTGAAAGCTGACATAGGACAGCCATGGATGGCTGCAAGGTGCAAGGCAGTGTCCCCGTTGTGATCCTGAACCTCGGGATCAAACTTTTTCTCCAGCAAACGCTCAACGCATTCCTCGTGACCGTATCCTGCTGCATAGTGCAGGCATGTCCGACCTGCAGGAAGCAAGATGTCAAACACCTTTAAATCTGCTGTACCTACGTGTGTTGTTCCGGAAATAGCCGGACTCACCCTCCCCGTCCCGCGATTGCCCCAGCGATGGCTGTTTCTCAATCGCGGCTAGCAGCTTGTCCATCATGCCTAGCTTTGAAGCAGCCATCGCTGCCGATGTGATGTCCACAGCCGCAGCCCCACCAGTTTTCGCGGCGGGACTCATTTCGTCTCACTTCATTCCCCGCGACAAGTCCTCAAGCAGGCATTGCGAAATTAGGCCATGCAGCAAGCTGTTCGGCCAGTCTCTCCGCACTACAGCGCACGAACTGCACTGTTTAGCGGCGAAACTCTCGAAGCACGCTCAAAGCAATTACCAAAAAAAGGGAAAATATATCAATAGAATTTACTAAGCTTTACAAAGTACAGTTGTACAATTCACATGGGCATCCACGGGATGCCATCTCAGATTTGCCGCGATTTTCGCAGATCTGCCGCCTTACTAAGTATTACAAGAATGGTGAGGCAGTGCCAGACAACTTGTGTGTGTGTGTGTGTGCTCCAAGGCTGTAGATCAAACGTATGAGTCCATCACGCGCTTATGACTGAGTGAAAATGAAATTTGCAATGAACAAGTTGCCCCCAGATTCAACGCAAAGGGAGTGCTAACTGCGTACATTTCTGTGTGTTGATGAGAGTAAATGCATGTCAAGTGCACGCTATCGTCATAGACTCAGACTCCATTTTGAGGAAGCTTCTGAGGACTCACATCACTGAT
>JAABUW010009761.1_pt1 | contig 10853 bp, 10 predicted proteins | sample 5560081 | NCBI WGS metagenome assembly JAABUW01 (sample SAMN10711882, study PRJNA513363) | rock metagenome | isolation source: Antarctica rocks | place: Antarctica: Victoria Land, Knobhead sud | reverse complement strand
GGCGATACACTGTACAGGTATCCAGAGCAGCCCAGTGTCGTTAAGTTACTGGTGTCTGTAGGTTACTGGTGTCTGTAAGTTATCAGTGAATAGCCCGTACTCCGACCTCCTGCGATGTCCCGGCGTAGGATGCCGCGCTCCACAAGGTCGGAAATTTCTCGCAGTGCCGTGTCGTGAGAACATTTGGAGATAGTAGCCCACTTGGATGTAGTCATCTTGCCTGTGAACCTATCCAACAGTCTACTCAGCGTCAAACATTAACGCTCGTTCAAGCTTTCGATCAAATAATTTCCGCATTTAATCAATGCATATTGTGCGGAGATTACGGTCTCTATTCACCGCAAGCAGAATCCTTAAAAAGCATTGATACGCTGCTCGAGTGCTGTAATTTTGTCCATCATTGCCTCGAAGGAAAGAGTTTCTGCGAAGAACATTGCGCTCATCCCACGGTAGTCGGTGCGTAGCCCGGCAAGCCGCTCTGGGCGGGGGACCAAACGCAGTGTCCCTGGCCGGGCCGTTTCGTAGCTGGCCCAAGGGGCTGTATAAAATGCTGATTTGTGCTGACGGACTCGTTCCAATAGCGGCAAATCAGCGAGGGCTTGATCCTCCACCTCGGTACCAGCCATCTGCGCGACGCCGCTGTAATGACGCGAAAGCCGCTCCCCTAGAGCCTTGTCCGGTGGCCGGTGATATTCTGCGTGAAGAATGGTTGCCTTTTCCCAGAATGTCCGCCGGGCAGCCAGCACGCGTACTGGGATGGCGGCTGACATGATCTGAGGAAGTTCTTCGGCAACATAGGCGGTTACGGTCTTATTCTCAGCGGGCCAATCATCGTTTCTACCTCCCAGTTCAATCTTCACTTCCGGTCGGATGTACACGGAATTTTCCTCAACTGCTCGGAGATAAGCGAAGTGGAATGTGCCGGGGTCAGAGGTATCTTGCACAAGTGTCCATAGGTCGTTTCCTGATTCGCCCAATTCCTGCATGATACTTGTTCGACGGGCTGGGAGAAAGCTATGAGTGACAACATCCTGGAAGGCAACAACCAGCACCCCGGAAATTTGTTTACGCTGCGTGTTGCTGATCGCTTGCTCAGGTTTAGAGAGACCCTCGCCTAAAGCTGCTCGGCTGAGAGAGATGTCTATGTCTTCGGAGAACCGCTGGATCAGACCATAAACTTTGGACAAGCTGGTGCCGCCCTTAAACAGCAGATGTTCACGAAACTCCGGCGGCGTGAACAGCCGCTCCAGCATCCACCAGACCCAATAATCTTTTTCCATGAGCAGTGGCAGCAGGCCGCGCTTTTCACCAGCAATGGCGAAAGCGTCCCGGCGAGTGTTGGCGGATTCAGCAGCGAGGTTCATCGGCATTTACTCTTTCGACATCTGTTCGTCATATCCTCTCGGATTGGGCAATTTTCTGGAGGGTCGGAACTAGCCAGCCCGGTGCATTCAGCGCCTCCCGTCGTAAGGACGCTTTTTCGGGGGCGGTTAAGGTCTGGCTCAGATGTTCGACCACGTCTGCGGTGATCTGTTCCGGCCCCAGATGACGCAGCGCCTGAATAACCGTGCCCTCGATTCTGCCTGCCCCAGCCAGAGACCTGGGCGCGGCATGGCGAAGCTCAATGGTCTGTCCACCCACCTGAACGCGGCGGCGTCTCCCATCGGTCAGATAAACAGCGTGGGCAGGGACCTGAGTGGAAAGACCCAAAGCGTTTGCCGCCTTGCCGCCCGCACTTTGAAGCCGACTTCCTGTCTTGCGGGCGAGTGCAGCGGCGACAAGATCGGGATCGGCAGGGACCGGACCAAGGACAGGGTGAAGACGGGGGGAGTCGTAAAGACCACGCCCGAGCCGTCGACTTACTCCTTCTCGGGCCAGACGGGACAAGGCTTCGTCCACGGCAGCGCGTGATCCAATCTCTAGAAACTCGCGTGTGACAAAGACAGCGCCAGGGGGCCGCTTCCCAATTTGCTGCTTCAGTTTTTCGTACACGGACTTATACATGGCGTTATTATATCATATTCAGAAAAAAATAGTCAATTATCTGAATAATCACTCTAAAATAAGTAAAATCGCTTTCTCTAATGAAACTTGAAGACGATGGGTGAAAAATGATAATGCGGGCCGGTCAAATAGAGGTGCAGTGAGAATAAAAAGCAGCAAAATTCGAACAGTATCCCTCAGAACGAATCGTTTCTGTTTGAAATGGGTATAACAGGGAAAGCAGGGCGAAAGCTGCAAAAGTGTGTTTCGTAAACAGCAGGTCCCCAGTTCGAATCTGGGTGTCGGCCTTTGTAATTCATCACACCAAAATATACCAAATTGGAGAAATCCTCAGTGCCAGAAAGGGCGCTGAGGATTTTTTTGATTTTTATTTGGGCGGCCTGTGCCACATCGAGAATAAAGGCCGAGGATAGAGGTGGAAAGAGTAAATGACGGGCCAATGCACACCAGATGATTGGTTTTTGCCCCGAATATGTGCTGTGACCAGACCTAAATTGTGAAGAGGAAAAGAATGGCGAAAAATAGTCTGAAGAGTATGGTCTTCAAGACAGAGGAAGAGCAGCAAAGTGAGCGGCTCCCCAACAAACTGACGGTCGAACAGGGTACCCAGATGTTCCTGCAAGCAAAAGCGCAGGACTGGAAACCGTCTACTCTCGCGTTCAACAAGCAGCGTCTCGGTGTGCTTAATGCTGCGGCAGCAGGCAATGGTGTTGTTTATATCGAAGACTTGGTCCCAAAGTTCGCGTGGCAGTGACGAAGTGGCGATGAAAGCGCTCACCAAGGGGTGTGCGGCGAACGAGTATATCGACCGTGACCCGCTGGCTAATTTTCAAGCGCTGCGGCTTATAATCAGGCCGCCATCGATGCGACGCTTGCGGATTTCGCGTTCCCGCTGGGAATGAAGGGCTTCCACGAGGACAACCAGAGACTGATGCGCCAAGAGCAGCCGGAGAGCCACGCCGCGTGACCCTATAGTGGCACCCATTTTCCTCTGCAAGGGTCTGAGCTGAGATAGACAGATGATGGGGGAGGCTCTGGCCTGGCGGGTGGGACTCAACAACGAGCCTCAGAAGGCATGGGGGTTCTAGGGGATCATCGCCGCCGCGCCCCTACTCGGCCTGAGCCTCAACTTCGTTTACCTGGACCCGATCAAGACATTGTTCTGGAGTGTTCAGCAGTGCCGCACGGACACGCGCCTCGACCACTCGAGTCAGATCGTGCGCTCCGACCAGCGTCATGTCATCGTCCATCATGACGCGTGCATCCACGAACCTCGCCGTGCCCGACTGCTGAGTTCCCAGCTTAGTTTGCAGCTTCGTTAGCAGGTTATGGTTGGCGAACACGCTCTGTTCGTCCTCCAGTACCTGCCACACGGCGGTTACCTTCTCGGCGGACAAATAAGCGCTCATTAGTTGTGAGAACGCGCCTTGTGCCAGCCCCCAGGCCGCCCGTATGATAAGGAGCGCCGCCAGTATCGGCATGATTTGGTCGAACACACCCGTACCCGCCACCCTGACCGGGACAAGGCCGGCGAAGTCGCCGTTCACAGCGTCATTCTCGGTGGGCCAGCAGGACAGCCACGTCGTCGCGGAAGACGCCGATCGTGTAGGCACTGACATTGGAAACCAGCGTCTCCGCCTCCGCCTGTGCTCCCAGACCTACGGGCAGCGTACCGAATAGGCGCATCAGGCCCTCGGTGCCCAGCATCTCGCGTCTGGACGGGCCTGCCTCGCTGATCCCGTCTGTGTACAATAGCAAACGCTCACCAGACAAAAGTGCGACACTCGCCTCGCTGTACGTCGCGTTCTCGGCCACGCCCAGCGGTGGACCCGTTGTCTCCAGCACCTCCAAAGCTCCGCCTGCTCGCCGAATCAGCCCAGGCTCATGCCCGCAGGAGCAGTACATAATCTGGCCCGTGGCCGTGTCATAAACGCCCACCCAGGCAGTGACAAACCCAACGAGCAGGTCGTGAGCAGTGACGATTCCGTTCAGCGCGGCAGCGGCCTGGGCAGGCGCGCGGTAGAGGTACAGCGTCGTTCGCAGGCTGTTACGAATGAGCGCGAGCTGCTGGGCGGCGGCCAGACCCTTTCCAGAAACGTCCCCGATCACGATGGCGTAGAGGTTCTTATCCAGCGGGAAGATGTCGTAAAAGTCGCCGCCGATCTGAGCCTCGTCCAGGGCAGGCTTGGTGAACTTGCCGACGGACAGGCCAGGAACGTACTCGGGAAGCGAGGGCTGGAGGGCGTCCTGTAATTGTTCCGCAATGCGGTGCTCCCGCTGCTGAACGCGCATAGCCTCCAGCGCCGACTGCGTCCGCGTCGCCACTGCCTCCACTAGGGACACCTCATCCGTCGTCCAGGGGCGCGGCCCGCCTCCCATCGCTACCGAGAGAGCGGTCATTGCTGCCCCTGACACCAGCGGCACCCGCACCAGTGCACGCAAGCCCAGCGCCTGGGTCGCAGGGTCCCCCGCCGTGTCTGTTATCACTTGTGTCCGCCCCGCTCTGTAGACGGGATCGCGGTTGACGGCAAAGCGTGACATAGGGTACTGACCCGCGATGGTGGGTAGGCTCTCGCGGTGCCAGTCGGGGCCGACCGTGGCGGTGTCGGCGTCCTGGTCGTAGGAAGCGTAGTAGCAGCGGTCGGCCTCCAGAACCCGTCCCAGCTCCTGTACCGCCATTTCCAGGACCGTCCCAGGGTCGGGTGAGCCGCGCAGCACTTGCCCGATGCGGTTGAGGAGCGCCTCCCGCTCCGCCCGGACGCGCTGCTCCTCGGCCACGCGCACCAGAACACGGTTCTGGCGCGTCACCTCGACGGTCAGCCAGGTTCGTTCCACCACGGTTTGGAGGAGCGTGATCTCCTCAGGCGTCCAGTGCCTCGGCTCGGCGCTGTGGACCGCGAGGGCGGAGACAAGGCGGGCTGAGTGCAGCACGGGCGCGGCGACATAGGCGCGGACGCCGATGGTCTCATACGCGGCGAGGCTTTCGAGGGGGGCTTTGACCCTGTCGGTGCGCACGTCATCTACCACGGCTGTGCGCCCTGCCTTGTACTCGGCCACGACGAACGGGCCGAACGCCGAGATGGGGAACACGCCTGCGATGCTCGCCACCGAGGCGTCGGCCCGGTAGTGAGGGGGGACCGAACAGGTGTCGTCTTCGATATCGATGTCGGCGAACAGGCAGCGGGAGACGCCGAGGAACTCGCCAACCGAACGCACGGCGTCCGCGATTACCTCGTCGGGGTCGGTGATGGCGCGGGCACGCTCCGCGAGGGCGGCCAGGAACCGCTCGCGTTGCCTGCGACCGACTTGTTCGGTGATGTCGTGGAAAAAGACCGACAGGCCCTCGGGGGACGGGAAGGCGCGAACCTCGAACCAGGCGGAGAGCGGCGGGTAAAACTCCTCGAACACTGCCGCGACCTGCTCCTCAGCGGCGCGGCGGTACTCGCGCTCGAAGGCGGAGCCGACGGCGGCGGGAAATTCCGCCCAAACGTTCCTGCCCAGAAGGGCCGCGCGCACGCGAAAAAGCAGGCGCTCGGCCTGAGTGTTGACGTAGGTGAACCGCCACTCGCGGTCAAGAGCGAAGAAGGCGTCGGTGATGCTCTCCAGGATGGTCGTCGTCTGCGCCTGGGCCACCCGCAGGCTCTCGTCGGCGGCCCTGCGCCTCTCTCTGCCCTGACCCTGCGCCCTGATCCGCTCCTGGTAGTGGCGGAAGAAATCAGCCAAAGCGGGTTCTTCTGCCAGCAGCGGCCCCAGGTTCTCGACGGCCCGCTGGTCGGCCTCGTAGGAGATGTCGGGGTGGCACTCGATCCAGGTGTGACAGGTCTTGATGTAGGCCAGGTAAGCGATCAGATCGGGGTACAGGTCAGGCCCCATCAGGCGGCGCAGCTCCGCCTGGCACGCGGGGGCATCGGCCCGCTCCAGGAAGACTGCTGTCGCGAAGTAGAGCAGCACTGCCTCAAGCTGCGAGTCGGGCGCGGGGGAGGCGGCCTCCTCGGGCGCGGGGATGGGCAGAGCGCCTAGGGGAAGGGCGGCCTCCAAGTCTGATGGCGGCGATTCCAGAAGGGCCAGCACCTGCTGGGCCGTCATCCCGAGCGGGCGCAGGGCGGAGGAGTGGACGATGATGCAGTAAGGCGCGGTGCAGAAGCGGGAAAGGAGAGCGTTGAGCTTTTCTTTGAACAGCGCCGACAAGGGGTTCTCAACGTAGGCTGAGAGGGTCTGCTGCCAGAGGTTCCCGAGCACCTGCGGAGAGGCAAGAGCAGGTTGGTAGAAGGGTGGAAAAAAGCCCAAGGTCTGCTCGATCTCGGCGCGGATTTGGTCGCTGGTGCGTCTTGTTCGGGCAACCGAGGGCATAGGTGATCTTTCTGGGAGCGACTTTGTCATTATAGCATACAACGTTGCAAACAAATCAGGTCGCAAACAAATGTGTCCTGCGGGGGATCAGAGCCAGATGGCGAGAGGTCTCTCCCGATCCTGCTCGAGTATAATTGTCGTCCCCGTGGGACCAGTCAGCAGGTAGAGGCGGTCCGCCGTCTCCAGCATCATCTTCAGCCCATGCCCCAGCGTCGCCTTCGTGCTGAAGCCCCGAGACAGCGTCGCACGGGGCAGGTTGTCTATGGCGATGCCGCCTCCATGATCCTCCACACATACCTGGACCGTGCCGCCCCCACCATGCAGGATGGCGTTCATGCCCGCCTCGCTCACCGCTGTGATCAGGTCGAACTGCCGCTCCTCCAAGTGGCCTGCGCCCTGAGCGGCCTCTTGTGCCCGTAGCCGAAGGTCGCGCAGCCCGCCCTCCCGTGTGAGCGCGATGGTCTCCCCCACAGGCGCGAGCGGCGGGGGGAGATGGGCGCGGCTGGTGGACAGCAGGAGCTTTCCCTCCGTCACGCTGCTGAGCACGTCGCGCAGGAACACGCCCTGCTGGGCGAGCAGCGCCTCCCGCGTTGCCTCCATCGCGCGGCGCTCGGTCACGTCCGTGTGGATGCCGACCCACTCGCGGATCGTGCTGTCGTCATGGAGGATGGCGACGGCGCGGACGGCGAAAGTGCGGTAGACTCCATCCTGACGGCGCACGCGGTGCTCGAAGAGGAAGGTCTTGCGGGCGGCGACGGCTTGGTTCCAGGCGTCCACCGTCGGCTGGGCGTCCTCGGGGTGGACCGCTTTGGCCCAGCCGTAGCCCTGGTACTCGGCCTCGGCCTGGCCCGTGAAGCCGCCCCAGCCCAATTGCGGCCCCCGCATTTCGCCCTCAGGCGAGTTCGTCCAGACGATCTCGGCGGTCGCTTCGACGAGGCTGCGGTAGCGCTCCTCGCTCCTCTTTAGCTCTTCCTGGGCTTTCTTTCGGCCTGAGATGTCACGGTAGAAAAGGTTGATACCGTCATCGGAGGGATAAACGTCAATCTCCAGCCACACGTCGTAAGGTCCCATGACGTAGCGGTGCTCAAAGTGAACCTCGGTCCGCTCGGACATGACGCGGCGGAGTTGGAGTTCCAGTGCCGTGCCGACGGCAGCAGGCCACTCCTCCCAGTGAACCTTGCCGATGAACTCTCCGAACGGCTTCTGGTTGATGCGGCAGGCTTCGCGGTTGGCGTACAGGATGCGCCAGTCTCGGCCCAGGGCGACGAAGGCGTCCGAGATGTTCTCTAAAATGTCAGTGGCGCGGAGGTGAAGCTGAGCCGTTGCCTCATGGTTGTGCGTGGGCGCAAGGTCATTTTGCGTGGGCGCAGCATCCTGTAGAGACGCACCCTGTAACGGGTCCATATCAGTTGAGTTCATATCGGACGGGTCTGTGGGGGGATGAGAAGCCATGCAATCAGGTCCATTCTTGAAGGCATTTTCTATCATCATACCCCAAGTCTGCACTGACAACTCAAAGATTGTGGGCTGGAACGAGAGCAATGCCGTCCAATGCAGCGTGCCTATAATAACAGGATTCAGTGCGTCGGCGGTGAACGTAACTGGACGGGCGTAACGCGCCCAGAAGGAACAAGGAGTGCCATGAATCTCGTTATCCTGTTCGGCCCGCCCGCCGTGGGCAAGATGACCGTCGGCCAAGAGCTGTCCAGGCTCACTGGCTATCCCCTGCTGCACAATCACATGACTATCGACCTTGTCACCGAGTTATTCGACTTTGGCACGCCCCAGTTCGGCAGACTCGTCCCTGCGTTTCGCCAGATGCTCGTAGCTGAGGCCGCCGCCAGCGACCTACCTGGCCTGATCTTCACCTTCGTGTGGGCCTTCGACGTGGACGAGGACAAGCAGTTCCTGGATGGTCTACGGGACGCCGTGGCCGAGCACGGAGGAAACACCTATTACGCCGAGCTTGCGACGGGCTTGGACGAGCGCCTTGTACGCAATCGTACCGAGAACAGACTGCGGCACAAAAAGAAGGCGGACTTTGACAAGACCGAAGGAGCAATACTGCGCTTGGAGGCCCGACGCTTGAACTCGCAGAATGATTTCCCATATCTTGAGCGTCATGTCAAGATTGACAACACGCACCTGAGCGCGACGGATACTGCTCAACGGATTGTAGCGGCGTTTGGCCTTCCCGCGCTTGAGGGCGCTTCCCAATGACCCTCCCCGCGTAGAGGGAGAGGGCCAGTCGCTCTATTTCACTGATCCTGATGGTCACCTATTGGAGTTTCACAGTGGCGATCTCTCTTCTCGGCTTCGGGCGTATGAGGAACATTGATCATATTCGAGTCGGGTACCCGCCTGCAACTTTCGTCTCAGTGTCGTTTTAACAAATTATGAATGCCAGACGAGGCAAGGTATCTTCAGACAAGAGAACTCCACAATGCTTACCATCACCGTAGCAACATTCGGCGCTCTCGGGATCGTTCTCTTGATGATCGAAATGCCCACTCAGCTTCTGAAAAAAGTTGGACGTGGCAGGTCGACAATGGGTTTGGGAAGCGGTGGTCCTGATTCGTCCCCGTCTTCAGGAAATGAATCGAGTGCCCCCTCGGGAGTAAACACTGCGGGACAGTCTGCGGGACATACACACGAGCATCATTCGGCTCCTGGCGTCGGCGGCCATCATGATGGCTCCTTCGGACATAGTGGGGACTTCGGGGGCGGGCATGGGCATTGACAGCCCACCTTTGGCTGGCTTCCTAGACCAAATTTAATGTTTCTGCTGCCCTTTCCTCTCAGCGAGTGAATGCGAACACATGAGCGTATCAACCAGCCAAAGGAGCGTTCAAGTCCCCGTGGAAATCAGGCGGCATGCGGTTTCTAAATCTTGTCTTGCTGACTACCAAAATTGCCTCAAACCCGAGCTTTGCCTGCTAGGTTAGACTTGTCACCGTGCTTGTCTTCATCTAAATATAGGCGTAAAACCGAATAATTAGTGGAACGTTCGATAGCTTCAGTAGACATAGTAATAATAGTTATCATGATTAGAAATCATGCTTATTTTGGTGAGTGAAGTACACTGGTCACAATTTAGTTCCACGATCTGGTTCTTCAACAGGGCGAAAAATTATTTTTCAACAGGCTTGACAAATGTGGAAAGCCTGTGCTAGACTATTCGCCGTACCATGTTCACACAAACCCAAAACTTAGTTGCCACCCTCGGAAGCCAGCAGCCTTTGCTCTGGTCGCCCGTCGCCACGCCACAGGTCCTAGGTTTAGTGCGTTCCCAGTCCATGTCTCTGGCATTCCAAACCAGCGTGCAGGAACTGGAAGCAAACTTGAAAGCTCTGAGTGATCGCCAGGATGATTGCAGCAATAACGAATCCAAACAGACTGACCGTTTCTCGCCGCCGATTGCGTCCGCTTTTCACCGCAGGGGGTACTGTTTTTAACAGACCCGCCTCACAGCAAAGCAGCAATCGGCTCCAAGCACACCGCTTGGAGCCTTTTTGTTTGTCTTCCTGCTTGCTTGCTTTTGTGCTGCTGATTTAAGGATGCCTATTTTGGGATGCCTATTTTGGGATGCCTATTTTGGGAGTATGTCCGTAATGGTCAACGGTTCTGGCTTTTAACCAGAGGATCGGAGTTCGAGTCTCCGTGCTCCCATGAAGACAATAAATTGAAGACACGAAAAATTGGCCCCATCGTTCATGGGTAGGACGCGGCTCTTTCAAGGCTGCAAAGCGAGTTCAAGTCTCGCTGGGGCTATCAAAATCATGAAGAACAGGGGCAGTTGGCCCAGCAGTGCGAAAACATATTTCACTGCAAGCATTTGGCAAAGAAGCGAAGCAAAGCGATAGAGGAAGTGGGATCAGGAAACTGAACCAGAGGCAAGGGCAGACACAAGGGCAGAGACAAGGGGAAACGACATGGGCGGCGTGACTCTCAAAGAAAGGAAAAAGCAGGAGCAGGAGACCGAGACCAAAATCCTTGATGCTCTTACCTGCCGCAAGAAAGTTCTCGCCGACGCCAAGCGCGAGAGCAAGCGCAAGAAGAAGTCAGTGGACGACCTGCTCCCGATGCTCGCCTTGAAGGGTATTTATTATCACGCTCTGCGGCCTGCTGAGACCTACGTCCCGAGGTCGCATAACCTGGACAAGCAGCTCACGGGGCTGCTCAACCATCTGTTCGTCAGGTACCCTGTGCCGAGCTTTCTTTATCAAGTTTGTCTCTCAGACGCAGCGGAGGCGGCCCAGGGAAAAACGCAAGGCGGCAAGGATGAGTTTTCGCGGGCACAGCAAATCTACAGGCAGTGGTTTATCACCCTGGCGCAGGGAGGCAGTTTTCCAAAGGCCGTGAAAGGGATTATGACAAGCAGGGAGGCATGCGTCTTCCTTTCTGCGCCGTGGGGCAGGAAGATTCACGAAAACATCTGGTGGGCCAAGATGACCGTGGCGGGTGTTCCCACTGCGCTCATCGGAACGCTGATTGACCGA
>JAABUW010009757.1_pt1 | contig 10854 bp, 13 predicted proteins | sample 5560081 | NCBI WGS metagenome assembly JAABUW01 (sample SAMN10711882, study PRJNA513363) | rock metagenome | isolation source: Antarctica rocks | place: Antarctica: Victoria Land, Knobhead sud | reverse complement strand
ATGCAATGCTAGGCATGGCACTACCTGCAGAAGACACCAGTTTTGTCAGCTAACAGTACATGCATGTGGTATTCTAAGCTGAGGTGATGCTGACAGTGCAGTGTGTGAGATGCGAACAGATCGGATCCACAGGTAACACATCAACATGCAGGTAGCAACAATGCTTACATCGCCACCAGAGCAGTTGATATACAGGTTGAGATCCTTCTTGTTTTCACTGTCCAGGTATAGCATTGTTGCCACTAGCTGATTGCCAGTCTCTTCGTCAATTGCCTTCCCAAGAAAGATGATTCTCTCTCGATACTGCACGTCAACATACACCGATTAGCACTAGGCACAGTGGACCTTATGACACAAAGTGCATGCAAGGTAATATTGAGGTCATACCAAGCAATTCCATATGTCCACCCACTGCCAACCCCCCTCTTTTGGGGTTCTGTATGGGACTCTAGGTACACCAATTGGCATCATTCTAGTCACTTGCCTTTTAAATCTTCCTGCTGACCTGTTGAACAAATGCAAGTTTACCTTCATGCTGCTGCATGCGCTGAAAGCTACAGCCTTACGCGCCTTTCAAAATCACCTGACACTGGCTGTAGCAGCATGGGTTTTTTCGAAGAAGTCTGCATGATTATGTGAGCTACAGAGGTGACCTGCAAGAGTTTATACTGTAAAGCTTGTGAGCTTCAAAACAACATACGAGCAGGAAGGAGTATAATGCCTGGCAATCGAGTTGGTACCAGATTTTCTAAATCCTACAAATGCTGACGGACCACCCCACCTCCTGCAACGTCAGAACATGAACAGAGCCTAAGCAACGTGGTGACGTGATCAATATGCACATAAATCTGCAAAACGCCTGGCACCTGGTGCTGGGTTGCTGCCGAACACAGCCCGCATGATAAGGTGCACCAATTTGGAAAGTGCACGCCATACTTGGCAACTGTTGACCAGCAAGCAAGCTGAAACCACGAGAAACTTCACAAACTTGGTTAGGTTTCTTGGTTTCAGCTTCAGAACCCTGATCTGATCTTGCTTGTTTACCGTGGAATGCCTCACCGCACCTGTGCTAACTTCGACAATGCAGTTGTGACAACATTGTACAGACTTTGCGCAGTATATAATGGTCTTCACCAGCACAACAATGCAGGGGCAATGTAATACTCATCGTCGTCACCTGTTTGACAGCATGTTGCACCAGCTACACCCTCAAAAAGCACGAACACGCCTTAGAATTCAGGCGAGTGACGATAGCGCTCCAGCATTGACTGGTAAACCCTCACTTGCGGGACCGCCAAAGCGGCCTGCTCGACCCGCCCCACCGCCAGTACCACCAGTCCCTCGAAAGGACACCTCAAAGCAACGTGACAACGGAAATGGAGGCTCGAGATCTTTTCCAGATCAGCAAGGCCCTCGCCAGCAACGTTCAAGAAATGGACAAAATGCACGAGACGGGTACGACAACAGGGGCAGTGCTGAAAGACAACAGAAAAGAGACATTTCTCCAGCTTCACAACAGCCACCTTCGCAGTCCAGCCCCTCACAGGCTCCTGCGACTGATGCAGAAGCTCCCTCGCACTCTGGAGTGCCAGATCTGGCATCAAATCAGCAGAACCTTCACTCAGGCTCAAAGTCACAGGCAGAGACACAAAAGGCGTCTTTGTCACAAGAACGGCCCTCTTCAATGTCGCAAACGTCACCAGAATCTGCAGCGAGGCCTCAGCCCCCAGTCCCACCCCCCACAAGGACTCAAGCCCCACCGCTGTCCCCAGCAAGGCCGCAGGCCCCCTCTGCACTGAACAGTAGCGCACTTGCCAGGCCTCAGCCCCATAGTCAAGCAGCAAGACAGCCTCAGCGTCAAGAGTTGCCCTCTAGTGCACACTTTTCTCAAAGGTCTGCAGCTGCCTCCAACTTTCAGCCACGTCCAAGTGCAGCGTCTCCCCCATCTCAAGCCCCATCCCAGTCCTCGCAATCACCAGCCGCTGGGCAGGCAACACAGCCCAGTCCAGCGCAGCCGCCAGCAAATGGGCAGGATGGGTCTGCATTGGCGTCACCAGCAGCTGCTCCACAAGCAGCAACAGCTGCTTCACAAGCACCATCAAACCTAGCTGCAAACATACCTGTGCTGGCAGCAAAGCCCGGACTCAGAGTGCCACCCAGCAGGCCACCCCCAATCGATCTAGACCGCTTTGATGCCATGCGTCACCGCTCTAATCAGCGTCCTGACCAGTCCCGGCAGAATGGCAATGGCAGCAACAATGGGGCAGCAAGGCAACCCAAAACCGGTGGTCAAGCAGCCCCTATACCTGGAGCTCCCCTATCTCAGCCTCTACCTGGCAGCAGGCCTACCAGCAGAGGGGGCAAGAAGAAGGATTCAGATGATGATGACGGGAAGGGCAAAGGCAAAGGTGTGCCTGTGTCAGCCTTCACATGCTTTGCACCTGCTGCCTGCTTCTGCTGCATATTAACATGCAATCGCTTTCTCAAGACGCAATCCGCTGTTTGGGGGGCTTGCGAAGCGCGCTGGGCTTTTGAACATGTGACAGGTGTCGGTAGCCCTGATGTCCTGTTCTTCTTCGCACATCCTGCCAGTCTGTCAGCTCTGACCATACAGTGAGCTGCGAATGTTGTACTTCATGTACCCTCAAATGACACTCAAACAACCTCGACATTGACATTCTGTCATGCCAGCCGTGATGTCAATTGCTGAGGGGCCAAATGCACTGATGTAACCTTGCTGTGTGCACAGGCCGCAAGCCAACTGCAGACGAGGGTCGGCGTAAGAACAAGACTCGCGTAGATGCTGGCAGCAGGCGTGTAACTCGTGCTGAGCGCAAGCAGCGGCGAGCAGCAGCCATCGAGGCTGGCAGACCTGAAAAGGAGGAAATCCTGGAAGTTGGTCTGGAGGGCATGTCGGTCCAGGACTTAGCAGACAAGCTTGCAGTAGCCCCCACAGAGATTGTGAGGGCGCTGTTCATGAAGGGCATCATGGCACAGGTCAACCAGGTGCTAGACTTTGAGACCGTCCAGATGGCTGCTGAGGAGTTTGAAGTCGAGATCCTTGAGAAGGAGGAGGCAAGACTCGACGATCTTGCTCGTAAGACCATGGACTACGTGGATGAGGAAGACTTGGAATACCTGCAGCCCCGGCCGCCTGTTGTTGTGGTCATGGGTCATGTTGATCATGGCAAGGTCAGTCCGCGTCTCTTTGGGCATCAAGATGCATCAGTGGGTCGTGTAATGCACTGATTGACGTAAATTATGGCTGCCGGTCTGTGATTCCTATTTGCATGCTGTCTTGTTGCAGCTTGCTCAGCATGCAGGCGACGGTCTGTGCAGATGGAGCGGACCTTACACTGATGAGCTGCACAGGCTCTGTTCATGTCTGTAACGCCTAATTCATTGCCTCTTGCACAGATTTGCATGCTTGCAACTAGCTGGTGATGTGCGGCACAGCTGTTACATAGGCACAGATACTTGCAGACTGCACCTAACACCGACAGCTGTGCAAGGCATGACCTGAGTGGCAAGGCATCTTTACTGTTGTGCTCACACCTGTTGGGTACACCTGCAGACATCACTGTTGGACACTATACGTAAGTCCAAGGTAGCAGCAGGAGAGGCAGGAGGCATCACGCAGGCTATTGGTGCCTACACTGTTGGGGTGGACACAGAGGGTGACATCAAGGAGGTCACCTTCCTGGACACACCGGGCCATGAGGTACTGCTGTCTAACGCATTTGTGTGCTGCTCTCATGCCGGGATCTGCCTGCCTTGCTACATCATGCACACATGCAAAGAGATGCATTCCTTTTGGTGCCAGACTGATTTCAACAGCACATTTGCAGAAAAGTAACAGCAACACTGCAGCTGTCAAATAACATGCGCAAAAGTTGCAGCCAGACAAGTCCTTAGCTGCAAATGGAAAAGGCCTTATGTGGCTGGTCATCAGCAAGTTGCATACAGCAACTCTGGCCCTTGCAAAGTGTCACTGTTGAAGTGCATGCCTTTGGTGCCACTCAATGATTGCAGCTTGCACTGAGTTGTTGGTGCTGCCTTTCAGGCTTTCAGTGCAATGCGAGCAAGAGGAGCTAGAGTGACGGACGTAGCCATCATTGTTGTGGCAGCAGATGATGGAGTACGACCGCAGACGCTGGAAGCCATCAGCCACGCCAAGGCTGCTGAGGTGCCCATTGTTGTGGCCATCAATAAGGTATATATCTGCTCATCCATCTGTTGATTTGCATTCAGTCAGAGTCAAAGCCTGCCACATATTTCAGCAGCAGTCAGTAGGTTGCTTTGCTGTGTCTTCTGCATTGCTGTTTGTTGTGTGGCAGTGGTCATTGGTGATCAGGTGGCATAGCAGCATGTAGAAATGCCAATGGTCAATGCAGATAGAAACATTGTTTTCAAAGCACAGTTGTGTCAGCAGCAGCGAGCATTCCAAGCATGATGATTGCAATGCAGCTGCAAAACAAACATGCGGCATTTGGGCGTTTGCATGCTGCCCCAATATCCTGAGACATTGCATTAGACCAAGAGCCGTGTTCAAGGCTCTGCTGTCAACATAGGATGTAGTCAGCATCAAAGACGATACTGTGTCCTGCAACACCTTGAACCAGCTGCAGAATCTGTCCAGCCACCATCTGTTAGCACAAAAGACACTGCCTACAGCTGAATGCACCAGTATGCAGCTGTGAGAGGTGTCACGGCTCACATGGCATGTCAAGTTCCATGTGCTGACTTGACATGTGAGGGGATAATGAAGCTTGCATATCCTCAGTTTGCAGCAGTGATGCACAAACATGAGCCCACATGTGTGGTAGATCAAATGACATCCGTTGTCTTGGTGCATGCAGATTGATAAGGATGGCGCCAATCCTGAGCGAGTGAAGCAGGAGCTGAGTGAAGCTGGCCTCTTGCCTGAAGAGTGGGGTGGCAAAACTCCCATGATACCAGTGCGGCCCTTTGCTACCTCTGCCTGTGCATTCATTGAACTCTGCTGTGTCACATATGCTGCATGCCTGCTGTCATTGTGACCTCTGGTGGCTGGGGCACCAAAACAACGAAAGGCCTCAGATGCATCCACATGGCAGACTCACAGGCTAATCAGGATTGGGATGTCTAACATGCGTGAGGGCTCGTCATGTCATAGACTGAAGTGCTCTTGAGGTCTTTGGGGACTCACAAGATATCGTACTGTCCTGTCTGCACCCTCAGCACCTACCGAGATGCTGAAGTGCATTGAAATGTTCAGATCAGCGCCAAGAAGGGCACTGGCGTGGATGATCTTCTAGAGACTGTGGCTTTGGTGGCAGAGGTAGAGCAGCTGATGTCCAATCCTGACAGAGCAGCTGCCGGCACAGTGTTGGAGGCACATTTGGACCGCCGCGTGGGCCCTATTGCCACCCTCCTAGTCCAGACCGGCACTCTGCGTGTTGGTGATGTTGTTGTTGCTGGCTCTGCCTATGGCAAGGTGACTTCTGCTGCACAACCTTTGATTGAAGCATGCACCGTGCTTGAAGTCCTGCTGTCACCCATCCAGCTTGCTGCATGTGTGGCGTGGCGTCTTGTTATTGGTGTACGGTGTCTCCAGGTGTGCTAGCCAATTTTTGTTTTGCTAGGTACCTACTATGTGCACGTTGTATTGAGCATGCAGCAGTTTGTGTTTGCAAGTTTGCCTTGTGCTTATAATCCGCTGCTCACATGGGTTGCATGTGCATCACAGTTACCTAAAAGAATATCAGCCCCAGAGTGTCTGGCAACACATACAAGGTTGTTGCTGCTGGTCGAGCACGTCACCATGCTCCTGTGGCGCATTATCCAAGTGGTTGCTGCATCTTTCAGGTGCGCAGCATGAAAGACAACTATGGTGACAAAGAGACAGCCAGTCCCTCCACAGCCGTACAGATGTCTGGCCTCAATGCAGTCCCTATTGCTGGGGATGACTTCAGTGTTGCAACTTCATTGGATGAGGTAAGCTTTGAGCCACATCTGAGTTCCCATTCAGTCACCTGTGTACATCAAGAAATCACTGATCTACTGATTTGCAGTTGGACAGATGAATCACATCCAAACTGCATCCATTTTAGTGAAGTGCCCAAGAGATGACACCAGCGTGCATGTTGTCACTAGGCTGTGACTGCAACAGCAACGATGGACTTGTGTCGCATTAGCAATGAGGTGTTGGGCTGAAGGAGGTGTGTTGATGACATGAACGAGTGGTGCAGGGGCGCAAGGTGGCAGAGGTCGCTGGCGCAGCACAGAGGGTGGACAGACTGGCTGGGCAGGCAGGTGGCGGCAGCATGGTCACCACCAAATCCCTGGCCAGCTTTGATGGAGATGAAGACGAGGAACTGCTGCAGCGCCTCAATGTCATTCTCAAGGTGTCATGCAACTGCTAATCCTGATTCTGTGCACGATGGACGACGTGATCTTGGATGTCCTGGTTTTGTGTTTGTCATGAGCTGCTGTCACCCTGTCAAGGGTGATAACGTGAAGACTTGTGGACACTCATCAGTCTGTGCTTCCAGCAACATGCATCTGTGCTACTTGTTGTAGCAGCATCTGTGGCAGTGCCACAATCCAAAGCATTTGCAAGTTCTCAACTGCATAGCAGTCTGCAGGCCATCTCAACGCCGGAGGCTTTGCAGTCATGCACTCTGTCTGATAGCGCCCGGCTGTAATTGCGCCACATGCAACATCCTGACTCAAAACACGCTCCCATCCTACTGTCTTGCACCTAGGCTGCCAATGATCACATTAGTTTGTTCTCAAATGCAAGTGCTGGGCAGAAGCTGACTTGTGTATGTGGTGCAGACTGATGCCTCTGGTACACTGGAAGCAGTGAAGGCTGCTCTTAGTGGCTTGCCACAGGGCAGTGTGGTGCTGCGATACCTGCTGGCCGTGCCCAACGACATCACTGAGTCTGATGTGGACCTGGCAGCTGCCAGCAAGGGCCTCATACTGGGTTTCAATGTGGAGCCCTCAGAGGCTGTGCTTGCTGCTGCCAAGCATCAAGGTACATCCTAGGGCATGTCTGGCCTTTTTGGTCTTCACTGCATCTGTCTCCAGTCATCACATATCCTGTATGTGAGTGTCAGTTGGGTTACCACAGAGGCCGCCATGACTGGTCACATTTTGTGCATATACATTCTAATGTAGCTGCAAAATGAATGTGCAGGATGTTATGGACAACAGGCAGTGGTTTGTGCAGACCTCAGTGCTTGGTGTTGATGTTGCAGGTGTGACAGTGCGAAGCTACAGGGTCATCTATGACCTGCTGGACGACATGCGTGCTGCAATGGAAGGCAAGCTAGCAGCTCTGGAGCAGCGTATTCCCATTGGAGAGGCTGAGGTCAGGGCTGTCTTTGGCAAGGGCTCAAAGCTGGTGGCTGGCTGTATGGTCACAGAGGGATCCCTGCGAGAGGACTGCTTTGTTGTGGTGGGTCTCCCAGCTTCGCTTGCTTAGCAACTTGCCTCTGATACTGTGACAAACTAGCTACTGCTGAGCTGCAACTCCAATGTGTGTTTGTGGGCTGAATGCAACATGCCCAGTGCACGTTTAGCAAAACATGTTTGGTCAGCACAGACATGTAGCAGGGCAGCATGCAGATACGGTATCTTTGATGCAGGTCATGCGTGGTAAGAAGACAGCTTATGAAGGAACCCTGTCGTCTCTCCGCCGGGTCAAAGAAAGCGTGAAAGAAATAGATCAAGGCAATGAATGTGGGGTTGGATGCAAAGGCTTCATTGGCTGGGAAGACGGAGACAAGATTCAAGCATTTGAGTTGGTGTCCAAACGCAGAACTCTAGAAGATATTGTGGCTGGTCCTCAGCAACAGATGGCAGCTGTACAATGACCGTGCAATGACTTTTCACCTTGGCCACAGTTTGCACTTGCAATCAGTGACAGCCTAATTTTACTTAGTCTGTGCTTTTGTTACTGTCTTCCCTACCCATGTCTACTGTTCTGACACTTCCTATTTCATAACTTGCTTGTACTGGTAAGTGCAGATGTTTGGCTGGTGATGCCTTGACTCATAGAAAGGCTGATATGTTGTAGTCAACTTGTCAGCTATCATATGTGCTGCAACCTTTGAGCTGATGCAGACCAGCATTTTTGCAACTTATTTGTTGCCCGACAAACCCTGGATGATGGCTTTAAGCCTAGCAATTTCTTCTTCTTTTGCAATAAGCTCTGAATAATGCATCTTGAAGACCACTGCACTGACACAAGTGTGTTAAGATATGGCACCACTAAAACATGTGCATGCAGTAGCTAAAGTGTTGCACCTGCATTATTCTCAAGCTCTTGAGTCATCTCAGTGATGCGCTGATCAGCAACGCTTTTGAGAGCTCGACTATCATGAAGCTTGTTGTTGGTTTCCTGAAGCTCCACAGTAAGTTCTGTAATCCGTTGTTGCTGTACCTGCAGAATGTTGTTTTCTTGGCACTGCCTTACGCGCTGGAGGCAAGCAAGGCTCAGCAGATTTCCACCTGAGTACCTGAATAGTCCTTTGGAACTGCATTACAGGAGCAACCTGATTATAAGCATCTTCATCTAGGTACACAGCATCCTCAATTGCGCGTGCTAGAGTGTCCAGGGCAACACGCGCATCCTCTATGTTGCCAACAGCTGTGCCCCACCTAGAAGCCTCTCCAGGGGCCAAACTCTCCTGCACTGCGCAGGACCAGTTAGTTAGGATGTGGCCTGTGCTAGAAGCAACTTTGATCTTGCTGTTGCAAGTCTGGTGTGTACCTGACGTCTGGCAGCAGCGTCCGCAGCCCCGGTGTCATGGGCAGCAAACTCAGACCCAGCCTGTGAAGCCTGATAGGCGCTACCAAGATCTGTCATTCACACAAGTAGGACGGCAGAGTGATTGCCAATCTTTGTACGGTTGCAGCAAAATCGCAGCATTCTACATCTGATGTGTCACGCAGACGCAAAGTTTGCGACTGACAGTGATCTGACACTAACACCGCCAGATACCCCGCTTTCAACGAACTGCTTTCGAACGAACGAAGCTGTACAGAGACCACTTCAAAGACCTTGTACCCCTACTGATGCGATTGCTGGCGCTGCATAAATGAAACTCAAAGCGTTGTCGACCTGGTCACGGCACTGACGGTCGACAACACGTAAATAATTCAGAACGGCGTAGTATACGAGATGACCTGTGGGGATTTCAATTTTGTAACTGCAGGGATTTCAATTTCATGAGATGTTCGCCGGTGCAGATTCAGAAGGCAGAATACAAAGGGCCGCAAAGCACAATCAGCCTACGCCATCTCCAAAACCTCGAGATGTCAACGTCTGGACATACGTCGTTGTATCCACCGCAAAACTCAGTCTGGCAACGTTGTGGTTTTACCGCACGTCGACCGGCCTTTCGTCGAGCGAAACAACGATCGTCAAAGACCAGCAAGCTCGTCGCTCTACGAGTTGCTCGCGGTCAAGCGCCATTGTTTGAGTGGCACCGAGAGGACCGACGCAAAGCTACGATAGCAGGAGGTTAGAGGTTCTGCCTATATAAGCTCAGTCGGCATGCCGGTGCAAGTGCTCGCGGCAAGCTTGCGTGGCGCCGTATGTGTAGAGACATTTTGCCTTGCCGCAGGTTATTGCACGACGTCATGGCTTCGGCGGAGCAGCAAATCAAGTGAGCGCAACTCTCGTGCAAATGCAAAAGCGATATAGTATGCTGGGGACCCTTGATAGCAGCTGTGCTTGACAACAGGACCTGGCAATTTGGTATCAGAATTGTGTGTTGCAGGCAGTGCAATCAAGATATAGAAGACAATCCAGACAATGCCAAAGCATACCTGAACAGAGCAATCTGCTACATGCACTTGCGAAATTATGAGGAAACTCTCAATGATGCAATGCAGAGTACCAAGCTAAATGATGCCAGGTACACGTTTGCGGATAAAGCCCACATGCTCCCTGGCATTCTTGAATGCAGCATGCAATCACTGTGAGCATTGTGTTCCTTGCATGCATCCGCTACAACACCTTTCGCCTGACAGTACATCTGTTCTAGCCGTTGACAACTGAAGGGGCTCACTGACAACGTTCTTGACTGAAGGCGCTCATATATCATGTCACATCCATAAAGGTACAAATATGCAGCATGCATGGACAGACAGTCAGAGAGCTGATGTTGACTGTGTGCAGTGCGGATGCATGGTACATGTTGGGCCAAGCCCACATGGGTCTTGGTCACTACAGAGCAGCCATCTCAGCATTCAGAAGAGCCAACCAAATCGATCCTGCCAATGTGCACATCCGGTCAGCTGTTCTCCAGGCTGAACAGATACTAGAGGAAGTTCAACAGGGCAAGTATGCTCAGGCCACCTTTTCTCCTGGAGCCCTAAATGCTGGTCGGAACACAGCTTGAGCAGATGAGCCAATTCAGGCAATTTACAGCCCATCCGCACAAATGAAGCAGCAGCATGTAGCCAATAGTTTGGCAAGCAGGTCTGTATTTGCAGCAGCTGGATATTGTCAGTACAAAATAAGGTCGTACTTATTGCATGGCCGGCATAAACTGCAAATGCAGCCTAGAAATTGACTATCCAGAATTGACTGTGCCTCAGTGCCTGATGATACGAACATGATCATAACATGACATGAAGCCTTAAGATATGGAACCTTAAGCAAGTGTAGTTTACTGCTGAGCATAGTATTGGAGTTGATGGGCAACATGCTTACAAATACAGCTATATACTCATGTATACTGCAGACATGCATTGCTGCCCAACATACCAGGAGTGGGAAAGTGTCCACCACAACTAAGCAATACAATGGAGACGTTTGTCACAGCTAGTGTCATATCTGCGACCTTTCACCACTGT
>JAABUW010009756.1_pt1 | contig 10856 bp, 10 predicted proteins | sample 5560081 | NCBI WGS metagenome assembly JAABUW01 (sample SAMN10711882, study PRJNA513363) | rock metagenome | isolation source: Antarctica rocks | place: Antarctica: Victoria Land, Knobhead sud | reverse complement strand
CGTTGTACCCACCCTACCCACCCTACCGCAAGTCCACAGCGAGGACAATGTTACTTGTTCTGCACGCACACTACCACCAATCGTATAAGCTCGATTGGTAGTAATAATGCCGGTCACACGTGGTTGTGGCACAGGTTCTGACCAAAGGAGTCGAAGGAGTCGGCTAAAGATGCTTGCACGGCGGCTAGGAACTCCATGATCAAGTCGAGAAATGTTGGGTAGAAGGATGAAGTCGAACAAACGAATTGCTCTTGGTTTCCGAGACATATCCCAATTGAACCCCCAACGACCATGGCAACCCCGTGACGCCTCAAACGCACTCGCCATGCTTTTGCAACAAACACATCTCGTGCACTTGACTCCCTCCATAGCGCTTTGGTCGTACATGCCTTGCAACGGCCGTCTCCTCTCGTGATCATCTGCCATCGACGCCGTGCCACCTGCTTGCTGTTGTTGCGAATGCTGTCGCTCAATCGAACGTCCGAATAGATGAACGTACTCTGCGAGCACAACAGAGCCGATCCATGATAGCTTCTTCAAATCTTCTCGCCATCGTAAGAAAGCAGACCTAGAGCAACGAGTCCAGCCGTGTGAAGACACTCAAACACGCAGCAACAACCTAGATCTCTCATTAGCACAGCGCACTCCATGCTCGCCACCACCATCAAAACCTACCTCCAACTGCAACTCCTTCTCCTTAGCCCCATTAACCTCCTCCCTCGTCACCGCATCCAAATTCGCCCCAATCGCCGCCCCCGTTCCGCCCGCCCTCTTCCCAAACGGCCACTGCGAATACTCCGCCAACAGCTCATCCACCTGCGCAAAAGCCCTCTCCCGCGCCTCATGCGTCAGCGTCACCAGCGCATTCTCCAACACATTCGCCGCGTACGCTGCACACAACATGGCAATCGTGCGCAGATACCTGAACTCCATCTCCTCGGGCAGGAAAGGGGTCGGGGCGAGCACGACGGTGCGCTGGGTGAGGACGGTGCGGACACGGCGGCGGAGCTCGTCTTTGGCGCCGCCGTCGGCGACGGGGTGGGTGGCCATGTCGAAGAGGAGGAAGTTGCGCTTTTCGGTGCGGAGGATGCCTTTGTCAACGAGGCCTTTGGCGAGGCGTTCGCGGACTTGTTTTAGTTGGTAGCCGATTTTCATTAGGTTCCAGGTTTCGCCTGTGCATATCATATCAGCATGCCGTGACCAACATACGTCCCTGTCCGGCTGTTCTGAACACAGGTTGTGGAGGGAAAAACACAACTCACCGCTCATCAAATCAATCCAACTACTAACGCTCATCTTCTCACTACTCTTCATCATCTTCAACGCCTCATCCAACAGCACCTCCCCCGTCAACGTCTCATCCACCACCTCAATCACGCGATCCGCCAACGGGAACCTTCTCCTCGAACTATCCTTCTGCATGCTAATCCTCCCCCTGAACGCCAGCTCAATCACTATACACCCCCGCAACGCGTAGCTGATATTATCGTTCCAGAAACTCAGGTACCCTTGCTTGTCCTTCAGTCCTAGAAGTAGAATCTCCTCCATGAGCGTGAGTTTGGGCTGCTTGTTCCGCTCCGCGCTCTCGCTGATGTCGCGCGGGTCGAAGGCGATTTTGTGGCCGTTGGCGCCGGAGGTCTCGTAGCCGGTTTCGGGGGAGCGTTGGTCGGTCTCTTTCTTGGGGACGGGGGAGGAGACGCGGGGGGTGTCTGGGTCGTCTGTCGTGGTGCCGCCGGCGCCGCGGCGGCGCGTCAGGCCGCTTGTGCCTGACGCCGAGGCCATTGTGGGAGGGAGAGGGTGGTCTTCAGCCTAGTATAGTGGGCGGAAGTTTGAGCGGTCGTTGTGGGGACGACTGAGTTTGTGGTCTGTGGAGGCTGATTTGGGATTAGGCGGACACTTTTGGGCGGGAGTTGAAGATGAGGGGAGCGTAAAGTGGAAGTGTTTGTGTTCGTGAGTTATGGTATCGCCGGGGTCGAGTGGTCTAGCACGGTATACTTGTTGTAAAGGAAGAGTGTTACAAGAGCATGTGAGGTCGCCGTTGATTATTCGGGCCAGTCTGCCAAGACATCGCCATTGAGCACCATATTGCAAGACAAACAAGTAGGAAACATAGGCACTGCTGCTCATCATGTGGTAGAGTAGATAGTACACGTTTATCAGACGCCGAATGGCCGGGCTAGCATGTACAATATCGACCCCGATCTAGCAGTTGCCCAGGTCACGCGCCTCCTCCCATCGCCTCCGCCTGCTCAATACTCCGCATCTCGGTCTCGTTTTTCGCTCAGTGGGCTGGAATGAAGTTAGCACATAGTCTTGGGTGCGGCAAGAGTACTTGTACCATCTGGTTGCGCCATGATGTAGTCCACGGCTTGGCTCACTGCAAGATATTAGCTGCATCCTCTACCCAAGCCATTGATCACCAACATACCGCTGTGGATCGCATCCGCCTCCTTGTCTGGGATCTCGATGCTGAACTCCTGTTGTACTATCAGCACTGCGCTCCGTACTCCCAGTGTGCTTTCATCATACCTCCTCAATCGCCATCACAACCTCCACAGTGTCCAAGCTGTCCAGTCCGAGATCGTTCGTGAAGTGTGACTGCGCCGAGAGCTGTTGCAAGGTATTAGAGCCTTTTCTCGCCTCACATGATCATACCATTCGTACCTTGGATGGATCGCTGACCTGCACAATCCACATCATCAGTATATACCGCCATTGTTAATGCATCTCCATCCATACCTTGTCAAAATTCTTCAACAGATCCATGATCCTTCCTGTGACCTCCTCCTGTCCCAGACCTGAGCCAGACGCATAGCCTCGTACGGCAGATATAGAGAAGGCCGGGGTGGATATTCTCGTTGTGATGAAGGGGGTGACGGCGGGTCTCCGTACGGCGGGCTGGTATGCGCGTGTGCTGGCTTGAGCGAGGGTTCGCGCGGAGCGGAGGACGGCGGTTCGAAACATGGTGGGGATGTTCTGGTTCGGGGATGAACGATGGTGATGGAGGCGATCTGGGTGTTTGGATGGATGAAGCTGTTTCCAGAGCTAGAGGCATCCGGAGAGCCGCACGGGCCACTCTTCCGCGACTTGGTCGACATGGACTTCAAACTTTCCAAGTCCTATAGGGATGACACAGATGGCAACTCGGGTTCTATGTATTACTGCTTCTACCATCTTCTGTCAGTTCGACCTATCGAGACGATATCGGACAGTTCGCATATATCAGCTCTGCTGCCCTAACAAACCCTACCTGTTTTCTCCTGTAAGAATGACATCGCCCCAGTCTCGTGCAGCATGTACGCTCCAGCCTCACGCCCTTCTGCAACGCATACAATATATGAGGTAAGTATCTGGAGTCCACACCATTCATTTACAATGCCTCTCAATCGTACTTGTACAATCTCTCTCAAACGTACTTTTCACTCTCTCATCGTCAGGTCTCGGCCCTCACTGACCTCAACTCAACACCATGACACCTACCACACCATCAACCCTCTTCAACGTCCGGAACTCTCGCTTGAAGGGAAGACAATCGTGATCACTGGCGGCGGGGCGGGCATTGGCCGCGGCCTAGCGAACGCCTTCGCAGATGCTGGTGCAAGGACTGTCGCCCGAAGTCATCACTGAAGCCGATGGAGAGGACTGGTGGAGAGCTTTCGAGGTGTGTGTAATACATCGTCTACTCTCACCTAAGGACGGTAAGCCACGAACGACCCACTGGCTGATCTCCGGAACAAGGTCAACGTAAAAGGCACCTTCAAAGTTGCCCAATCCTTCCTCTCCACCAAAAACTCCGAAGCAACCTTCATCAACATCTCCGCAGGCTCGATCCAAGTCCCCCATCTCTCGGCCAAGCTCTCCGCATACAACGCAAGCAAATTCGCGGCTCTAAAACTCGTTGAGACGTTAGGGGTGGAGAACCCAAGTCTGTACGTCGTGAGCATGCATCCGGGCGTTAGTACGTTGCCCCTTCCAGGTTGTCCATTGCGATGTCATCGCGGAGAGCGACTGCTGACAAGCCTTCAAGTCCAGTTCGAGATGAGCGGCAAAATCGGCCTGCACAAGATCTTTGATGCTCCAGAACTTCCGGGCCACTTCGCGGTCTGGCTCTGCAGCGAGGAGGCAAAGTTCCTGCGTGGGAGGTTCGTTTGGTGTACCTGGAATGCCAGCGAGCTGTTGGCGGAGAGAGCCATGTTCGAGGCGAACCCTCTACTCACCACGGCAAATTGTATTGGATGGCCATATAGTCCGTAGCCTAGAAAACTCATGCAAATCGTTGGCTTCCATAGTAGAAATCGCAGGTGGAAGATACACCAAGATATCAGGGACGTAAAGGTACTGTACGCTATGCTAAACAGCCAAGCAAGCATTTTGCACAATGCACCGGCCTCGCCGTGCTGGCTACAATACACCTCAGCATGTCCATCCCTCGCTAATTCAAGCACATCAACAATCTGTGATCGAAGCCATGTGAAGGACATCTTCGATGGTGTTGTGTAAGACGGCGCTGCAATACGCCATCCGCCTGTCAGCCCGCCAAGAATCCTGCAAGGAGCTGCGGCCCGTGAGACCTTGTCTTACACCCCAAGCAGGCGAGCGAGTGTCAGACGTTTCAGCTTTGTGCTGCCGTGGCGTGCTAATCTGCCACATATGTGCCTGAACTCAGGACCTCGCTGGGCAGTCTCAGACACATGGTTTCGTACCCTCCGCTTCTGACCAACACTCAGCAGTAACCTCCGATCCTCAAAACTTTGATTCTGCCGCCTTGGTCGCTCAGGTCTTGCTGCCCTCGAGACGGCGACGAATGAGTTCCTGCAGCATCTGCAAGTCCTTCCTCTGCTCAGCCGAAAGCGGATCAGTCTGCTCTGACGCTGGAGGCGATGGTGGAATGGCAGCTGTCTTCGAGCGAGCCTTCTCAGCGTTCTCCGCTGCTGTCATGTCTTCAACGACCTCGTTCGGAGCTTCGGCCTGTTTTTGATTTATTAGCAAGCTGACGTCATGGATTCTGAGGGAGGGGTGGTGCAACTCACAATCAAGGTGCCAACCAAGTTCTCCACCTGATCATCGCCCAGAGAAAGATCTTTGTTCTCGCTGGCGAACTGTGCGAGGTTGAGCGCCATCTGCTTTTCGCGGAATGAACGCTTTGCGAAGTTGGCTTGTTCAAGCTGGCCGGGCGCTTGGGCGATGACGCGGGCTGTGTCGTACGCGTGCTCGCTCCTGAGCTGCTGAACGCGGGAGCTGACGTTTGTTGTTAGCTGTGAACATCTTGCGAGGGCGAGAAATGCTAGTCTTACCTCTTGACCTTGTCGATGAAGTCCAGCTTGATGCCCGATGCTGGCAGGCGAGACACCACACCTTGGTTCGCGGCCTCGTCATCGTAGAACTCAGACTCAGAGTCATCGCTCTCATCATCGATAACCACATCAACGACGCCGTTGTTGCGGAAACCACGGGTCAGAGAAGTATCCACAACCTTCGCGTTGCGAGGCTTGCGGATGTGTACTTTGCGAGCGACGTTGCGAGGATTGAGCAGACTCGTGTCGACGTTGCGCAGCTCGTGGTCAGCATGAAGCGGACACATCCAGTCGTGCACCTTCTGTCCGTCCTGATTCCGTGCCGGTGCGTTGGTGCGGGGTGGGTCCAGGCAGTCAAGATGCCAGTGCTCGCCACAGAAGTCGCATGGGATGATCATGCGGGTGCCACTTGACGACTTGCCACATGAGAAGCATAGTATCGTCTTGCCTTTGGCGTCCTTGACCTTGGTGTAGTCTGGCAGCTCATCGGTGTAGCCCGGTCGGTTCCTGTATGATGTTAGCAATTCTGCCAAGATCTGGGATTTCAGGCTGCTACAAACCTCGTGCGCGTGTTGACAGATTCGACAAAAGCACCGTTCTTGTCGCTGGCGACGCCTTCGAAGTAATCTCTCACATCCTGTGGCAGTGAGAAATTTGATGGATTGCGCTTGCGAAGGCTGCTGAAGAGCGGCGCGAACAGACCACGCTGTGGCTTCTCCGGTGAGTTCGTGATCGGGCGCTTCGCGACGCAGATGTAGCAGAACCACGGCTCGTTCAGCTCACTCGCATCATCGTTGAGCGGTGGATCCAAGCACGAGAAGTGAAAGGACCGATCGCAACCATCGCAGCACAAGAGGAAGCCGCTGCCGCCACAGGCAGAACAGAAGTCGTTGTTTTCGGAGAGCTGGTCGTGCAGTGTTAGATCGTACTTTGAATCGGCTTGAAGTATAGAAGGGGAGATGGGCGAAGGGAAATGATGCTGTGGATAATGCATGGGGGTGTTGGGATGTTGATGCAGGAGGGATTTGTTGTGGGAAAGTTCGTGTGGTGAAAGTCGGCAACCGGAGATTTAGCGCGCTGTTGCGCGTTGTCTTACCTCTTCGTTGTCATCATCGCCAATCGGGCTGTCCCTTCCTGCGCCACTCGCTCCTGGCATAGCACTGTAGGCTGCAAGTGGTTTCTTCTCGGGCCTGATGTTACAGATACTGGTCAGCGTATGCCTTATGATTTCTCGTGTTTGGGTAGCATGTGAGGCTTTTTGAACAGCCCCGCAATTTTGCAGCAGGTAAATGGTTTCTGTCCACAGCGCATTCCACCCACCAAACACGCAAAGAAAGGAAAGTGTGCTGCTGCAGTGCGTGAAGTGAGGTCGTCGTCGTGCGATGGCTGTTTGCGTAGCACAAGATAGGAGAAATGCACTTACGACTGCTTGGTTTTTGCCTTCTTGCCGAAAGCTTTTGCTGGTGCCTTCAAGACTTGCGGAGTGCCCTGCCGTGATGAAGCTGGAGTAGAGAGCGGTGAATCTAGATCAGTAGACACTGCTCTGCTCGCACTGCCACCTCCCAGGCGAGTGCCGTTGGTGTTGAGTGATAGTGATGGTGGCGCGAGGCTCGCATTCTTGCCTTCTCGCGCACGTAGTCGAGAGGCTCTGCTGTCGGCAGGCTCACGTACACTACTCTCTTCGTACTTTGCGTCGCGCGTGATGCCCTCGTTGAGCTTCTGCTTCTTAGCCGCCAGCACGCGGTCACGCTCGTCGTCTTGCAGCTCTGCATCGGCTGAAGAGCGTTTGAGAGTCCGATTCGGGGCAGCAAGGCTTCCGCGCTCTGCAGCGTGATCCTTAGCAGTGATAGCAGCGGGCTTCGCTGATGTGGTCGCGGCGGCGACAGGCTCATCCACGTCCATGTCGTCGTCTGGATTGGAAGTCATGTCGGTGAGTGAAGAATCGCTGGCTGGGCTGCCATCGCGGCGCTTGGTGGGTGAGACAGACATGGTAGCAGTTTGTCCGGATCGGTGGCGGTTTGGGTCTTTTGATGGAGATTTCCAACTGAGAGATACTTTTGGTTTGTAGATGTTAGAGGTTTCAGTCGAAGGTCGTGCGGAATATATTTCAAGTTCACGTGGTGTGAGGTTTGATGGCGATCGTAGCGGCAGTGATTGTGAGCCGTTTGTATTGTTCGGAAGGTCCCGCCGCGCCTGCCTTCTGGCTTCTGCTTCCTCTTTTAGCATCTTTTTGGCCACCTTCACGTGCTGTTGGAATTGCTTAGTCTCGTCTGCAGTGGCCTTTTGTGTGAGAATAGCTTGCATCAGTCTCATGAGTACGCCATTTTTGAGACTTTGCAGGTAGATTTCGTAGACAGCGTCCGCCAAGTCGGGCTTGCCACTCTCCACAGCACGCATCCGCGCCTCTTGAACGACGGCAGCGAGCTTGATGGGGTCGAAGCTACCTGGATCCGGAGGCTGAATTTTGGGTGGTGCCGCCATAGAGGAGGCGGGTTCACTACGACGCTTTGTGGCTCGAGACTTCCTACTGCGTTCCTTCTTCTTGCCATTCACCTTGGGCGCGTAGTCCGCATCGGCCTCATCATCGACGACTATTCGGGGCTGTGGAGACATGACGGCCTGAGTCTGTGCGGTTGTTGGTGTTGGTGGTGCTGGCGTGCCTTCCGGCGTCTCTTGAGCATCCAGACCTCCACCGGCAGCACTCCGTCCTAGCACTGACTTGCGAGCACCCTCTGCTTTCACTCTCGTCTTGACTCTCGCGTTTGGTGCTTCTCCAAGTGGCTGCATATGTTCCGCAACCCCGTAGTACGACACGCCGCCATGGTCGCGATAGCTGGGCTTGAGAGCCAACGCAGGCTCTGCCCACGCGCTGTCGGACATCTTCTCCTCCTTGATCTCCTTCGCAACGGACTCGTCTCGTTTTGCGGTGCTGCCGTTCGGGTCTCGGGAAGTGCTACGGTCGCGAAGTGTGCGTGCTCCGAGCATATTGTGTCGAAAGGAGCATGCGCCGCTGTACTTCTCCGTCAGCCGTTGCGTACCTCTCGAAGACAATCAAACATTACCAAGGGCGATGCAGCGCTTTATGTAGCGACTGTCTTGATTTTGAGGGCAGAGATCACGAATAGTCGCGTCGTCGTCTGGAGGTGTGATAGTCCTAGTGCAAGCCAACGAAGTTGCGGGAAGCCCTTCCTTTCACTCCGAAACGAAACTCGAGATCCCCCGAATCCGCAACGACTTCAGTACCACACTTCACACTTCAAGGTTCTCAGACGTTCTGCAGGATGAAGAGAGATTTGCCTTCCGTATTGCAGTCACAAACCAATACATTTTAGATAATTCGATTTGGCGGTAGTCGAGGTGCTCACACCTCAGTATCGCCACTCCACTTGTTTGCTTACTGTCACGGCAGCGGACTACTGGATGTCTCAGGCTTCACTTGACCCTCTCGTATCATCAAGCTACTTCATAATGCTATGGTATGCTTCGCCATGCTATGCTTTTGGCACTCTTCCGGAATAGTCATTTCTTCCGTTCGTGCTCGTCATCATCATCAGCCCCTGAATCGCTTGCCTGTTCGTGGTTCCACAGGAAACGGCATCGACATCAAAGGTACTGCTGCATAGGAGCCGCACTCAGTTCCAGCTCCAGAATACCTTCATCGGTCTGTCCGCACTCTCACTCGTCGTCAGAATCGTCGTCCGAGTCCTCATCCTCATCGTCCTCTTCCGGCTTCGCGACTGCTGCCTTCTTCGCGGGCTTCTTCTTCTTCTTCTTGTTCTTGGGTTTGGCACTGCTTGGCTTCGCAAGTGGCAGCTCCAGGATCTTGAGAATCTCCTCATCTGTGATCTTCTTGTCACTCTTCACCTTCTCCAGGTCTGTTGACGGTGGCGCAGCTAATCTCTGCAAACCGTTCTTTGTGATCGCTGGTCATAGTCAGTACTGGGCATTTACCTCAAACTGCAGATATACACATACCAATTGTGGTGTGGAGTCTGGCCACTGGCTCGCCGTCTGTTGAACCAAGGACCTCGTACTGCCGCACGACACCTCCACGCACGCACTCAACGATACCGATCTTGCCAGCACGCTCATCCTCCATCTGTCTCAAGCTGAATGGGAATGTGCCGAACCTCTTCTGGATCTCGGACAAGGTCGCTCTCGAGCTGGGACGCTTGAGGCCGTATGTAGTTGCCGTACGTCGGTGCAGCGTGGCACGGTTGGGCAGAGTCTTCACCTTTCCAGTACCAGTGCTGACACCGATCTCGACACCCCACACTTCTCCGACCTCCGGCAGACCTTCGCCCTTCGCACCGTCGCCTGGCGCAAGGATGATCTTCTTCTTGCTCTCAATATCGTTGCGGTCGAACAGCCAGCAGGTCGTGTTCTCCACCAAGTTGCACTCGTAGGATTTGGCAACCTTCTCCAACAGCTGCGAGATCTTCGACTGTGTGTAAGGGCGGACTCCACGAGCTTTCTTCTGCTCCTCCTCGCTTCCAGTAGTAAGCAGGCCCGGCGGCAACATCAGACGCAACATCAGCTCGTTGGCCCAATGCGTTGCCAGAATGAGATCCGCCGCGCGACCTGAGACCGTAACTTCGCCATCTGACTTTGGTTTTGCCAGTACTGTATCACAGACCACAGTGCCGAACCCATCTATCTGTGCTCCAAGCTGGATCTTGACTGGCTCGTTCGCTTTGAGCGTGACTGCTGCCTCTTCTGCATCGGATACTAGGGGAGTGTAGGGCGTGACGAAGGTGCTTGGAGAGATGGTGCAAGGGTTGGAGATGCCTTTCGAGATCTTCTTGCCCTTGTAGACCTTGGCGATCTCATCTTCGAGGAGCTTGTCGCCGCGCTGGCAGACTTCGAGAATTGTGGCACCTTCCACGCACCATGCTGCAGTACTGTTAGCAGGGTATTGAGTTTGCTGGGGAACTTGCTTACTAGATACGGTCTCGAGCACTTTCTGTGAGATCTGTGCAGCGGTCTTGTACTTGGTGAGGACATCTGGGTTCGACAGAGAATAGTCTGCGGTTTGTTGTTGTTAGCTGATGAAAACAACTTCGGAGCCGGTGTACGTACCGACGGGGGCGTTGTCTTCCGCCATTGTGGGTAGTGATTGGCGTCGATTTGTGCTGTGTTATGTCGTCCTCGAGTACCTGGCACGCTCGTGGTAAGGTAATGGTTTGAGTTCGTGTCGAGGGGAGCTTTTCGCACAGTGCGGATGGTGGGGCAGGAATGCAGGAATGAGATGGAGTCACTTCATCTGCTCTGATGAGTCCGAGCACGATACAACAACTGATTGCATCTGGGGGTAGTATCCAACAAGACACGGTCAGTGGATCTACCAAGGTACCTTAGTCGGTCTTACCTTGCACATAACAACAGTTGCGGCTAGATCACGATCTTCTTTCCCACTGTTTGAGCGTGTAAACCAGACAGTCTGCTCCATGATGACATGAAACGGCAGTCGCAAACGTGGGAGGCCTTTAGCTGATGTTACACAATATCATACTGATCACCTGCTTCAGGGTATGTAAAGCAAATATTCAGCAGCCTCGAAGT
>JAABUW010009755.1_pt1 | contig 10856 bp, 20 predicted proteins | sample 5560081 | NCBI WGS metagenome assembly JAABUW01 (sample SAMN10711882, study PRJNA513363) | rock metagenome | isolation source: Antarctica rocks | place: Antarctica: Victoria Land, Knobhead sud | reverse complement strand
TTGATGCACTATGTTCTCGCACATCAAGGGAATGCAGCATGCACAAGCAGATACCAATCCAGCTGTCCCATCCTTTATGCTGCCTGGGCTCCCAGGTAAGATGAATGTTACCATATACATATGGTGCCACCAGAAGCACTAAACCAATGTCGTGACAACTTGCAAAGCTTCATCAACGTGCTTCTCAGCTCCCATCTGATCATTGAAGGACATGACACACTTGCCATTTTTGTCGATCACAAACGTCTGCAAAACACAACACTAATTAGCCAGCAAGAAACAGAAGTTGGAATGTGTGCAAAGACTGTCAGCGTCAGTATGACATGCACAGCTTGTCAAAGCAACTGATTGCTGCAGCTGTTTGGCCTGCCAACTTACAAAAGGTTCATTGCATAAGCTCCATGTGCAACACAAGCCGGCCTGGCTATGCAGTTGTGAAACAGCACGACTTGACAGCTTTTATGTCATAGCAACATTGGTTTTGTGCATGTTCATGCTGCCATCAATACTGTACTGGCGCGCCTGCAGATGTGTCAGCACGGACAGACAACCAGACGTTATTGCCGGGTCATGCAGGTGTACAAGTGTCTGCATGGACAATGAATAGAAATCCTATACATGTCCTGCATGTACCTAGCTCATCATGAGCTGAAAAGCGTTTTGTAGTAATATCAGTTTATACATGGATGGGAATGCTTGAGGTGTCACAAGCTGACCTGGCGCCCCTTCAGCATCCCAAACAAGTCAGCCTTGATTCCAAAGCTTTTCCTCAGGAAGTCACTCTGATCTGTGAGAAGGGGGAACGGCAATCGCTCTTTCTGGGCAAAAGCAGCATTGGCTTCTGTGGTGTCTGAGCTGATGCCAAACACCTCTGCTTCTGAGTCCACAAACTTGCCGTACTCATCGCGGAACTTGCAAGCCTCCTTGGTGCAGCCGGGAGTTCCAGCCTGCCAGCAACATTCATCATTTGTTATATTTGCTGCCGCGCAGCCATCATGCAGACCACAACATCAACCGCCTGTTCTCGCGCAGCTTCAGAGTACAGCAGAAGCGCCCATTCACAGGCAGCTATGGGTATAAGCATGACAACACAGATAGCATCAGCAGTTATTTGAGGATGCATTACAGGGCAGGTCAGGCTGCATCAACCTGGCAACAGATAATATGCATGCACACCTTTGGATAAAAGAACAGCACAACAGGTTTCTTCTTCTCTAAGCTGGACAGGGCTACACCTCCCCCTGTGGACTTTTGCAGCACTCTGCAAGCAGCATGAACAAATGCATGAGCTGGACTCAGGGCAAACCTCAAGGTCAAATCACCCTGCCTCTAGTTCTGCAAACCTGTAATAATCTGGGAAATCTTGCAGCTTATCACCAACGCTCAACATGCCGTTCACCTGTACACTCTAAGCGAGATGAGTCTATGGAAATTACAACAATTGACAACAAAAGCATTGTCGCCTCCACACAGGCCTGACGCAACACTTTGAATTCTTGATCTGCTTGCGTCACAGCGAGCTACGTACCGTCACAACCGGCCGGACGGGTCGTCGACTCTGATGACCCCTTCTGCTTGCAATATGAAGTCTGCCGGGGTTGTTTCCTCGTTGTGAAATGCTCGAAATGGCTGCGGTGCGCTTTGAACAGATAGAGCAGGCGGGCGTATGCGCCAAGGACATCGTTGTCATCAGTGCTACCGTGAGCGGACCGAGGAGTCAAGGTAGAATATCGGATTTGCGTCTTGTCAAATAGCAAACTGTAGGTCGTACGATTGAGCTGACCAAGCGCAGCTGTTCACGAACGTGTGTGTAATCGCATGTGACCTATGAGCTCTGTCTTCATTGGCAGGTCTGTTCACATGACGAATTATTGTGGCGCCAGATGTCAAACCAGAAATCTGAATACACAAACCGTCTGGCATAAAGTCAATGGATCAAGCACAAGGCATACAGGGACTCGTGACCGGCAAATTGAATTGCAAGCGCCTGAGCCTTGAGAGTCATACCATATGCATAAATGCCTTAGCAGCAGCCTGCGCAGCTCACCACACAAAACATTGCAGAGCACAGGGCGCTCAGGTGTAGCCCTAGGCGTTCCAAGAGGTGTTGGGCCAAGGGTGAGTAGCAATAAGCAACATGCTGGCATTGCACAACTGGCTCCCGTACCACAACATGTTACCTGCTGATGATCCATGCGCAAATGCTTGACACACTTGGCCATGTTGGAGTTGAAACAGGCCACGCCATCAACTAGCTGCTGCGTATACAGGGCTTTGCCTACGGCTTGTTTGCCACTCATAACATGCATTGTAAAAAGGTATGCAACTGCAGTATAAGAAGCTTTTGGGCTGCTAGCAGCATTGCATTTCACTTGGAATCTTCATGACCATTTGGTGTGCTGACTCATTAGCAGCAAGTGTGTAAGACCTTTCATAGAAGCACAAAGAAGACCATCTGAGTTCTAGCATGAGTATGTCTGTCTACTGCAGGTCAAAAACTCTACCAACAAGACTTCCTTGAGCAGGAGGTACCTAAACTCTAAACGTCTGCTTAGGTCAATTTTGCAACAGGATCATTTGCGTGAGCATGACACATTCAAAACAATCATAGACCCAGTCATATATATGCTGACTTCTCACACTGCCAGAACAAAGAGTATCTACCAAATTTGTTCACCCAATTTGAACTTCAAATTCTCCAGCCTACAGGACAACGATCTACAACGTTTCAGGGCATTGCCGCTGCTTGCGCTGCGCTATGGCCCTGACATTAGCATTCTTGGATTGATGCGCACTTGTTGCTGTGTACTGCTGCTGAAGGACAAGCGCGTCTGCCAACCAATGCAATCCAGTCCTCAGTTGATGTGGGTGCTGCTGCTGCCAAAGGCTGCGCTGCACCGGTACTTCTGCTTCTTGTGCTGTGGGAGGCAATGTTGTAACAGACCACACTTCAAGACGTGAGGTGTACTTTCCACCCTGAAAGCTTCTCTGGGGACCCAGCACTCCTGAGACTGCTGCCATGCATTTCTTGGATGAACAATTCCTGTACAACTATCCCATAGCCTTTGCTGCACTAGCTTGCAACTTTAGGCAGAGACCTTCAAGCTATGTGCTGAGCTGCTGAGCTGAGGTGGGTGAACCTGGTGGATGTGCACAGCCTTCAAACCTGCTGGCATGCCTATACTGGGCCATCATGGTGGTCTTCAAAGCCCTCAGCAGGGTACACCACCTCATAATGCCTTCGCCGAAACCTGATCCACACCTGCTGTGCTGACTCTGCTGCACCATCTGCTGCTGATGCTGATTCTGCTGCCTGAGTCGAGGTTGTGGGTCTGCTGAGGGGCAGGACAGGCTCATACGTGGTTACATATGGCTCACCTCCAGCAGTATCAAGCATCTTGAGGCACACAGGGAGGACAGCTGATAGGGCACGAACTTGCAGCTGCTCTGCCTCTGCGTTCATGGGCAGCGTTTCCCACTGAATAATCTGGGGAAAGCTAATGTTCCTGCAGAGTCACATGACTTTCTGGCAATCGGACAAGCTGGTGTTGTACTTCCAGTGGGCAGTGGAGTCAGCTTGCATGAAGGCTAAACTCTTTAGTTATTGCAAAGATGTACGGCACCTGAAGAACAAACGACAGAATGGATGGATGCACAGATGACAACCATAGTCATGTGAGCAAACAAGTCATCCAAAGCACAGATAAGCGGATTGAGCAAACCAACCAACAAACCATGAACGTGTACTCAAACCTCAGGATCTGGGCAATCGGGTGCCATTCAGTATACAGCTAGACCCTAAATTCATGAACACGCATGACAACAAGGCACATGTGATCTGTGAGCATGTGCATAGGCCGTAGCTGCTGAACAGCGATGTGCAGCCAGACTCAAGGCTCACCTGTACTTATCAATGCCCGCGACCCAAACATCATACTCAGGCTGGTTTGCCCGTAACTCCCGGGCAGTGACGGCCCTCAGGAACTGCACCATGGCCCGGTCTATGTCCAGCTGGTTCAGAAACACCAGCATGTCATCCCAGGTGTTGCCATGCCTGCTAATGCCTTTCAGCATGTCCTGCACCAAAGTAGCGCTCAGATTGAATCACCTGCCAGAGTTGGTAAGAGGCTAGCAGAGACATCATTGACCTTAGGCTCATGTGATTGCAGCAGTCTAGCTGCACACAAGCTTTGCAGATTGAACACTCTGACCTGTTTGGCATAAACTGCCTCGTGTGCAGAACCAAGTCATATGCAGTGTTTTGACCTCTGGTGTAAGCAGCTATGGCCCATGGAACAGGATGCAAGAATCACATCAGAAACGCCCCATGAAGTGAACAGAGTGCACTGCAATATGTGTGCAACAGCTGTATCAGGCTGCTGCCAGTTGAAAGTCAGATACAAGCATCACGTCATACAAGCAGCATCAGGCATTGGCACCACAAAGGCACCTGCAGAAAGTTGTGACCCTGGATCGCCACCTCCCTGGTTCCATGGTTCACAATAGGACAGGACTTCAAAGCCAATTGCTGGGAAGTATAAGCTTTGGACAGAGCTGCAATGTGCGCAGGCCGGGGGTCACGGCAGAGGCCTTCCACCACAGCAGCCAGCTTTGCCCGGTAGAAGCAGTTCCCATCCCCTGTAGACACACCAAGCATGGAGGACACTGTGAACAAGCAAGTTCTACGGCATGACATAAGGAGCATGGATGCCCGGGTGTGTGGTGCATGCATGATGGTGTATTTGGATTTGGTATGTGCAGCATCATGCATGAAAGATGGTACATGGGGTCGGTTGTAAGCTGCCCTTAAGCAGCCATCATGCAATCATTCAGATGAGTGCACTGATCTTTGTGATGACATAAGAATCCATTGAGAATATGCCAACCAGCATGTTCACATAAGATAGTCCATGCATGTTGGCTTCAGACGCACAGCCATGCCACATTGTTCTCCTCACCTTTAATAGCCCGCACATCAGGGAACTTGCGTGGCAGGCGGCCCCATGGGCTGTCTTTGTCAGCCCCTGCCCTGATTTCCATGGGTGCCTTTTCCCCAACACATTCACAGTCTTCAAGGCTAGCATCAGTTGCCTGCTGATCCATTTTGTCTTCGCATGACAGCACAGATGATTCCTGGTACGATGTACCGATGGGGCACAGCTGTTCCATGTCTTGCAAAGCTGAGCTTGACTGGACTGATTGCAGCAGCCCTAAATCACTCCATGCACTCATACGGTCTTCTTCATCCTGCAACCAGCTAGCCATGGCAGCATCTGATGCCATACGTGCCTCTGCTGCAGCAGCTGCCTCAGCATTTGCTGCGTCTGTAGATGCTGACTCAGCAACCACCGCTAGAGGAGTTGCAAGAGCTGCATGCGCCTCAGTGGCTTTGCCATGGACTGATGGGCTGGCATCAGCAGTTGCGTCCTGCACCCGGGACGCTACTTCTTCTGCTGATGCATGAGCCTGACCATCAGTCACAGACTGCCTGTCATCCTCAACAAGGCACATCTGGCTACTGTCTAAAGCTGCTGAGCTCTGAACAACAGCCTTGCCCTGCACCTGGGGCACGACTATACCTGCTGATGCGCTGAAAAGGTCTGAAGGCTGACTGGCAGCGGCATCCTGCTGCTGAGAATTTGCGTCAGATGTTGGCAACATAGCCTGGGTAGCACCGACAGATCGGGGTATCTTGTCAACAGGTGGGCCCTGCACCCGGGGCCCGGCGTCTCCTGTTGGTTTCACACTCTGAGTCTCACCAACAGCCTGCTCAGGCTGGATCAAAGTCACAGCTGCAGGTGATGACTCAGCGCTCATATCTCTGCTGGACATGCTGCTCTCTGCAGCAGGTGTGATGGCTGTTGCCACAGCTGGGGCTGCTGCTGAGCTGTCAGGGCTGTGCTGCCTCTGAAGCTGTGACACCTTTTCTGGGTTGTGGACCCTGGCATCACCTGCACAGACAGACACATGCGCCAATGAAAAGACACATGGGCTGGTGTAAAGATGAAGCCACAGGACATAATCAGTTGGTGATCAATCTTGGAAGTCGTGCAGAAGCATACCTGCAGATTGCTGTGAGCTGTGTTGTTGCACTGCTAACTAGGTAGAATTAATCAAACATGCAGATCTCAGCGTGTGTCAGCATATAGTCAATTGACACTCTCAACTATGCATGGTGATCTTGAAATGCACAAGTCATGATGCTGCTGACATGCAGTGATGGCTCACCAGTCAAGTCTGGCCAGGAGGGCAAGGGAGTGGCCGTGTTGACAGGTGCAGCGTGAGGGGCAGTAGCCTCTTCATCAGTTGTGACTTCCCCATCCAAGCTGAAAGAGCAGACTGCAAGAGCAGACAATGCTCAGCAGCAGAGAGTATTCTTCAGGCACAGGTTTTCACAGTCTTGACTCAAGATGACATACATAGAATGGGCTGATGAATGACCCTAGCTCAAAATTTGAATGCAGATTTGTCCAAACGAGTACAAGAGCTGGCAGGGATTGAAAACAAAGGGCAAAGGATGGCGCAAATAGCACTGTAGCAACAGGGTAAATGTTTACAGGCAAGTGATGTACCTGCGTTATCTTCCTCATGCGCATCCTCTGGGGTGTGTGCTGTCCACTCCAGTCGCAGAACCTTGGCCCTCAGTAGCAGAGCATGCAGATGGGACCTGAACTCAATTTCTTGCAGGTCATCTGCTGCTTGCCTGTCTGAGGCATCGCTGCCTGCAGTGCTGGCTGCAGCAGAGCTGGCAGGAAGCTGCTCCACGGGTCTGAAGGCAGCTATCAGGCCTGTCGCAGAAGTGGTTCCAGCCATTGGCTGCTTGGCCTCACCCTGCGCCTCTTTGTCACCATTGACATCTGTCTGCACCTCTGGAGTCTGAGGCTCTGTGGCAGCTGTGAGTGTTTCATCTGATACAGAAGACTTAAGACCTTTGCCTGCTTGGCTGGCAGGCGCAAGCTGTGTCTTGTCAGCTGCTGAATCAGACTGTTCGACTGCAGCTGGTAGTGAAGGCAGCTGCAGTTGTGAAAGCTGCCTGACAGGGTGATATTCCTCTTTGTCTGGTGAACTAGGCAACGGTTGACCATCATCGCCATCTTGCTTGAATATGGCCTCTGAGTCGTCCATGCCACTGAGGGGATGACTGCATAAGCTGTCAGCCTTGCTTCTTGCACCAGTCGTAGGTCCTTCAGGGTGCTTTGGTGTGCGCCTCTTGGGCTCATCGCTGGCAGGCTTGCCCTGCAAACGGCCAGTAAAACAAGTCAGATTGCCATACTCACGACCCTGCATCACGTGCGTACACCTCCATGATGAAGCAGGGCACCTTGCACCGGCACAGCAAGTGCTTACCCGCTGTCTCAGCTTGCGAACGACAACGCAGCCCACGGCAGTAACGGCTGCAAATGCCACGACGGACACCCACTTGCGATGCCTCATTGCTGCGAATTGGCTCTGAGTCCGAGATAGAAGCGCTACGATAAGGCTCTAGCTGCGGAAGAGGTCGTTTGACCAGGCTTGCTCGAAAATTGTGCGAAAGGCTTTACGAATCGACTCTGAGTTTTGAGCTGTTTCTCGTGAGTGAGTCATCGAGGCAGATATCGGCGTTTAGTCACACGTTGCCAGCATGACATACGATGCGCCTAAATGTGCAAGGTTGTTGCGTTGCGCGGTCAGGCTTCGTTCCTTTTCTTTCCTGAAATGCTGCATGCCAATCCCTGAAGTTAGGTGAGGTCGTATTCAGGCTAGTGAAGTCTCATGGACTGTTCGTATGGCGCAAACTGGCGTACACAGGTCTTGCCTGACGAGCCAGGCGAAGCTGAACTGATGTGGCGTTTGTCCTCACCGGAGTTTTTGACTTACGACGCACCAGATGTGCTCGTTCCGCATCCTGAGGCGGTCAGCACTATCCGGCGGAGGGACTCAGCTGATCAGGTCGCTTGCGGACTGCGCCACCAAACAAACGTTCAAGCTGCCTCTCTGGATGAGTCCGTCACCACAACATTCATGTGCCCCGGTCACACGAACACAACGAGCATGCAGCCTGCAACAGCCCCTACCTTGGACAGTTGTGTCAGTAGTGACAGCACAGACGGCTCTGCTTCGTTAGAGGAGCTCAAACAACGGAAGACTCTGCAAAATCGCGAGCACCAGCGGCGTTTCCGCTTGAGGCGAAAAGTGAGTCGAGCATAACAGCCTGAGACAGCAAGGCAGCTACTGACTTGGGCGCTTGAACCCTCTTGACTCACTGTTGTCTCAGGCACGGGTTCAAGCTGTTCAAGCAGAGCTGGCTGCAACCACAGCAAGGCTCCAGGAGCTAGAGAATCAGAGCAAACAGTCAAACAGTCAGCCAGCTGTCATACGACAGATTGTGGTACCAAGCTGCACAGCTGCCCTCGTTCTGCCCCCCAAACCGGTGAGCAGTAGGCACTCCTCCTCAGCTTGCATCGCATGTTGGTACAGCTCCAATGCAAACACCTGGTGTCCCATTCACCTCAGGGCAAGAGAAGTGCTTTGTATTCTTGCTTCTGTCTGCTTACTCAAATGAAGCTTGAATGCTTCTCAGTGGTCTCAGCCATCTGATACTGAGTACTGTCTCACTTTTGTCTTCCTCACGGCAACAAAGCAGACCAACAGCAGGCACTGCGCATGTGGTGCTGGACAGTACGTTGCTTCTGTGCTGTGATACAGGTCGCCTCTCAGTCCAGTCTAACCTCTGGAGCTCAGCCTTCCGGGAACCCAGACACCATGCTGACACTGAGTGTGTACAATCCGCCCCGAGTCTTGTCTGTGTCAGACATGTGCAACTTGCCAGGGCCTCAGCTGTTTGCCATTTGGACCGTGAGTTATCACTGATTGTGCTATTTTGACTCTGTTCTGTCTCACGCTTGTCAAGACCTTCATTTGCCAAGCCTGATTGCGGCCTGCTTGCTTTGCATACATTGATTGGAGGCCTGGCAACCCTTCTACTGTGCATGCGCTGTCCACCTGCAAGCGCATGCAATCATGTCAGTGTGTAAGCAACATTGCGCTCATTGTTCACCTGAGAGTAGCAAACTGGCTGCAGCGTTTGCCACATGTCCAACACAATCACATGCTGGTCCAAAATATTGCGGAGAAGCAGCATGTCATGGTAAAACACATTGATATTCTGTTGTTGCCATCCTATTTTCTGGACGTCTGCACCTTTGTGCCTTCTTCAGCACCTATATAGCAGTGGCACTCAATGAGATTGCATTCATCAGGCCCTTGTGTTGCGCAGAGCTATGTCAAAGAGCTGGGTCAGTGTCTGCTGCAACTAGAAACAAGAGCAGACGAGCAGGTCACCCAGCGCTTGACGCAGCTGACCAACGAATGCCAAGACCATTTGAATGGCACATACCAGGGCTTGCATCCTGCTTTGGCAAAAGCCATAGCAGGTGGAAATCTGGAGCAAGCTTTGGCAACTGTGGCCCAGCTAGATCACACCTTCTGGAGCTCCATCTTGGTCAGTCAGTCAGTCTTTCCCCTCTGTTCTTGCTTTCCTGTCATCCTGCTGTCTTCTTTGCATGTGTGTGACACCTGTCTGCCTCCTGAATCATGCGTTTGTCTAGACTGCGTCAACCTGCTTGCAGTACATCTGCTCAAGCTGTGTTGGGGCTACACTGTTCATGTACAACCAAGCGCCCGAGAGTTTGAATTTTCTGCGGTTCAAAAATTCGATTTTTTGCAGGATGTATGGCAGCTCTCGCAGCCTCAAGTTGCTGACATCGTGTACATGAGGCGCTTGGTGCTGACTCGGAGAGCAGTGCTCGCTGAGGAGCGCTCAGCAATCCTGAGTCAGCTAGCCGTGACTAATGCCCAGATGCAGAACAACAAGATGGAGGATGTTACTGTGCTCAGACTCACTGAGGCGCTGCTCAAGGTGTCTGCAGAACACAGGCAGGCATTGGCCATACAGACCCAGGCCTGGGGTCATGGGGTAAGCCCCCTACGTAACATCTGTCGCTGCTCCTGTGCATACAGACCCAGGCCTGGTAACATGGGGCAAGCTCCCCACGTAACGCTTGTTACTATTCTTGTGCATACAGACACAGGCCTGGTGGCAGGCTCAGTTGCCCATGTGAGATTTGTCACAATCTTGATCCATGATTGAGCATGTTGCAAAAAGACATCCACTTGTGCCGCTTCAACAGGCTCAGCACAATTGTTGGAGGCATGTGACTACAAACACATGTACAAGTCAGCAGTAAAGACTATGTGAGAGGGGTGTCCTACTGGTGACTCTGCATCTGTGTATCGCGAGTTAGACAGCTCAACTCACAGGGACGAGGACACAATGGAGAAGCAGTGATTTGCTTCATCATTCCATCATGACATCATGATATGCTTGGGCAGCGGTGGCTGATCAGGCATCCTGATCTCTGACAGAGTGCTGTTCCCTTGATAAACTGGATCTCAGACACACGTCCCCAAGGATGCACTAATGTGCAGAGCCTGGTGAAATGCGTGGATCATAGGTAATATGACAGAATGCTGTTGCTGGCGTGCAGATACTCACACCCAAGCAGACAGCTCAGCTCGTGGTGCTCACTTATCCCCATGTGGGATTCTCACATGTCATGTTGGAGGCGATTGCTACAGAATATGGAGAGGCCAGCAAACGTGACATGGAAGCCATGGCTTTGGTAAACCCTATGACAGAAGAATGGCAGCACTTTGTGCAGTACCGCGATGCAGTCACTTCACAAGTTCATCATGATCATGTACCGTTGATCACGTACAGACCGCAGCACAGATTACTGAGCCAGTACTGATCCAGCAATTTCATACCGATTCGGCATTTCTGTACATGTTCAGTTCAGGCTGTGCTGGTAATAATT
>JAABUW010009753.1_pt1 | contig 10858 bp, 15 predicted proteins | sample 5560081 | NCBI WGS metagenome assembly JAABUW01 (sample SAMN10711882, study PRJNA513363) | rock metagenome | isolation source: Antarctica rocks | place: Antarctica: Victoria Land, Knobhead sud | reverse complement strand
ACGAACAGGCTGGATCAGAAAGGGAGTTACTGGTCCTGAGAGTGTAGCCGATCATATGTACAGGATGGGCATGATGGCATTCATTAGCAGCAGCAACAGTGTTGACAGCAACAGGTGGTTTGCAGCCTCATATTGTGGAGTCTTGACTCATGCATTAAGACGCTTCAAAACCATGCAACATTGTTGCAGGTGCATCAAATTGGCGATTGTACATGACGTTGCTGAAGGTAGGCTCAAGAGCCATCAGGGCAGCTCTCTGTACAAAAGCTGGTTGACATTGCCTGACAGTACATTGGAATGCAGCTATTGTGGGTGACATTGCTCCCAGTGACAATGTCACAAAAGAAGTCAAAAACCAGCTAGAGACAGAAGCTATGCACAAAATACGGGACATGTTGGGAACTGACTCTGCTGCAGGTAGATCTCATGCACATGCATTCATCTATTGGGACCACGATCAGCACAGAAAGTGGCAGTCATTGCAATTGGTAGAATGCCCTTTGCATCATCTTGTGGATAGTAACACTTGCACTGTGATACAATGTGACACGACGAAGCAGTCTTATGAGAAATCAGTCTTCAGGGCAGGAGATTGAGGCTTTGTGGCAAGAATATGAAGATGGCAAATCTCCAGAAGCTCTCATGGTCAAAGACTTTGACAAGGTACCATCATAGTTGACCTTTGCATTGTGCACTGCTGCCAGCCAAGGAGGCTTCAGGTGGTCTGCATGTGTGAGACCTGTGGTTACACTCATAGGGAGCAGCCCATCACAGTTTGATCATATCTCAGCAGCAAGTCTGTTTTATGTCCTGTGAGACCACCCTTGCACAAGCAAGGTCTTTTACATAGACAAGCTTGCTCTATGTCACTCTTGCAGGCACAGCCTGTTCATTTGCTTGTGGGTGTCACAGCATGCACAGCAAGTTGGGACAAAACTGCTTGGCACTCACTTATGGTGTGTTTTGCAGCTGGAGATGATCTTGCAAGCACAGGAGTATGAGGCTGAACAGGACATTGATCTGCAAGACTTCTTCGACTCAACAAAGGGCAGATTTACAACTCCGCTGGGACAATCATGGGCAAAAGAAATTGTAAAGCGAAGAGCAGACAAACAAGATGTTGCATATGCTAAAACCAATCATGGGTCATCTTCAATTACAAAGCAGACACAGTGACAAGGGTGTTGGTGGCAATGCTTGCTGTGCTGACTGCTGATGGTGTAAAGCCCAGCTCACCATGATGAGTCTTGGTCTGCTGTGGTTCCATGATCTGCTACACTGTCTCCCCAGTTTGTGTTTGATAGAGGCTTAGGAGGTGGATTGCCTGCCATGACTGACTGTATCTGCAGCAAAACACAAGCAACATTTGCCATTTTCCTTCAGACTCAATCTGTAACGGCTGCAAACAAAGCAGCCACAACAAGGTTTTCAAGCTGCCACAAAGTTGGGCACATCTTGATCCACATGCTCCTCAGGCGTGCTGTCATGCATGTATGGCCTGCCAGGTGCTCATGACTGATGAAAACTGCAGCCCATTGTGACCGAGTTAAAGACATAGCCTGAGCTAATCTGTGAAGATTAGAATTTTAGGATAAAGAGCCTAAATGGTAACAAGTCTGGTCGACTCATCGTGTCCTGGGAGGTGCAGTCGTACCTGCTCAGCATAAATCAAGGCAGTGAAGGCATCCTCTGTCAACTGCTCCAGACAACAGTCTGCTGTGTCTGCTGGCATGGGGCGATCCATGCACCTGAAAAGCTCAACCCAGTAGTGCTCTTTGCTGGCTTTTGGCCCAGCCAAACAACACACCAAAGGCAGCATCTTCTCCAGTTCCTGACAGTTGCGATGTGCTACCTGCTGTAGTGCCTTGTCCTGCAACATACTTGGCAGTGTCTAGCGGATGGTGCTGATTTGTTCAAGCAGCAGCACATGCTCTGAAAGTACAACCCTTGTTGCTGGCAGACATGTTGTTACGGCATCATGCAGCGACAAATTCTGTTGTGACTGCACATGTTGCCGATCATGTGTCACAGACAAATGGATACTCTGCTCCATGCTACAATAAAATCAACAACTACTATTGGTAACGTCGGCAATGCTACCTTTCACAGGTTGCCTAGACATCCAAGGGGCACACAGCAGCTCAGATACAAAATGAGTTTGACAGTTGGACACACAAACCTCTGGCAGACCCTCTGCAAAATTCTGCGCTTGGGCATCTACGGCATCCTGCATCTGCTGCTTTGCTCTGTCAGGCTGCAGGTCTGACCATTTTGATTGCATCCAGGACTTCTGGGTGTCTGACATGCGCTTCAGGCAGCTCCATCGCTTACAATGAATAGTCAACTGCCTGCAGATCTGAGCAATTTTCAACGTCTAGTCCGTGCCTTTAGCATGTGCTGGCAGATCATGTGAGTAACAACATCGACAGCATGCATGCATATGCATGTGTGCACACAGCACCGAATAAACAACAGCAATCGGCTAGGAAGCACTTACAGCCTGCTCACCAGGCATGCAGCACATTGTTATATGGCAAAGTGCACAGAAGGACCGTACCCTGTCAGTTCCCTTGGGTCTTTCAAGTCGCTCTGCGGCACTGCAAATTGCTGCTGGCAGGCTTGCAGCATGGTGCATCGCTCTGCAAGGCTGTCCACCTGACTGCCCAGATCCTCCAGCTGAGACAGGCCCTCCTCAGGAGCCTGTTCAGGATCCATCTCAAAGCAGGCCCCCACAGCAAGGGTCACCTCCTGCAGCCAGTCGCCAAGGCTGATGCCAAGGCACAGTCAACCCTCTCACATCAGTAGGTTGGGCTGTTGACAGGCCTGACGAGCACGTTCCTGATGGACAGCAAGTACAAACATTGATCTGGGGTCTGTGCAAGCTGTTCATTGACGTGCATTGTGCATGGCCTGCTCAGGAGCATCATACTCAGGGCAACAGGTATGGCAGCATCACATTGAGGTGCAACCATAGTGATGCTGATGCTGACAGTGATGGGACATAACGAGAGCATTCGTGTAAATCCAATATCAAGCTCCAACTGCATGGTACATGGAGAAGCGTAATCATGAAACCAGGGGATGCTCAGTAGACATTTGTAACATGCCAGCATGAATGTCCTGTCGGACCATGAAGCTACCTTGAGCTGCAGGGTTGCATCACGCACTGTGCGGTCAAGCAGGGCCACCATGCCTGCTTTCCTCTCATCCAGGAACCTCACACCATCTGCACATGCCTGCAACAGTGCACACGAGCTGCATGCAAGATCCTGCTGGAGTTTGCCAACCATGAGCTAGGCTGCTGCAACCTCGTGTTGCCTGATTTGAGCACAGCACATGGACAGACAATGTATTGGCCACTGGCACCTCATCTGACATTGGATTGACGTACCAGCAGTGTCTAAGAGACTCTTAGAAACTCCGCACACTCAGCAGTGTCTTAGAGACTCCATGTTACATCGGTTTCACAATCGATGACCATGACAATTTGCTAATGTCCAGTGACACATCACAGTCCTTCCTTGTGTCACATGACACTGTACTGTAAATATATGCACACAACTCCTGGTCTTTGTAGCCCAGTCAGAATGCCCTTCAAACACGGCAGCAACAGTAAGCTGGTCACTGTTGTGGTGGAGAAAGACGATTTTAGCTCTTTCAATCCCAAAATGTCTATTTTAATTTAAAAAACGTCAAGAAATGCACCTTCTGGAAGACAGCAGCGTCTTCCTTCATCTCATCAAACTTGTCCTGCTGGTCCGGCAAGGGCTTGCCCCCGTAGGCCAGGTACATGTCCCACAGGGCCAGGGCAGTCTCCTGGTGCTGCTGGCGCTGCCCCTCCTGGGCCTGCACCCTCCTCAGGCAAGCCAGCCACCCCGCAAACTCCTCCAACTTGGTGTGCCTCTCCCTCATGTGCCTGGCCCATGCAACACAGAAGGTGAGTTTGGCGGATGGGTGAGCATGTGAACGCATAGTGCATTGCTGAAGTCAGGGTTGTGAGTATCAGGCTGGGCAGGAAGGAGTGGTTGAGTGAGTCAGTGTTGGGAGAGTAGTGCAGGACTGAGGGCAAGTTAGCTATGATTGCACAAGCGAGGGAATGATATGGGGGGGTGTAAGGTTGGTGAGCATGCGAGAGTGAGTGTTCATGAATATGGTTATGACAACGAATGAATGGACACATGCAAGCATGCACAGCTGCAGAACAATGGAAAATCTTGAGAAGTAAATCTGGAAAGTAAAGAGGCTGGCATGTAGTTGGTTTGACTGAGAAGAAATGTAAGTTAGGTGAACAAGCAAATCCTGGAGGAGCCAATACATGACCCCAAGCCTGGGAGCATCGGGCCTGTGAGGCACAAAGACAGTGAGTGAATGAGTGATTACTTGGTGAGGGCATGGCAGGAGTCCAGGACTGTTTGGCAGCGCTGGCAGGCCTCTCGTGCCAGGTGAGCCATGAGGGCATCAAGGGCAAGCCCCAGGGCATGCCCCAGGTCCTGCTGCAGGGTAGCCATGGCCAAGGTGACCACCCCAACTTGCTGCTGCCCCTCCATCCCCTTCACCTCGCTGCTCCACTGCCTGAGTCACCATCCACATGCAAGCTGAGTGACCACCCACATGCAAGCTGAGTGACCACCCACATGCAAGCTGAGTGACCACCCACATGCAAGCTGAGTGATCACCCACATGCAAGCTGAGTCACCACCCACATGCAAGCTGAGTCACCACCCACATGCAAGCTGAGTCACCACCCACATGCAAGCTGACGTCCCAAGTTGCAGGAGCAGGCATACAAGCCAGGGCTGCTCTGCTTGACTGGCTAGTGTGGCGTAAAGCAGCTGAGGTCAATGCAGCAGAGGTAGATTTGATCGATAGCCCCAAGAGTCAAATATGATGGCCCAAGCTGCAAGCAATGGTGCCAAGGAGGTGCCTGGCAGCAGCAGTGACTAGGGTTGCACATGCAACAGGAACCAGTCAGCAGCCCTGCACATGCCACACCTTTATCACCTCATATTCATACCTAAAGGGCACAGAAACTGATACTTGTTCAGAGGTGTGTGCTTCTCACAGACACTTGGCAAGAACAACATTGTGAACTTACCTGAGGAGCATGATATCCTGCCTCAGCTGTTTGACAGAGCGAGGTGTCTGCATGTATGAATCGGCATCAAAGCTGGTGGCAAAGGCATGTATGACTTGCAGCTGGCCCAGGGCCTCTGCTTGTGATTGCAGCCCCTGGTAGCTGCGAGCCACTGCTTGTGCACACTGCAACCTGCATGCACACAAGGGCTGCTCATCTAAGAGGCGCAAAAGTTGCAGACCCTCTCACCTCACGCATTGCTGATTACTTGACACAAGCTGAGGATGATACACACGCCGTGAAATTGAATGTTTAAACATGTTTGCTGGTCATTGCATTGCAGACAGCCTGTGTTGATTGCTGGAGTTGAGCTTGCTGGCGCCAGCAAAAGGTGCCCCAGTTTTGCAGTGAGGTCTGATCAACGTACGCTTCATCTCAAAACATACATCGCATAGTGTCATGGTCGGGTCAGCTTCAAGCCGACTCAGAAGCGTACACCAATTTGCTGTACATACACATATATGTCTGTATGCGCATGTATGTGTCTGCATACATGCTATATGCATTGTCCTATATTCACCTGCATGAGTTGATAGCATCATTTCCAATGATGATGCTAGCCAGGTCTGTGCTGGAGGGTGGCTTGCCAGGCCATAGGGCCGCCAGGCCCTCTGCGCCCATTATGCGTGGCAGTCTCTTGATGCAAGTCACCATGGGTTGCAACACATCCTCATTCAGACACTGCATCACATGCTTGCTTTAGCCTCTTGTGAACAAGCCTGCTCATGTACACGGCAAGAGCCGGCTTGGTAAATTGTAACAGCCTGGCTTGACCTGAGGATCATGTATGACAGCAACCAATGTTGCACAGCCTTCACCTTCAGTTCTTGAACAAAAAGGACACTATTCTATGCGTCGCCTGGTCAAGATATGGGCCACATCCCAGACGACAGCAGTGTTGAGTCACAGGCAGGTGAGAGACAGACAAGGGAGCAAACCTTGAGCATCTGCTGGCTTTCAGGCTCAAAGTGCACTCCTTCATTGGTGAAGGCAGGCAGCACCAGTAAGGGGGCCTGACTAGCGAGGCGGGCCTGCAGGCCGGTCACTCCCTCCATCAGCATCCCCACAGCTGATCCACACAGCATCATGTCTGCCAGCCGCACTATGCCCTTCAGCTTGGCTACATCAATGGTCAGCGACTGCACCATCACATGGTTGAGGTGCATACGCATGAAACAGAAGCATCACCCTAGCCATGCAGTGCAGTCTGGATCAATGTCAGGTGAGTGTTGATGCTCATCAAAGCATGCGAGTGACCTCTGTGTTTGAGAGCACCGCAGTCTGTTGTGTGATAGAGCTTGGCTACTTGGGAGCAGTACATGCATGTGTGCGTCGCAAGCAGAGATGGCTGTTGCAATGTGCCAATGCCACCTGGCACAATACAACAAGCCAATAGTAGCTGCAACCTGACACCAGCTGGCTTGCCTTTGCACTGCTGAGCGTTCCCACTTGACATAGCTCTGCAAGCTTGCTGACACAATCAAGGCTGTGCAACCAGGCTTATGATGAGACACGGCTCGTTGCAGATTTGGATGATGAGGCAATGGCCAAGCATGCCACTACTGACTGGGACAAAAAGATATGACTGCTGCAGCAGCTGTCTCCCAAGGCTGCACATGATTCTCAACTCCTGGTATGTGAACCCAGCTGACATACTGCAGGGCTGAGGAATGTTTCAGCACGTGACTGATCAGCATGTCTTTGATCAGTATGTGTCTGCATGGTATGTCATAAGAATCCACGAGAGACCTGTTGGCTTTGATATGTTTTGACCAGACTGTCAGCAATTCCCAAACTCGCTGCATTGAGAAGCCCTGTGGGGTTAACAGCCACACACACATGCAGCATGCTGGCAGTGCTGTTGCTGTGCTACTGCTGCTGTAAAACAACAGCATTTGCCCATCTGTGCTGGTCTGTCTGCAACCTGTGTGAGCCACTCTGGTGACATGGACTCTACAGTGCGTCCATGGCTGCAGAGAACACTGCTGCATGGCTGGCTGAGTAGACCCACCTGCAGCTGCTCCTCTTTGGCCTTCCAGTCCCGCCTGATTTGAATGCTGCTTTGGCCCTTGCTGGCGCCAGCGGAGGGGTCAGCTGCATACGCCTCAACCTGCCGCCGTATCAGTGCCTCCTGCGACAGGGATCATAGAGGGCCTGACGTAGCCATGACATGCTCAAAAAGGTGCCTGACAGGTCCTGCACTATCAATAACTTCTCTGAGCAGTACACATACGGGGGTGCTGGTCTGCATGAAGCATGAGTATTTTGAAAGTTGCGATTGAGCGGTGCAGCAACAACATGTTTTGCGCAGTCCTGCCAGCAGACATCTGAGCAGGATGCAATGTGACTTTGTCACCTGCTCAGTAATGTTCTTGATCAGCTGTTGCAGCACAATCACTGTAGCGTTGGCAGCCACCTCTAATGCAGGCTGAACCAGCACCTTGTGACTGTCAGCCTGCTCTTTGCTCAGGTCCTGCACACAGCAGACTCCATGTGCAGTTCCACTGTATGCCATGATCCAGTAGCAAAATGCACATGTTCCCAAGCCAGCGCAAAGTGCTTTTCAGCGTTGCTGTGTGCAAATGAGATACTTGGCCAATTGCAGCTAATTTCTGATGATGACAGCAGCTGGCATGATGCACCATGATACGTATATGCAGACAGGTACCTCCAAACGGTAAGACTTTCCAGGCTGAATGTCAAGCAGCTGCACTCTTGCCATCTCATGGGTTATGCTGCGCAGCTGCAGCACTGCTTTGCAGAACATCGGCTTTGCAAGGAAGCTCTGTGACGCAAGAGACTTTTGAAACCGAGCGTAGTGATTCCGCCTGGTGTTGTGGTGCCAGCCTTTGAACATTTTGGCTATCAGCCAAGTCTTGAAGATTCGCTTGGCAGACAGCAGCTCAAAAACGGACTGCTCTTTCAGCCACTCTCCTGAAAACAATCGCAAGCAGTCAGAGCAATGAATTTCCAGCTGCAGAGGCTTGCAAGGCGCAATGCAAATGGTTCACATGCAGACTGTACACTGCTCTCACCGGAGGGGACAAAGTCAACAGCATGATTTGAACCCACACTACAGATGCCGCTTGCAGAAATGGACCAATGGTCTTGCCCCTTGATTCTATTCTTTGGTGCCAAAGAAAGTTCATAGGGATTGCCATGGCCTGACTGAAACGTCCTGCGAAACCCAGAGTAAGACTGTTGATGCCGCAAGGTGAAGTGTCAACAAGAAGCTCTACGAGTTGAGCAACGCCAGAAGGTGCTTGGTCTAACCTCGTAGCGTGGAACACCTTGGCGCAATCTCTGTAGCCTGCTGTTGCGTAACGATACACAATGTCCTTTCCCTGTAACAGCAAACACAACTTGAGGCAACCTTAGGCGAGGACTTCACTTGCACAGCGTCAACATACTGACCGTGCGCGGGGTCGACACAATGGACCCTTCCATTGTAGCCGGCGGCTCCAGCATTGTCATTGGTCAACTACTGCAGATGTGCCTGCAAACTGTATATTGCGGGTGCATGTACATGTCAAGCAGGTCAACATAGTTTCAGCTCCTGCGGAATCTAAAGCTTGTGCGCTTTCACGTCTGACAATGGTCTGCGCAATGCCATCACGCTGATCAATCGCGCCACTTTGCAAAGTCTATGCAACAGAGCTCCTCGTAGATAGCCTTTACTCTGCAGCACGTATTTGCTCCCAAGCAAATCCCTTGTCCAGCCTTGCCGCCGGCTTTGACCTGATCTGCGTTGGCATTTTCACTCCTGCAGCGCTGGCAGCATCTCAGCCTTTCCAGCTGTCTAGAGTAGTTTTTAGCATCCCCAAGCGTTTTGTGTGTGACTTTGGAGTGGCACGCCTCGAGCTGCCTTTGGGTTCTGCCCGCAGCAGCTGAGGGCTGCATACATGAAGACATTTATTGGCACAGTAAGTTGTGTGTGTAGGTTATCGTCATACGGTTTCAAGTCTCAAACCCAGCATCTCTCACTCAAATATTGCATCAGGTGGTTTCCAACAAAATGGTCAAGTCAGTGTTGGTGTCAGTAGCGCGGTGGAAGGTCTTCCCTAAATACAAGCTGCGCAAGAGGTGGACGAAAAAGTTCATGGTCAGCTGCTCCCTGGCAACCTCTCTACAGCATGCTGCTGTCTGCTGTGCTCCATCCTTTCTGTGTGATCCTCACTCTGCACAGGAGCTGTATCAGAGTTGTGTCTGCTGCAGGCGCATGATGAGGAAAACAAGTGCAATATGGGTGACACTGTCCGCATTGACATGTCGAGGTATGACTAGCCAATATACCTTTTCATCCTGTGCAAGCAGTCATGCTAGCAATGGCTTCTGCATGAAGTTGACATTGAGCCTCATAGCCAATGTTGTTACAGACCAATCAGCAAGCGGAAGGCGTGGGTAGTGACTGAGATCATTAGACGAGAAAACGTGTATGATCCGGCAGCTGCAGCACAAGCAGCAGCGCAGCAAGTGCCAAGCATGCAGCAAGCTACACAAGATGCAAGCATGTCTCCACGAGGATTTGCCGCATCTGCAATCAAAGGATAAGCTGAAGGTGGTTTCAGACAAAGCCTGAATTGTTGTTCTCACACACATCGAAGGCAGCTATGTACACCTGAAAGTGTTCTTACACCTCCCAGCTTGCTGCAACAGAAGGGAGCCATGAAAGGTCAGCATCACCATTGTGCCTACATCTGCACACAGCCTTAAGGCATGGTTGATTGGGGCTGGCTCCTACGGCAGGAACAATGATGAGCGGCATCGCATTGGCATGTATTTCACTTATGGACACCCTGACATGTGTTGTAGTCAAGTACCCACAAAACATGACATCATCATGTGACATGCAAGCTCCAATGCTGCCATCTGCTCATTGTTCAAGGGAGAGACGTGTCAGCAGGGCAGTGGTACTCCATATTGACTTGGTAATTATGACTCGTTACAGCTGGAACAGATGCAGCTATTCAAAGGCCATACAACTCTCACAGTAGTAGTGTATGCTGAGTATGTGGGAAAGACATAGGCTGTAAGGTTGCAAGTGCTCAGCGCCTATGCTGCTTGTAGTCCATATAGGAGTTCTCAAGGGAGACCTTAGACACAATGTCGGCAGCTCTGGATGTTCCTGGTGGCTGGGGCTGATGTGTTCATTAAAAAAATGATGCAGATAGACATTCACTTTATCACTACTGGCTATTTCATAAGTGTATAATGTACAGCCAAAGCTTGCTTGCTAACCTTGTAGTAGGACATGACTGAGAGCAAACAGTCATCTCTGGGAAGAAGGACTCTACTTACAACTGCTGCTAACTTAAACGCGGCTGTTGACAAGGTAAGTCCCAAGCCATCCAGGTCCATAGTCTATGCCGCGCAACTGTACAGTACAACTCCATGGTGCCAGTGACTTGTCAGGCTTGCTTTTTACCCCTGCGATTTGTGGACTCGAATGGACAATCTGTCACAAGCATCCGAACTGCCATAGCAAAGGGAAACACAAAGTAGGGAAGATAAAACGCTGATAGCAGAAACCGTGGATGTTTTGAGTGTGGTGAGAGCATAAGTTCACTCAGTATGCAAACCATAGTGGAAGCAACAAACAGTCCGTACACAATCGTGGGTTTCTGAATCCAAGTCTTGCCAAACGCATGCGCATATGCTGCAATAAAAAAGAAAGGCAGCTGCACATATATCTCACTCCAACAAAGCACTCGAAACCAAGCTGGC
>JAABUW010009750.1_pt1 | contig 10860 bp, 11 predicted proteins | sample 5560081 | NCBI WGS metagenome assembly JAABUW01 (sample SAMN10711882, study PRJNA513363) | rock metagenome | isolation source: Antarctica rocks | place: Antarctica: Victoria Land, Knobhead sud | reverse complement strand
AAACTATCTAAACGAAATCATTTGGCGCAGAACGGGATCTCACAACAATTCCAAGAGGTTTGGACCAATCCATGACGTCATTCATTTTTATCGTAAGTCACCATCTTATAAGCACTTACCGTCTTTTAGACCTTACACCAGAGGGCATGTTAGTAGTTACTTCAAAAGCGAGGATGCAAAAGGTAAGTATTGGACGAACGCAATACACGGAAAAGGCCTGAGGAACGGCGAAAGTGGTAAACCATGGAAAGGGTTCGATCCTACTTCTGCGGGGCGACATTGGGCGGTCCCGAGCGATCTAGTTGAAATGTTGGGCATCGACCCCGACCTACCTCAACATGAAAAGTTAGATGCGATGTCAGACATAGGCGTCATCGACTTCCCGGCAGCGTCCAGCGGCTCTCTTCCAACTTATCGCCAGTACCTCAACCGTAGCCCTGGCCTGTTAAGCCAGGATATATGGGCTTACCAACCTCACACACGCGGCATTTTACATAATTCGCCTGAGGCTATTGACGAGGATGTGCGATGGCTGACTGCGCAGGGCGACGATGAAAGGTTAGGGTACCCAACCCAAAAGCCAGTAGGTCTCCTTAAGCGCATTCTACTCGCCTCAACGAAGAAGGGAGATGTAGTTCTAGATCCATTTTGCGGGTGCGGTACAACCATTGAGGCCGCAGAGGAAGTAAAGCGAAAGTGGATTGGTATAGACATATCCCCATTTGCTATTCAGCTAGTGCGTAATGCGCGAATCATTGGCAAGAATTATGACGTCCGGGGTTTGCCAACTACTATCGAAGGTGCCAAATTGTTGGCCCAACAAGATACGATTAAAAAGGCATTTGAGATATGGTGCGTTTCCACGTTAGATGGATATCCAAACGAGAAAAAGGGAGCGGATAAGGGCATCGACGGCCGCATCAAATTTAGACCAGGCGGGACATCTGGACCTTCAAAGTATGCTGTTGTTTCGGTTAAAAGTGGTAAGCTTAAAGCCGATGACATAAGAGCATTTAAGGATGTAGCAAACCGCGAGAAGTCGACATCCATGGGATTTGGTGTATTTGTCTGTATGAATGAGCCAACTGCCAAAATGAGGGCTGACGCAAACAACGTACCATTGATAGAAGTAGCCGGTATCAAATACCACGCCATTCAGATTATTACCGTCGATGAAATGCTGCATGGGAAAAGGCCTAAGCTTCCCTTCTTCGACCCAAGCGCCACATACGCCAAATCCAAGGCAAAGGCATCAAAGGCCCCCTCGCTCTTCGCCGAGGATGAAGAGTGACGATCCGTGACTCGCTAAAAATCTCCCCCAAACAAATTTCAAACGGACCCACTACCCGTGACCGCCACCGCTCGCAAGATCGCCGTCCTGTTCTACAATGCCGTCCGTCATGGGATGGACTACGTCGATCCAGGAGCCTCATCTTACGAGGCGCGATACCGAGCCCGGGTCATCGACAATTTGCAGCGACGGGCCAAGACGTTCGGCTTCGTCCTCCAGCCAACCGGACCAACTCCCGGGGGCGCCGTTTCTTAGGAAAGCGCAACAGCCTCAGTAGCCGTCGAGCATACCGGTGGTGCGAAGGGGAATGGTCCTGCACTTCGTACCCCGAGCTGTGACAGGCGTCGCCGGGATCCGTGCGCTGCTCAACGCGCACCACAATCGTTCTCTGCATCAGCCTGCGGCCGATTTTGGTCATTTGAGCTTGGTGGCGTGGATTTTGCCACCTCCCCTCCCGGTTTCCGAGCGGCTGGGGACCATGAGGAAGTGTGGGGTGATCACGCCGCGGCTGTCTGATCTGAGCCGGCGACGTTGTCATTGGACAGCCCGGGATACCACCGTTCGAAGAGCAGCCGGAGCGTGCCGTCGAGGGCGCGCGTTCGGATCTGCAGGAGCTGTTTCGCGGGGCTGATCGAGCGGCTGGGGATTGCCGAGGCCATCCGGGCGAAGGCGACGATCATCCCGGCGGGGTTCACGGCCGAGAAGCTGGTGAGCGGCGAGGCGGACCTGGCCATCCAGCAGGTGAGCGAACTTATGGTCGTGCCCGGCATCGACATCGCCGGCCCGTTCCCGAACGAGGTGCAGGCGGCAATGCGGTTCGCGGCGCAGCGCTCGTGGGGTCGTCGAAGCGGGCGGAGGTCGTCGACTTTCTGGCAACGCTGAGGCGCCCAACGGCAGCCGCGGCATTTCGTGAATGCGGGCTTGACCCGGTGGCGTGAACCAGAATGAAAGAGGGGCTGCCATGAGCGACGCATCGGGTAGAACGAGCCGATGGATCCAGAGGCCGCGGGGGTCGACCTGGGGCGATTGGGGCCCGGATGACGAGCTGGGCCGGCTGAACCTGCTGACGCGGGAGAAGGTGCTCGAGGGGATTGCGGAGGTGCGGGAAGGGCGAACGTTCTGCCTGTCACTGCCGCTCGACTATCCCGGGGGCACGGCGATCAACCCGCGCCGCCACCCGCCGGAGTTGCGGCCGACGGTGCGCGAGGGCCGGGCCAACATGGCGCTGCCGCTGCGCTGCTACGACCCGACGGCGCTGGACATCATGTGCGACGACCAGGTGCTGCTGACGCTGCAGTACTCCACGCAATGGGACACGCTGGCGCATGTGGGCCAGATGTTCGACGTGGACGGCGACGGCAGGCCCGAGGACGTGTTCTACAATGGGTTTAGGGCCGGGTCGGACGTGGCCGGGCCTGTGCTTTACGAGGGGGTGGAGGGCCGGCCAAACGCTGCGCCGCAGGGGGCAAGGCGCCTGGGTGTCGAGAACATGGCGAAGTCCTGCATCCAGGGCCGGGGCGTGATGGTCGACCTTGAGGCCCATTACGGCCGCTCGGGACAGGTCGTCGGGTATGAGGAACTGATGGCTGTCCTGGAGAAGGACCGCGTCGTCGTGGAGGCCGGCGACCTTGTTTGCCTGCACACGGGGTTCGCGGAGGTTCTGCTGGGCATGAACAAGCAACCGGATGCGGAGTTGCTGCGCAGGACGACTTGTGCGCTCGATGGGCGCGACGAACGGTTGCTGCAGTGGGTAACCGATTCGCAGATCGTGGCGCTAATCGCCGACAACTTCGCGGTCGAGGCGGCGCCGGCCAAGCCGTGTGATGACGATTTCTGCTCCACCCTGCCGCTGCATGCCCATTGCCTGTTCAAGCTCGGCGTCTACCTCGGCGAGATGTGGCACCTGACGGAGCTTGCCGATTGGCTGCGTGCGAATGGTCGCAACCGGTTCCTGTTGACGGCGCCGCCGCTCCGCCTGCCGGGGGCGGTCGGGTCCCCGGCAACGCCGGTTGCGACGGTCTAGCCCGCTTGATTCAGCGCGGCAGCGAATCGCTGGGGATTGCGGTCCAGAGGGCAACTGACAAGCGAGCAGGCGTGCGTCTGCTGCGTCGGGAATGGCGACGGTCGGGTCGGGCGGGTTTTGGACGGTCGAGGGTTGCGGGAAGGGAATGAGGATGGGGCGTGGTCGCCCCGTCGCTCATGTCGCGAGGCGGGGGATGCGGTCGAGGACGAGGCGCAGGAATGGCTGCACGGGCGACGCCGTTGGCATGTGGATGCGGATCTGGGTCCTCATCTCGACGGCGCGGGCCGCGATCTTGATCAGGCGCAGGCGCAAGGTGTCGAACTGGGCGAGGCGCCAGTCGGATCTCTTCGGCATGGCGCTACGCAGCCCCCACAGGATCCAGTAGGCCCCGGCGTGGTGGCGTGGCTGGCGACCCGGTCGCCCTTGTGGAGCGCTTCCACGACTTGGGCTGTGCCGAGAGGCCGACGGCCTCGAGCCATTCGGCCACGAGTCCGTCGCGATCGAGGGTCTCGACGCGCGCCAAGCGCACCCCGACATCGCTGCGAGAGGTGGTGGGCATCAAGCCTCATGCTCCCCGCGTGGCGCTGTCCGGCGCGGCGTGGTCCGGGGGGCCGCGATGCGTTACACGGTGGTGCCCGCCGCGTCCTTGATCTTGGCCAGCACGAGCCCTTCTGGCGCAGGCCCGTCAGGGCTGCCCGGCCGTGTGGTTTTGCTAGGCCAGCGTCTCGGCCAGAGCCGCGACGCTCTGCCCACGCTCTGCGGACAGCAGCGTCACCAGTCTCGCCTGCTTGGTGGTGCGCTGCGGTCCGGGCGCGCCGATATGCCCGACGCCCTGCTGTCCAGCGGGATCCGAGTTCGGTAGTGGCGTTCACGATCGTGGCTACGGCCACAACCTCTCGACCCAGGCTCGCCAGCTCGCGAGTGCGAGCTGCGCCGATGCCTTTCACCGATGCCCGCGAACAAACGCGAAGCGGCCGAGCGACGCGCCCACTCGAGATTCAGGGCCACTCGGATCCATGCAGTCGCAGCCGTAGTCCAGGCGCACCGGGGATGACATCGCGGTCGTCTGGGTTTTCGTCTCCGCGCCGGTCGGCGCTGAAAGCCGTGTGACGAGGGAGCGCAGCCGCCGGTTCTCCAGTTGAAGGTCCTTCACCTCCCGCAAGGCCGAGGGCGTGATCCCGCCATAACGAACCCTCCAGCGGTAGAAAGTTCGCAAGGAAATTCGAGCCGACTGGCACAGCTCCGCAATCGGACCTCCCGCATTCGCTTCGATGAGAAGATGCAGGATCTCACTTTCAGTGTGGTGGGACTGTCGCATCGGCTTCAACCCTGCCCGTTAGTCTGGTTCATCGGGAGGGGTTGCATCAAGCAGGCCAAGCCAGGCGGCAACTCAGCCGGCGCGGTGTGCTGCGCGTCGGCTCCCGATTTCCGGCGCTCATTGCCGGTCCAAAATGTCAATCGCGACATAAAGCCGGACATTTTGTTGCAGATGCTGCCTCTTTCAGCAGCAGTGTCTAAAATTTGTCGTTGCTTCGTCAGCGGCCTGGTTGGAAATACAGATAACTTCAGATCAGGATTGCAGGCTCATGGGCACCTTTTCACGGCGTTCTTTCCTTCAAGCATCGGGGCTGGCTGCGGCTGGGCTGACCGCACCCCTCGGCATGCCGGCCATCCTGCGCTCGGCGCGAGCAGCGACCGGCACGGTCAAACTCGGCTGCCTGTTCTCCTCCTCCGGCACCATGGCCAATAACGAGGGCCGCCTCAATTACGTGGTCAAGATGGCGGCCGGCGAGATCAATGGCCAAGGCGGCGTGAACGGCCGCACCATTGAGATCGCGGTGTCCGATCCGGCTTCCGATTGGCCGCTCTACGCACAAACAGCCAAGCAGATGCTGGAGCAGGAGAAGGTGGCGGCGCTGTTCGGCTGCTGGACGTCCGTGTCGCGGAAGACCGTTTTGCCTGTGGTGGAGCAGGCCGATGGCCTGCTGTTCTATCCGCTGCATTTCGAAGGTGACGAGAACTCGAAGAACGTTGTTTACGTCAACTCACCCCCGGCGAGTTCCGTGCTTCCCGCTGTCGATTACTTGATGGGCGACGACGGCGTCAGCGCCAAGCGCTTCTTCATGATCGGCTCCGACTATGTCTGGCCGCGGACCATCAACAAACAGCTGAAGGGCTATTGGAAGTCTAAGGGCATCGCGGAGACGGCCTGGAAGGAAGAATATGTGCCTTTCGGTTTTTCCAACTTTCAAACTTTGGTGAACCAGATCCGGGCCTTTGCCGACCAGGGGGGCGGCAAGCCCATCGTCGTGCTGACTGTCGTGGGGTCGTCCATTCCCGACTTCCTGCGCGAATTCGCCAACCAGGGTATCAAGGCTACCGACGTCCCGGTGCTGGCGCTCGACATGGTGGAATCCGACCTCGAAGGACTCAACACCGAGCCGCTCGTCGGCCACCTCAACTGCTGGGCCTATCTGCAGAACGTCAAGGGTCCGAAGAATGTCGCCTTCCTGAAGCAATGGGCCGATTACGTCGCGGTCAACAAGGTGCCGTTCAAAGGCAATGTGGTCATCGACCCAATGGTCTCCGCCTACAACTCGGTGCATCTCTGGGCCATGGCAGCCGCCAAGGCCGGCTCCTTCGCCGTGCCGGACGTCCGCAATGCCTTCGCGGGGCTCAGCCTCGACGATCCCTCCGGCTACAAGCTCGCCATGACGGCCGAGAACTACTATCTTTCACGCGGCGTATTCATCGGTTCGGTCAACGAACAGCAGGGTTTCGACGTGCTCTGGCAGTCCAAGGACACCCCCAAGCCCGTGCCGTTCAGCCCCTACGGCTAGTAAGACGTCGCCGATGTGCTCCACCGCTTCTCCTGGCGGGGAAAGTGGTGGCGGCACCGGCCAAGGGGCTCGTTGGCCAACAACACGTCCGGAAGCCCGAGGTTCGCCTCTCACCCGCCCTGTCGGTGCCCTTCTCCCAAAAGGGGTAAAGGGCAAGCTGCAGTGGACCGCTGACGGGCCGAGGAGCCGCAAGGCCAAAGTGGCCGGCTTTTTGCGGAGTCGGCTGCGATAAAGGTTATCATGGCCCCTGGCTTGAAAGCATTATCTTGGGCGGGCGCGCTGACCATCGGTCTCGCTTCGAGCGTGCCGGGGGCAGCCGAGGAGGCCGCGCACGCCGCCTTGATCGCGGGGCTTTGCGGTGAAAGCACCGCCGTGAGTCAAGCCGGACAAGCCCTGCTGCCCATCGCGGCAGGCCCTTCGGACGACGATCTCCTTTGGGCGGCGCCCCTCGCGCGGGCCATGCTCGACCGGCAGTTCACCTGCGACGCGCGAGGCGCCGTCTTGCCGATCGCCGGCGCCCTGGTCGATGCTCTTACCCGTAACGCCCGAGACCCTGCCGAGGGGAGCCGGACGCCGACCCTCAGCCTCAAGAGCCGGGCCGCGATCGAGACGGCCGAAGCCGCTCTAGCCCTGCGTACGGTCGCCGATCCCGGGCGGCGCATGGCGGCCCTGCGCACCCTCGAACGCCATACCTCGAGCTTGCCCGACGGCTTCTTCGACGCAGTGGCCAAAAGCGAAGCCGATCCCGGCGTGAAGGCGCAGATTCTGTCCGTCGCAGTCGCAGCGGCCCTGACCACCAGCGATCCCGAAAAGCGCCTTGCCGCGGTGGGACGGATTGCCGAGAACCCCAATCGCCGCGTGCTGACGCAAGTCCAGGCCCTCACCAGCGACCGGGCCTATGCGGCCGATCCAGCGTTCAAACGGGCGGTGGACGGCGCGATGAGCCGGATCACGCGGGGCGTCGCGATCGGCGACGCGCTCGCCACGCTCTACAACGGACTGAGCTTCGCCAGCATCCTGTTCATGGCCGCGATCGGCCTTGCGGTCATCTTCGGCCTGATGGGCGTAATTAACCTGGCTCAGGGCGAGCTGATCATGATTGGCGCCTATGCAACCTGGCTCGTGCAGGAGGGCTTGCTGCGGATCGCCCCCGGTCTCGTCGATTACTACCTCATCCTGGCCATCCCTGTTGCCTTCCTGGCCACGGCCGTCATAGGTATCGCGCTCGAGGCCACGCTGCTCCGCCATCTCTACAAGCGACCTCTGATGAGCCTGCTGGCGACTTGGGCCGTCAGCCTGTTCCTTACCAACCTCGTGCGGGTCACCTTCGGGACGCAGAATCTACAGTTCGTCATGCCATCCTACGTCACCGGTGGCGTGCCGGTCATCGGGGACTTCATCATCACCTGGAACCGGCTCTTCGCCATTGGCTTCGCGGCCGTCACCCTCGCGCTGACCTGGGCCATCGTGCGGTTGACCCCGCTTGGCCTCAACGTCCGCGCCGTCACCCAAAACCGCACCATGGCGGGCTGTATCGGCATCCCGGTGCGGCGGGTCGACATGCTGGCCTTCGGGCTTGGATCAGGCCTTGCGGGACTCGCCGGTTTGGCGCTCGCGCCGATCTACAGCGTCAACCCGCAAATGGGGCAGACTTTCATCATCGACAGCTTCATGGTCGTGGTGCTAGGCGGCGTCGGCACCATCGTTGGCCCCGTCGTGGCGGCGCTGGGCATCGGCCAAATCAACGTGCTGATCGAGCCGATCTGGGGCGCGGTGGCCGCCAAAGTCATCGTGCTGCTCATGATAATCGCCTTTCTTCAATGGCGTCCAGAGGGCCTCTTCGTCATGAAAGGTCGCCGGAAATGACGTCTTGGCGATCGGACCGGCCGCTCCTCGCGCTGCTCGCCTTACTGGCGATTGTCGCGGTCATGCTGGCCCTGTCGACGTTCCTCCCCTTCGGCCTTTCGATATATCTGGCCAATGCCCTCGGCCAACTCGCCGCTTTCGGGGTGCTGGCGCTCTCTCTCGATCTCATTTGGGGCTACCTCGGAATCCTATCGCTTGGTCAGGGGCTATTCTTCGGGATTGGGGGCTACGTGGTCGCTATGCACCTGTTGAAGCGCTCCTTCGATCTCACCGGCAAAGTGCCGGACTTCCTGCAGTTCATGGGTTGGAAAGACTTTCCCTTTTACTGGGCCGGCTTAAGCTTTTTCCCTTATGCGCTGCTGGTCGCCGCCGGGGCGACGCTGCTGATCGCGGGCATCTTCGGCTATGTGTCGTTCCGCTCGCGCGTCGGCGGCGTGTATTTCGCGATCATCACCCAAGCGCTGGTCTATGTGGCTATGCTGCTCATGTTCCGGAATGACACGGGCTTTGGCGGCAACAACGGCATGACGGGGTTCACGGTCGTGTTCGGTTGGCCGATCGGTGCCGCGGGCGTTATCGTCGGTATGGCGGTCGTCTCGGTGGTGGTGCTGGCCGCTGTCCTGCTCGGCTGTCGGATGTTGCTCGGCAGCCGTTTTGGCGCCCTGATGCTGGCGACCCGTGATGACGAAGTACGACTTCGGACGCTTGGCTACGACACGCTGCGCCTCAAACTCGTCGTCTGGTGCTTCGCCGCCCTCTTGGCTGCCCTGGCCGGGATGCTTTATGTTCCGCAGGTCGGCATCATCAATCCGCGCCTGCTCGCTCCCGATCTGTCGCTTGAGATCGCAGTCTGGGTGGCGATCGGCGGCCGGGGCCACCTGGTCGGCGCGGTCGTCGGCGCGCTCCTGGTCAACGCTATAAAATTCTGGCTGTCCTCTGCGGCGCCAGAACTCTGGCCGTTCATCCTCTCGGCGCTGATCGTGCTGGTGGTGATGGTCTTCCCGAACGGGCTGATGGACCTCGCAAGACTCAAGCTCGTACGACCTGCGGGGCCGAGGCGCCTGGCGGCCGACCCACGGGAGCTCCGCTGATGTCCGGCGTCGCACTTCTGGTTGACGACATCACCGTTGAGTTCGGCAGTTTCCGCGCGATCGATGCCCTGTCGCTCGCCATCGGCTATGGTGAGGTGCGCGCCATTATTGGCCCCAACGGCGCCGGCAAGACGACCCTGCTCGACGTCATCTCCGGCATCACGGTCCCCCGAGCGGGCCGCGTGGTCTTCGACGGTGCGACCGACATCACCCGCGCGAGCGAATCCGCTATTGCCCAGGCCGGCGTGCGCCGCAAATTCCAGAAGCCAAGCATTTTCGAGGGCCTGAGCGTCCGCCAGCATATCGAGATCGGAGCTCGGGCTGGCTTTCGCCGCACCCTGTCCGAAACCGCGCACCGGCAGAGGGTGGACAACATGCTTGAGACGGTGGGCCTCGTCGGCGAGGCGGACCGGTCAGCCGCCGAACTAGCCCATGGCCAAAAGCAATGGCTTGAGATCGGCATGGTTCTGGCCTCGAACCCCAAGGTTCTCATGTTGGACGAGCCGGTAGCCGGCCTCACCGATGAGGAAACCGAGCGGACGGCTGAGTTGGTGCGGAGCTTGCGTGGGCCGGATCGGGCCATCGTGGTCGTGGAGCACGACATGGATTTCGTCGACCTCATCGCGGACCGGGTCACCGTCCTTCACGAGGGCCGAACGCTGTTCGAGGGATCGATGGCCAATGTCCGAGCCGATGCCCGCGTCGTCGACATCTATCTCGGGCGCTGACGGATGTTGTTTCGCGTCGAGAACCTGGATCAGCACTATGGCAGCGCGCAGGTGCTGCGTCGCGTCGGCTTTGAGATCGCGCCAGGTGAGTGTCTGGCGGTGCTCGGTCGCAACGGCGCCGGCAAGACGACCCTGCTCAAATGCGTCATGGGCGTGCTGCCGGTGAGCCGCGGCAGCATCTTGGCCGACGAGAAGGACATCACCGACTGGCCGTCGCATCGGCGCTCGGCGGGCGGGCTCGCCTACGTGCCGCAGGGTCGCGAGATCTTCTCCGAGCTGAGTATGGGCGAGAACATCCAGGCGGCGGCCCGCGCCCATGGGGCGGACGCCAGCGTCGTGGACGAGACTCTCGCGCTTTTCCCGGCGCTGAAGCAGATGTGGCGGCGGCCGGGCGGCGCCCTTTCCGGCGGCCAGCAGCAGCAGCTCGCTATCGCGCGGGCGCTCGTCACCAAACCGTTTCTGCTCATCCTCGACGAGCCGACCGAAGGCATCCAGCCCAACATCGTGGCCGCCATCAAGGATGTGCTGGCGGCTCTGAAGGGTCGAATCTCCATTCTGCTGGTCGAACAATACCTCGATTTTGCCCTCAGCCTCGCCGATGCCGTCGTGGTCCTGTCGCGAGGGACGGTGGTCCAGGCAAGCCGGGCCGAGGCGACGAGCCGCGAGCAACTTATCCGGCATATCGCCATCTAATCCGGCATCGACACGGAGCCCTTCATGTCAAAACGTCACGAGATTTCGTCCAAACCCGAGAACATGGTGTGGGGCTATATCGACAGTACCACTAAGCCGGTGCTGGAGGTGGCCTCCGGCGACACCGTGACGCTGCATTCATTTCCTGCCGGTGGCAAGGAAAGCCTGCCGCCCGATACGAGCCGGGTGCCGGCCGACTATCTGGCCGCGCTCAACACGCTAGAGCTGTTGCCCATCGGGCTGAGTCGGTCGGGGTAGCGCCTAGGCCCGTGCTGTGATTCCATAGTCGCCGGATCACGGAGGAGCACCATGGCCCGAGCCCTGTCGC
>JAABUW010009741.1_pt1 | contig 10865 bp, 6 predicted proteins | sample 5560081 | NCBI WGS metagenome assembly JAABUW01 (sample SAMN10711882, study PRJNA513363) | rock metagenome | isolation source: Antarctica rocks | place: Antarctica: Victoria Land, Knobhead sud | reverse complement strand
GTCCTTTCCCTAAGGAGGGAATCTCATCAATGTATGACAGACATACTACGTGCACAGCCCCTTAAACACGGAAAGAGATGGACAATTATCACCAGTCCTAGCGAACGAGGTAGTTTCCTATCAAGCCGAAGCAGCTCGGGGTTATGCTCTAAGCTATGCTCGAATTGCTAGCTACGATTCGTCCTTCCAAGATCGTTCCTTGCATATGTTCACAGCTCGTTGCAACATACAACATACATATGTACAGCAAGAAGCAGTAAAGTTGAAAAACGTAGTAAATCATCTCTTCAGCATGGCTCGATTTCATTTTTTTTCCAGGATGGAAGTTCCTCCCCGACGCTGAAAACTCTCATTGTCCGGGACTGGGCCAGCTCTGGATGCCCAACCCCACCCGCTCCGTTCCAGAGCCTACCGTCCGAGCCTTCTTGTTGCTTCTCAGAGCTTCACCCTTTCGAGTGTTGTCAGCACCTCGCTTCAAAGATTTGGTCGCACCGACACCCGGCTTTGTCACATTACCAAACAGCTTTGCTTGCATCAACTTGCTTGTATCCGGAGTCTGGCTGGATGGTGAGTTGGTCTCATTCTGCGAACACAAAGAGTTACGAAGCATGCTGGTTGCCATTTGGCTGGCCTGAGACCCTGGAATGTCTTCATCGTCGTCGTTGTCGGATGCAGATATCGTGCTCTCGCGATCCTCACGGTCCTTACGAACGCGAGATTCATCCTGATACGTAAGCCGGGTACTAGGAGCCGAGACGCTGACGCACTGATCGCCACAACCGGTAGAAGTGATTAAAGCATCCTCGGCCGTCACTGGTCTCGATCGGAGAGGTGTTGTCGGTAAAGATGAAAGCGAATGAGCTCCTCGGATGTGCTGTGGGTGTATTTTCTTCGCTCTAGCCTGCAGGGGGCTCGTGGGAACGCTGCTAGCTTCACCGTTCATGACCTGGCCGGCCAAGAGCAGAGCGTCAAAAGGATCCTGACTTCCGAGTGTGGGGTTGGTGTCCCTGGGGAGCCGACCAGCAGTGGCAGGAGTCTTGGGTGTTTGATTGTGCAGAGGCGTGCTGTAGTCCAAACATGGGGTGCCGTTGATCGAGATCGCGCCAGTAGATTGCATCTCGTTCAAGTGTTCTCTATTCTCTTTTATGCGTTGCCGGAGAAGTTGTACACTCTCTTTAAGATCTGCGTTCTGTTCGTCCAGTTGATTGATGAGCTTCTTCGAAGAACGAAGGCGCTTTTCTAGGACTGAATTCACATTCTGCAAGTCTCTGCAGTGTGCCAAGGCAAGTTGGAGGTTCCGTTGCATGGACGCTTGTGGGGATCGGGGGCTAAAGGAGTTGCGGTGTGCCGGGCTACCCTCCTGTAAGACCTGGACCTCTCTTCTGGTTGCCTCATGCTCGACCGCAGCTCGTTTTGCAGCCTCTTCGGTTTCGATGCTGAGCAGGCTGTGCTGGAGCTTCGAATGGGCTGCGTTTACCCTCGCTTCACCAAACGCTGGTAGCAACTCAGTAACAAGTCCACGCAGTTGTCCCTCGTCCATCCTCTGGACTGACTCCACATTTGGCAGCTCCCCAAATAGACCCCCGGAAGTGATGGGTGGACCGGTCCTCAGGGTTGCGGGTGGCGATGCGAGCAAGTGCTCTCTTCTACTGGTTAACCTGCCCTGGGCCGTTTTCGCTGTAGGCTTGGTCAACTGGGTCGATGGCGGTGGTGTCATTGCTCCCGTGTCCGGCACAGGAGAGCCAAGCCTAGCAGCGTTTTTGCTTGTGTCTTTGGTCGAGGTCGGACTGGATGAAGGCGTGGTTTCGCCGCGGTGCATTGCATGGTCAGACTTTGGAGTACGTGGAGCGATGAGCTCAGACATGCTGTGTGGCGAGGTATTTTTGTGGTTGGACTTCTGGTAAAGATTGTTAGGAGCAGGGTCCGTGTAGAAGCTCTTTACTGCTGCGGATGCATACTTAATTTGGAACAGATGCCGCCTGGCTAGGTAGTGGTTGCACAGTGAGTGGTGGGGTTGTTAGCTGTGTGAGCCGGAAGCGACGAAAGTCTCTGGGTCAAGATGAAAGCTCTAGAATATGTTGCCAATACTGTCAAGCGCGAGTGGACAAGTAGACAGAAAGCTCCTCACGTCCTCATGGTGGTGCAGGAAGGGGCTGGGAGTGAGGGAGTTCGTCTTCTGCAAGGTAGCACCACCCGCCTCGACCTCACATGATGCGAGGCTGGGCTCGCGTTTCCCTGATCTGCGCTAAGTCAACCTAACCCTAAGAGACAGTGTATAGACTTTATTAGAAATAAAGGCATTCAGCCCTACCATACTAGTGGCTTAGTAATAGTGAACACAACTATTTCTTTAATCTCTTAGCCTAGGATAAAAAAAAGCTTAGTTGAGGCTTTATTCTAGGCGCATGTCGTTAAGTCCTTACTACCTAATTTTAGTAAGGGAGCTTCCACGATCTACGGCCCATAATTTTATCCGTAATGCTAAGACTACCGCATGAAATTTGTAAAATAGTAAGTATAACGTCTCTAATACCTTTACGATAAGTATTATCATGTAAAGCCTGATTATGAAAACTTTATCATACTAGCTTAGAGAGGATGAAGGCAGTTACCTTCCTTATTCTAGAACTAGGATATCGTAGTCCTAAATCTTAGCGGGGATAGTACCTTAGCGGCTAGAGGTAGGATGTTTATATAGTAATAATACTATAATCTTATAGTTTTATCTTAGTTATATATACTTAAATCTATATTACCTTAATATAATCCCCTAGGAAGTACGTATATTAAATTAGTCGTTTTATATAATAGATATATTAATAATTCTTTATAGTAATAGTAAAACTTAAAATCTTAGCGTAGTATTTAAAACCACGCTTTATTATCCTTATAACTAGAGGTCGCTTAGAGCCTTTATATACCTAACGCCCTTGTCGCCTAGATCTATCCCCCGCATGAAATTCAGCTGAATCGCCTGAATCTAAGGTTAGATTTCATGGAACGTTAAAAGGATAGGCAGCCTTATACTACTAAGTAGTAGGCTTAGTAGCCTTAGTAGCTATTAGGGACTTATACTTATATATACAATGTAAGACTAGGTACGTTAGCTAACTAGATACGGAGTATAATAAAGACCGTAATTTTATATCTAATATATAATACCTCTAAGAAATTAAACGCTTAAAGTTTATGATGTTAATTAGTCAAATTACCGTACTAGAACCGTTGCCTATCTGCTACCGCCTGTAAACCGTCCGAGCAACCCACTATGGGCCGCTAAGGTAAGGACGTCCTGACGCCGACATAGCGCGTCCTACTCGTCATAGCAAGCTGTAGATATAGGGCGGAATCGTCCCAATACTAGGCCCACTGGTTTCGAATCTCCCTTGCTGCCACCCTCTGACAAATTGAAGGCGCAAACTCCAGTCGGACCATGGCAGGGGAAGCAACACTTCCAAAGCAGATAGCTTTATCATACGACGGAGCTGACTCCGATGCGTCAGCCCGAGCTTTGGTGTATCAGGTGCACACCAGTTGGAAGACCGATCCAGGTCCGGTGAAAATCATACGTTTCACAGAGGGTATCATGAACACTGTAGCTGTCACCTCACCTCACTCTTGACTGCCTCACTGATTGAAGGGCAAGCTCCTCAAAATCACCAAGCAATCTCCAGGAAGCTCCGACTTCCAGAACGAGAAGAAAGCTGTACTCTTGCGAGCGTACCGAAGGGACTCAGAAATCTTGATTGATCGTGACACAGAAGCTACAACACATGCGCTGCTTGCCGAAAGGGGACTTGCACCACCTCTGCTTGCTCGATTCAACAACGGTCTGCTCTACGGATTTCTGCCTGGCCGTGTCTGTACTCCTCAAGATCTTCTCAAGGAGCCCGTCTGGCGTGCTGTTGCCATCCGTCTTGGCGAGTGGCATGCGCGACTTCCACTGCCAAATTCCAAAGTCAAGGGAGGCAATCAAGCTGAACCTGAGGCTGAGAGCCGTCGAGTGGCCACTACGACTCCTACTGCTCCACAATCGCGCACCATATGAATTTTGTAATGCAGGAATGGGTTGAGGCAATCCCGCCGAAGTCTCCTGAAGTGGAGACTCGTAAGAATGAATTGCAGAAAGTGTTGCACAAATCGTTCTCTGAGCTAGTTCAGGATGGCCACGAAGACTACAGCAAGGTGTGAATGCTCTTTTTCTTCTGTGAGTTCTAGCTGACGTATTGGTCTCTGCATTAGTATGTCCTTGGTCACTGTGATCTGCTCAGCGCCAACATAATCTTCGCATCGGAGGATCCGTCCCTCAAGCGTGACAGTGTTCCAGATCCCACCGCTCTACCTCCCAAAGCTCTCGCGGAAAGAATTTACTTTATTGACTACGAGTATGCTGTAGCTTGCCCTGCAGCATTCGACTCAGCCAACCATCTTTCAGAGTGGGGCGGCTACGATTGTGATTACAATATGATACCTACTCAGACCACGCGACATCTATTCATCGAGGAATATTTACAAAGCTACAAAAATCATGTTTCATCAAAATTGAAAAAACTGATCTCTCTGTAGAACAGCTGAGCCATGAGATTGACAAGTACAGAGGCATGCCAGGTTTTTGTTGGGGAGTTCAAGCCTTGATCCAGGACGAAATTTCAGATGTCGAATTCAACTGGACTTCCTATGCAGAGGTGAGATTAGCAGAATTCTGGGCGTGGCGTAGAGAGGTAGAGGGTACCCGTGGTCAGGCAGGCGAGCAAATGCCCTTAAGAGAGCTTAGATGGGCCAAAGAAGCGTGAGCTCGTCCGGTTCAGTGCAATATAGACACGAAGTCCTGATCTTGTTCTTTATAATAACTTCCAATTATGTACGACGGGCTTTTGCCCTGCAGCACACCAGATCATCAACACGGATCATTCAATCGCAATCAGCTATCGATACATTTGTCTTTCGTTTGAGCAGTTCGAAAACTCTCCTGCACTACTTTGGCCACAGACTTCCTCTCATAGCTGCAGATGATTCAGCGGACTCCTCGGCATTTATTTGCGAAGCCAGCCTACTAAATATCTTGCGTTGTCTTCAAAATGTCCTTCCAGTTTCGGAATTCAGTAAACGGGAGGCCTTCTTGCTCGCAATACACCACGAGATCTTCTCAAACTAGTGTATTAGCCGCTCGTTGAACAAGCCTACAGAAATTGAAAAGCCCAGGTCGAAAAGTCAGTAAGTGCCGCGACAGACGAACACACCTTTTCCCTCTTTCGCAAATAGCAATTCAGTTTCCTTGGCTGCACTCAAATCACTCACACCGTCTTCTGCATACAGCAGTATCGGCTTTACGCCTTCCTTCATTCTATCCCTGTGGACGGCATATGGCGTAATCGTTCGAGCCTTATCATGCCCATAAACGCTATCGTCTCTGAACTGGACCCTCCAGGCACCTCCGTCTTCGTTGATCGATGTGAACCCTTCCCGCGGAATAGCCGTATTGGCGATCACCTCGATCTCCTCAGCCTTAGAACCCACCAATTTAGCAAGCACGGCCTGGATCATAGGCGCGATACCAGAAGAGAGCACCACGGGGATAGAGACTGAGACAGTCCATGTGTAAAAGGCAATGAAGTAGTCGTCGAGTTCGACATGGTCTAGAAGCTTCTCGACGCACTTATTGAACGGCGTCTTGATGCTGTCAATCTGTTCGCGAGAGGCTTCGCTATGACCGTACGAAACGGGCAAGGTCAGCCACGAACGAATGGTTTTCTCATAAAGCATTGTAGTCGAAGAAACCGCAGGGAAGAGGGAAGATTATTGCAGGCAGTCATCTAAAAGACGGAAAACAAACCCGAACTGAAGGTTTCCTTCTACGACCTTTTGATTGCTCTGCCGCAGCCTGTCAGGACCATATCCTTCGGTCTCTACCTGTTCAGGACAAGAATCAGAGTCAGGGTTTTGACTCTGGGAAAATTCAGATAAGGACAAACAAGCCAGTCAAGGCAGTCTTCACGGGTAACGGTGCCATCAAAGTCTGTGAAGAAGATAATCCTAGGATTTTGATCAATGTAATTTGGATAGGGCATTGCCGACAAGGTCTGACAGAAGTGTAGAAGAACTCGCAGTAAGAAAACGTTCCAGGCGGGAACGTTCGAAGTTAACAAAAATACATCAGGATAGCAGCTTTTCGCCTTGCAGGCGGCTGAACTCGCATTGGGCAGGTAGACTTGACCTAAGTGTTAGCGTGTGCAGTTTTAATGGCAATTGCCTTATTATGATAATTGGCCACTGATCCCACGTGTATTACCATGGAAGCCTCACCAAGAGATGATGAAATGGGGAACTGATTTTTAAGTAGCCTTCCTTTCATCGCACATAATCCAGAGGCGCTTTCACGATTACAAGAAGGGTTTTGGGTTAACCCTTTCAGGAAAAGGAGTAGGGGCTTCGGCTTGAAGGTAAAGATCCCCATCCTATATTATCGTCCACTAGAAATGTAACTTTCAGCTCATGATTGTTATGGCACTATTAACCATTAGACTGATTGGGGCTCGGACTAGGGCGGTATTGAATACGCCCCATAGGCACGTAAGAATTTGTCCTTAAGAGACTACATGTACTGTAGGCCCTGCTCACATTGCTGGGAGAGGTCAGCGAATTTGACTTTCAGCCTGATTGAACAGCGTCTTCCCCTCTTACCGCTAAGCTTGTCGTATTGAAGCCTTGCTTGGATATGCAAATCTCATGCAACGAGGCAAAGTGAAGCCCTAGCATATCATGGAGCCTACTAAACTTAAGGTCCTTGACGAAGTGAATATCGATAAGAGCGTTTTAGCAGGTCAGAGGGCATTATCTCGTACACACTTACCGAATATGGAATGACACGGTATTCAGTACTGCCTCCTGGCATCCGCATCATTTTTATAGCTGGTCATAGAGCCAGCTTTTAGACCTAGACTGCGCGAGTTAATACCCAAGCACCAGACGGGCAACTGCGGAGTTACTTTCTAAAGGTATTCCACTATATAACGCAATGGCGGCTTAGATACTCATATTACCGATTAACTTACTGCCCTACCACTTAGGTAACGAAGAACAAGTCAGGGTGTGCAATGATGACGGGTAAATTCGAGTCAGTAACTACTTTATGGCGTAGCTTACCGGACTTCGCTCCCCGACCTATTGCGTGGGGCACATACAGATCTGACCCAGATACTCATTTCTATATATGCGAATTTCATAAAATGACGGACGAAATACCAGACATAACCAAATTCTGCGTAAAGCTCGCACGCCTATATCTTAACAGCATTCCGTAATCACCTACAGGCCAATATAGGTTTCAAACGGCCAGATATATTGGGAATATCCCCCAAGAAAATACTTAGTGTGATTTATAGGAGTTTTTCTTCACTAGAGCCTTCAGATATCATCTTGACCTGGAAGAGCGCGTGTAAGGTCTAGATGAGGAGATGGAGAAGCTCTCTGAAGCCATGATCCAGAAAGTTATACCTCATTTATTACATCCTCTCGAGACGGAGGGAAGACAGATCAAGCTATACATAATCCACGGTAATCTCTGGTGGGGCAATGCCATGATGCACGCGGATAGCGACGAGCTGATGATATTTGATGCGGGTGCATTCTGGGGTCATAACGAATATAAAGAAAAGATCGTGATTAAAACCCATCTTTGCATTGACACTGACTAACATGCTCATGCAGATAACCCTGCCTAATGGAGGGTAGTGCGAACCAGATTCGGCCAGCAACACGTACAGGAGTACCACAAATACTTCCCTATCTCCCCGCTAGAGGCAGATTAGCATGATCGCTGCATGCTTTACTCCATGTAGGTCGTCTGGATTGTGTACGAAAACCGACCGCTGACGATTTTCTAGTCGGTACAATTTACATTCCTCATCTCTTTATCCATCCCGGCAGAAGAGGAACAGGCAGCTGTCAGTTTTCACTCCGTATACCATTAATCACACCATTCTGATTCATTTCAGGGCCATTGACGAAATGAAAAGACTTGTCGAGAAGTATCCCAATGGAGTCGAAAATCAGGAGACGATCGAGAACAGCGTCGACAGCATTGATGGCAAGATTGCCGTTCATATCGAAATAGAATGAGCCGCGTCAAACCTACTTGCTCAGTAGCGCAGGTCCAAGCTCGTTCTGGAAGACCTTGGCATGCCTGTCATACACTTGAAAGCCAATGTGCGGGCTAGCAGCAGCCTCGATAGACTGTCATTCTTAGCTGGCTCTGAGACTACCACATTTTGGCGGCTTACTATGGGAATTCAGTCCAGGCCAACCTCAGCCGATGACTAATCAGGGTATAAATAAAGGAACTTATATTAAGATTATTATACTTATTATACTTATATCTTAAGTAGTTTAAGTAGTACTATGATTATATTATATAAGTATAGGATTTATATATTATATTATAATTATAATAAATAATAAATAATAGTAGTAATATATATTAGCTTTAGAGTATTTTACTTATATAGTTATACTATTAAGCGTAAGTAGATAAGTAGATAGAAATCTCCTTAGATCATTATAACAATATAAGAAGGGGCTAAGAGTAAGGGAGTTACGTCTTATCTGTAAGGTACTCTAGTAGCACCCGCCTCGACCTACTGGGCTCGCGTTTCCCTGATCCGCGCTAGTTCTATTTCAAGCAGGCGGCTGATCTGCGGGCGTTGGCAGGGGCTACTATCTGAACATCTGATAAGCCGGAAAATGTCAACATGAGAAACCGCGATGCGTCAATTGTCGAACTGGCTGACGATGGTTTGAGTGTCTTCAATACAAGCACATGCCTGATTTCAGAGCCTGTGCACCGATGATAGCGAAAGCACCATCTTGCAGCTTTCTCGGATTCCCTAATAGTCAAAGATGGAGCAACCTACCAATCCTACGATCAGGCCTTCACGCCTGTCTCGACTGCCTATTCCACGAGCTCCTGAACGATCGAAAGATGAGAGAGAGCCAGTAAAATACACTTTGAAGAGTCGCATAGTTCCAAGAGCAGCCCCACAAGATGCCATCAATCCGGTTGGATTTGCTACGCAAGAGCCTAAGACAGCGACGAAATCTGACCAGCCCGCAACGAGCGGCTCAAAGAAGGAGCTCAGTCAGCATCTAGAGACTGATGGTACATCTCCCACGAGTTACAAGGCTCGTACGCTTTCCAGAAGGCCCAGACCTTCTTTATCCGATCGGACCATCGAAACGTTATCACATATTCCTCCGTCGCCGTCTCCGCGAAGGAGAAGGTCTGGCTTTTTCCCTTCTGAGAGTCCCTCGCAACCTAATTCACGGCCAGGATCATCTTTGAACAAATCCCGGCCCGGCACCAGTCATGGCCAACACCCTCCTCTGCCCTCTGGTTTTCCAACACCGCGGCCGGCTTCGCCAACCAAGCGACACGTAGCTCCTAAGACTGAAACCCAGATGTCTAATGTGACACCAACCAGAAGATCTGTCAGCTCATACGTCCCGAAGAGCTTACCGAAACCTACCATCAGTCCTCTCGGGGCTAGGGACGAAACTCCTACAAAATTGAAGCCCCCAGTGCCCAGTAACGCCAGCTGGGCTCTAAAACATAATGTCGATGCCGGACCCAAGCAATTGTCAAAAGCTGTTAGAGGGAGCAAGACATTAGCCGCTAGACCCCTGAAGCCAAGACCGTCGGTCCAGGATGCATTCGCGAAGCCGCCACCAAAGGCTACTGGGCTTGTAATCAAGAAGTCTGCCAAAGCCCCGAGTAACGGTTCTCCTACTTTCTCGACAGAGTCTTCCGACGCATTCCCTGCATTCTCGCCACCCTCAAAAAGATCATCGCAGACTTCGTCGGATTCTGGCGAGCCATTGTCTACCCCGTTGCAATCAAATGGCTCATGTAAATTACCGTCATCGTCAGCAACACTTCGGGAGACAATCGCCAGAGCCAAAGCAGCGCGGCAGAAAGCTCACAAGACGCAAGACAAATCTGCATCTAGGACGAAGGAGAAGACCGATGTTTTCCCGGATATCAAGATTGGGGGGGACAATGTAGGTTTGCTACGCAAGCGCGTTGCAACGGCTAGGACTGACGGTCGACTGAACATTGCTGCGCTCGGCTTGAAAGAGATGCCGAACGAAGTGATGAATATGTACAATGCTAATATTGGGGACGGCGCCTGGTATGAGAGCGTGGATCTTGTGCGGCTCGTCGCTGCAGATAATGAGTTCGAGCAGCTGAGCGACAAAATCTTCCCAGATGAATGTGCAGGAATGTATGAACACGACGATGGATACCAAGGCAACCTCTTTGCTGGTCTGGAGACGCTGGATCTGCATGGTAATCACTTAATGACGCTTCCTGTCGGCTTGAGGAGGCTGGAGCATATAACGACGCTGAACCTTTCGAAGAACAGACTCGGCAATGATAGTCTTCAAGTCATCAGTCAGATACCGTCACTCAGAGAGTTACGGCTGGCAGAAAATGCTCTCGACACGCTTTCCGATATTTTCAAACTCCAAGGTCTAGAGATTCTCGACCTTCATGACAATGCAGTCAGCGCTTTGCCAAGCGATGTTCGGCATCTTTCGAAACTACGTATTTTGAACGTTGCGGGGAACAAGATGGGCTCGTTGCCGTTGGAATATCTTCAGTCATTGATCGAGCTAGATGCTGCACGAAACAGATTGAGCGGACCTTTACTTCCGGGGGCAATTGACCTACCGAATCTCAAATCATTGAACGTCGCTAATAACGCTCTGAGTGTGATAATAAGCCATGGCACTGTTGGCTTTCCATCTCTACAATCCCTTAACATCACCGAAAATAGGCTGCAAGACCTGCCCGATGTATCGGGCTGGAC
>JAABUW010009740.1_pt1 | contig 10866 bp, 15 predicted proteins | sample 5560081 | NCBI WGS metagenome assembly JAABUW01 (sample SAMN10711882, study PRJNA513363) | rock metagenome | isolation source: Antarctica rocks | place: Antarctica: Victoria Land, Knobhead sud | reverse complement strand
GGGAAGGGGGGAGGGCCATTTTCCTGGTAGGGGGATAGCTGTTGTGTTTTGCGATGGGTGGGTGATGGGAGGGGAGTGAGAGATGTAGATAAGTTAACGAGGGAGAATATAACGAAGTGGTCCCAATGCATGGTCTTAGTCCCCATACAGGTTTCTAGCCAGCCACCCTTCTCCTACTAGGGAGTCGGAGCTTACAAGCCATGAGATTGTGTATAGTATTCATCAAGCTCGTTCTCGTTTTCGTAAACGTGCGTGCTGTGCGATGGTTCCTGTGATTGTAATCGTACCCAATGCGACCAGCAAGAGTAGGTGTCTTCTGAGCCATCTTAAAGGAACTACGCTGAGTGGATCCAAGTCACATGTAGCGCTGCGCTTGAATGGTATAAGTAAAGTAATATGCGAATTCCATGGTCGTTATCTTCGGTCCTGTCATAGGCGACGACATCCGGAGCAGTTCAAGAAAGCGATCTTATGAATGATGAAGCAGAAGGGAACATAGATCCTGACTAGAATCAATAAGAAGATGGAGATTGCACAAGTATGTTGCTAGGTATTCTGACATATCGGCACACAAAGCCCTATCTCTCAAAACACGGATTGAATGTCCAAAAGTATGTCAATACTTTATTAATCATGTTTCGTTGATTGCCTTACGCATGATATTGCTTTGGGAGGTGCAGAATGTAGGTAGGTAAGCTGCATTATCACATTTCTGAACAGGGTTAGCGCCATTGCTCACGTCTGGGTTGGAGGGCGGCGAATGCAGGTTCGGGAGTTGTGAAACGTAATGGAGATGCGGATCGCCGAGAGAGATATTTTATTGGTGGACGGGGACAGAGTGGGAGGAGTACTGGAGGGAAAAGGGTTGTGGTGAAAGCTCTCATGATCGAATATTCATCTCATCAATGACTTTGACGGTACGTTGGTATGAGGCAGTCCTTATTACTAGCTTAAGACTTGGGAGTCGGATGAAATAGCACCACCAAGGCATCGTCACGCTTTTGAATCGTTCCCCGTGGGTGCTGCATGTTCTATTAATCATTATGATCGTATGTGTACCATCCTATAAGATTTCCAACTCCTTTATACAAGAATGTAATGTCCAATTAACGGGTATTAGAGGTCCATTGCTACATGGCCGCTCCATATAGCTGACGAAGGTAATATGTACTCCTTGGTGGGACACCAGCTCCAGCTCCAATCTCACTTATCATGTCGCAATATTTCCTTGCCACTCGGACTTCCTCGGCGTAGCAGCACTCATCAGACTTGGCGCTTGCAATGGGCATTTGCTGGACTCCAGACCTCATCTTCGAATTGGCGTTGATGCAATGGAGAGCCATGTCCGGATGGCCGCGGAGAAAGCACCGGTGTCGCCAATGGCAAGGGCCGCGCCAAGTATGCAGGGTGCAATTGGGTCATGAGGCAGCGAGGGGAGACATGCTCGTATCCGGCGCTTTTGGCTTTTGGGACGACGACGGAGGGTTTGCCTTGGACGAGCGAGAGCGAGGCGTCTGGCGCTTGTTTTGCCTATTGCGCCTGCTGCGACGGAAGAGGAAGAACGCGGTAACGGCCAGGACGATGGCGATAGGGACACCGACTGCGGGTCCGATGATGACTGCTAGAGGTGTCGAGTGAGGGGGTGGTGGTGGGTGGGCTACAGGTTCAGAGCCGTAGGTGGGCGCGGCGACTGCGATGGAAGTGGATAGAGTGATTGTGGAGAATTCCGGCATTGTCAACACCCCAAAAGTTGTCCTCCCAATGCAACCTCAAAGCTCATGATACTTTCTCCCTGCAGCAGTAACGTGGAGAAGTGCGAAACCTTCAGAGGTAGGTGTGGTGTGGGAGTGCAAGAGAGAAAGTGAAGGCAATTAAGGTGCGACTCCACACTTCAACGAAATAGGGTGATTGCTAGCACATGTTCCTCTTTAGGCGGTATCTTGGCACCGCGCTAAGCCCGGTAGGTCAGTGCACAGCAGCGAAGATCTTAGTGCAAGATCGCTGGGATAGTGGGATTACGTGAGTTGGGAGGTTCACCAAGCTATACTCCCCCAGGATTCCACTACTTCGTGCTCTCACGGCTCTCAGGCTGTTGTATCATTCCACTTCCTCAGCGTGTGTGAGCAGGATTGCCCCACTATCCGCTGTGCCAATGTCGTAAGTGATTAGTGCGCTAGTTGATCTGCATTCGGAAATGTTTAAATATAGTTCGCCTGGCCCGAGCCAATAGTGAAAGTAACGGTCTTCCCAATTGGGATCTCCGAATATCAGTCTTGGCTGTCACAAACGTGCAGTTGTCCGCCACTCGAACCTGATATGACGGGTCTTGTACCTTTCCGTCCCCCGTCTGTCTGCTTCGGCTCGGACCCTAGCAGTCACATGCCGCCTATGAATCACTTTGCGCATCTAATACTAATAGAACCCTTCCACAGGTTTCATCTATACAGAGCTGCAGGATCCAGCATCAGCACGTTCGAGTCAGATCGAGTCGATGTGGTGCTCATTCGTAATGAGAAGTGAATGGCCGGCCTATAATGCCATTGAGCTGATTGAGGAGCTGGCACATGAGATAGTCTCGACCACAGAAGGCAATGGGCCGCATGAACTCTCGGAAGATGACCGGAGAGCTGTTGTGAGATGTTGTCGACGACTAATGCAGTATATCTGATGGCATGTGGAGAACGTTGATGGCGACTCTTCTTTTCCTACGCACATTGAGTATGGTGTTCTCATGGTTGCAAAACAGTCCTGAACAGTTTACCGCAGCAGTAGAATTATCTGATTAACGTGAGGCCTCTTCAGCATGCCTGCAAAGGTGGGTAAGAACTTCATGATTGGTCCCGAGATCCAACTCGGGAAGCTGTTTCAGATTGACACGCGTGGCTCGTTCTGTGCCAGCTGCAGAGATACCGGGAGGATGGGCGTTCCGTAACCCGCTACAGGATTTCAATCCTTAATCACTGAGCAACCCGCATCAGGCCCAGGAAAGGGGGTTTGATGGGGGGCTCCCAATATATGTCTGTGCCTAAACAGTTTGTCTATCTGCTGTTGCCGACGTCGGTCAAGTCCATGTCGCCATACCTATATGGACGGGTTTAGAGAGCCGAGTGATATGCGGCCTTGGGAGAGGCGGGGGTTGTCGTGGCGCAAGATAATTCCGGCGAGTGTTGAGCTGGCAGCGCTGGGAAAGGCATTAGCAGTGAATGCTGGAAATTTCACGCTGGACGTCGATGTTCTTGTAATGTTGTGCGCAAAATTGGACCACAGATTCATGGCTCCTACCTCGGAGTGCAGGTACGGACAATAACCAGTCTTTACAAGCATTCACAAGCCAACAAGACAGCGTGCTGCACATTGAGCACAGTGGTACCTGTCTCGAGTACTGAAGATGCCTCGCACCGAGAAGGGCACAAAATCTGGGTTTAACTTCCAGCAAGTTCGATCATGAAGGAGGTCTGCTATGAGTAGCGCTACATTACACAGCGCGGAGGCGATACTCATCGAGCCACTTTCGGACATCTCGGACGCTCAGTCTTCGATGATCATGATCCTATCAAGGTCTCACATCTTCTCATCACATTCTTTGCTTTATGTTATGGCTCGATGAGAAGTCTTCTTCTCAGTGGCGTATACTTCTTGAAGGGTGGCATGCCACGTGCTGTTGAGGACTCGTAGCTGGCAACGGCGAAATCTGCAAGAAGGTGCTGAGTTCTCACGAGTTTCGTGTCACCGGTGCGTGCAAGTTGGCTAGGTAGATCTGTTCATGCTTATGCGTATGTCTAGTGATGGTTTGCGCACTCACGGCAATGGTAGAGTTGATACTAGTGTGGTCACGAAAGCCTGAAAATCCATCAAGGGCAAAGCCCACACAATTTATGCTTCGATACCGCATGTCTCCATACGCCCGACCTCTCTGCATTGCGGCGTGACCACGTCAGATTCCGTACACCCCCAAATTACTGGGAATAGCGACCCCAAAGCCAAGCTCCAGCGACCTAGCGCCCCTCCACTCGTCTTTCTTGCTCTTTTGCGAGACCTCAAAGACCTCGGAAGTTGTCAAGACACCATTCTGCAGAATATTCTGACTGGGGAAAAGAATGCACCAGATGTTTCGGTACAAAAGAAGCAACGAGGAATAGACCCAAATCTATGCCGCCTCGGTACTCGACAAGCAAGTGCTATCTTGTCTGTACAACATGATACTGCAGCGCACGCGGCTCATGCAGGGTGCGGTGTTAGCCGGGGTGCGAGTCCTGCATGTGTGGCACAAAAATATTGACCTATTGGGGTAGAAGAAGATTACCAGAAATAAACCACAAAGGATAACGTTGCACGCATGTTTGGCGCTATACCTAGTACGGGATATGTCAATGCATAGCTGTTCAAGGCCAAAGCCGACGTCGTACAAGTCTTGTGTTACCATCATCCTCTGCCTATAAATATTTTCGGGCACTCTTCTCCGACTGCATTCAACAGCTTCAGCAGCATCCTCACTGTACGCCAAATCTCCTCTACGCCGAACGGCCGCCGTCCAGACCCGCACCCACTAAGCCTCGTCAATCATCCAGAAGCCCGCAGAGTCCCAGTTCATCGGACCATCGTCCGGATACAGCCTGCAGTACCTCGTTTAAAGAAAGGCAGCTCATCCATTGCTGAACGGAATATAAGTTGCGATTTCCGCCATTCAAGCAGTTTCGAGCGCTGATGGTGATTAACCAGACATGAGCACGATGCCAGGTGGAGACCAGAATATGGAATATGTACAAGGAGGAGGGAGTGATGGTGGGGGTGATGGTGGGGGTGATGGAGAGTGGGCCAAAATTTTTGTGGACAAACTTTGTTGGTGTTGTGAGGCTATGTGTGATAGCATATGTAGTTGTTGAGGTGTCGTTCTTGGAGGGTAGCATACACGCAGCCTTGCACAGAGATTCTTTGGTCAATGATACTTTGGTTAACACTTAGTGGCACTATTCGTGCTGGCGGTTGTAAGCAAGGGCGTTGTTACTACCACGCAGGCTTTGCCACACAAATGTAGGAGCCTCGAGGTTGACACGGCCAGTTGCGTATGCATTAGCAGGAAATTCAGAGGTATATGTATTAGGAGAACCCTGATATAATATAAGTTCTACCTATATTCCACAATATAGCCTACTAGGTTAGGGTAGAAGAGAATAAAGAGAAATAAAATATAATTAGGAACCTTACATACGGGTTTAATATTATATCTTTTCTGGAGCTTATTAATTATAGCTCAGTCCAAGGGCAAAGCCGACGTCGTACAAGTCGAGCCAGCGTGATACAAAGTCATTTGGACGACCGAAGTCACCGAAACCAGAGATAATGATTGAAAATAGAACATGGTGGGCAATATCTCAAACATATTTGATGCTATACATAGTATTTGGGATAGGAATTTATAGTTACCCTTGGGATTGGTCGACGCATTTAGACCGCTCTGGAAGAGTGGTCTTATGCCTTGTACTACCATCATCCATCTGCCTGCATATCTTCCCAGGAACTCTTCTTGCATCGAAGTCTCTCAAGAGCATCTCTACTGTACGCAAATCCTCTTCTACGTCGAACGCCACACATCAAATCTCGCAGCGACAACCTCATCGATACTCCAGAAGCCCACAGAGCCTCATTCGATTGGACTATTGTCCTAGCACAGTCGCTGTACTGCAGCATCCTGTTCAAGAGAATAGAGATCATCCGTTACTGAACGGAACGGTAAGCTAGGGAGTTCTACCACTCTAGGAGTCTCAAGCGCTGATGGTGATCATATAGATACGAGCACGATGGCAGGTCCAGTTATGGAATACACACCTGGGGGCGACGGGGGTGGTGATTGTTGTGGGGACTGCTGTTCTTGTACTGGGGGAAATTGCTGTACTCTACTTGCATGTACCAGTTGTGGTAGCTGTGATGACTGTTGAAGTGTCCTTCTTGGCGGCAGCCGTGTCCCAGCCTCCCTTGTGATAGGGGTACCTATGTCAGGAAGACCATATCTGTTGAGACTGGGGGAGGATCAAGATAATTGAAAGCTATCATGCTCAGTGAGATACTTCGTGGTATCATAAGTGCTGGTGGTTGTGGGCAAGGGGAATGTTACTACCATGCAGGCCATGCCAAACAAATATACAAGCCCAAGGATGACAATGCTACTTGCATATGCCTTCGCAGCAAATCCATGCCAATATTGCTGCGAACGAAATTTGTTTAAGTCAGCCTAGTTTTCTTTTATCAACGTATGCTCTGTAGAAAAGTTGAATAGGGGTCTTTGCAGAACACATCGATGCGCCTTTATTAGTGCCTGGCTGTTCTACCACTTGGTCTCACGCCATAGCGAGTTTGGGCGCATTTTCTTTATACAAATACTGGACGATATCATGTTCAATCAGGCCTGGAGGTAGGTTGAGAACGGACTCGATCAGATCTTTGAACTACCTTAGGTAACACGTGGTCCAGAAGTGGTCATACTTCTATCTGCTTAGTACGGACAGGACTCATAGGCTTTCCAGTGTGACATCATTGCTCCTCCAAACGACACATCAATCCGCGTGAATAAGATCCCTCAATCCTGCAAAAAGATTTAAGTCAACACATCCGCAACCATGTCGAAAGAATATGAAGGCCAAGACCCTCTCGCCATCGCCCAACAAGCGGAGCGGGACCTAAATTCCCACAGTGCTATACACGGTCACAACGCTGGTCAATCGAGTACGGCTCCCCACTGCTTTGAAAGAAATTCTTGCTAATATTTACATAGCAACAGACTCTGGCGTCGATACAAGCGTGGAGAACAAATTCCCCGGAAGTGATGTCAAGGTTGGCTCATCAGCCTCAGGCGCAGGTGACAATCGCGAAATCCCGGTCGAGGAGGGTGGAGATTTGAATAAGGCTACTGGACAGCAAGTCATACCCTTGCTGCGTGTAGAGCTATCTTATATGCTAACGTTCCGCCAGGCCTACAAAGGCTCGAGACTTCGAGGGTGCGGGTGGACCAGAGACAAAGCAAGCACAGTACGAAGAGGCAAATCCGGGCAACGATGATGTGGGTAGCAATGTCAGGCAAGGGAACGAGACTATTAGACCTTGAGATGGAAAGGGAGAAGGGTACATAAGCACGATTTTGGGACCGAGCGCAATTGCAGCAAGGTGGGGAAGAGACCAGATCGAAGAGCGGACAGAGGCAAGAAAATTCGTCAGACCGGTCACGCTCTTCGATTGAATGGCCTTACTGTTCTTAGGGTGTATCAGATGGCGCAGTTGGCGTGCTTACCCGCAGGATATCAACTCACGCTATCATACAGGTTTTCAACGATGTAGCGCCCAGTCCCCAACCCTCTGCTTTGCAGGATGCCCAAAACCAGCGATACTGTCGGCACCTTCAATACTCGCTCACACAGATGACGTCCAATCCAAATTGCCCAATATCTTGCCCCTGTAACCATAAAGGAGATTTCGGCCTCCGATATGACTCGCTTGGGCGACGATATCCTCAGATTATTGGAAGTGGTCGGTCTTCTAGCCCCTTGTGGCTACGGGTCTATCTTTAGCTTCGTCTGTGTGCTTTTTTCAATCCAGAGAAGAATTGTGGTCAACTATTTCCTAAACTATCGATACTTTTCACCACTAAAGCTTATTAATTGCAAAAGGCTCAAACAAGTGATTTTATCGAAGCCTTATCATGCAAAGGACGTCGTCAAACGTCCACCGGTATCTGCACACCTTAGATCACCGCTCTTGACAGCAAGTTCAGAGCGGCCTCGGGTGCGTTACAAAGCGGCGCATTATTCACTTCGATTCACTGGGGCAAGTTCAAACCCTTACTTTAGCCTTCTCACTGAGCATCTCTCTCACTTTACCAATCGATCCGCATCATTCTTATATCACCAACAACCCATGCTCGGTCGAAAGGCGCGGTACACCGTCGTGAGTAATCATGGCAGGTCTTTCAACACGGAAGCGTAAGGCGGCGCAGACTGACGGTACAACACCTAACATTGAAGGAAAGAGACGCCGCCAGAAGCAAGGTGTCACTAAGACCAACAGCGCCGCTGTAAAGACGCTGTAACTTACCAGCATACATCGATATCCATCTCATAGACTAACAGGGGACAGCATCCGACAGAATCAGGTCAATTCACCGTTGCTGAAGCTTGTGCCAGAGGTTCGAGAGAAGATTCTCACCTACCTTGTCGGCGACCAAGGTACGTCCTGACTTCAGTCCGACCCCTCACAAACGTCGATCTTTTGATAATCGTAAGGACGAACTTCCATGGTTCTATCGCCTCGCCATGCTCCGAGAGCCGAATCCTCAGATTCGTCCCTGGTTGCTGACACCAAAATCATCTAGTCCTCCACCTTCACCATAGTGACGAGTTAATATTTGACTTGGATGAGTCTGATGAAGACACCCGGGGCAACAAGCCTAAGCCAGCTTTGATCCATTATTACGTTTGCCAAGCAGAAACTTCACGGGCATACGCCTATAACCAAGGTCAGGACGGTGTTGTTGCCGAACTACCTTCCAGGAACTCTGCAGCGTACGATGTCGAGGATCCAAAGCAGCGCCACGGATTCTGTCGCAATCTCGCCTCAATCAGGGAGGAGGGGCACGGTTTCCATTTGAGTCTCAATGTTCTCGGCGTTTGCAGACAGCTCTACGAAGAAGCAAACCATCTGCTTTGGAGCACAAATACATTCACTTTCAACGACCCTCGGGCTTTCAAGATCTTCATCAGCCTTAATCCAGCTCAGAAACGCAACCTGACGAAACTCGCGTTCTTCGCACATATGGACACCGTTCCGCGAGCTTGGGGGGGTTCTTGGGAGCAAGCTTTCCGACCCGCAAACCTGAAGATGCTCCAGGGGCTCACGGCCCTCAGTCTATGCTTCCAACAGTGTATCGAAGGATGGGACTCGACTATGTTCGGAGCCTATGAAGACACGAAGTCCAGATTCTGGAGAGGTATGGAAGCGTTTGTCCTGTTCCGAATGCTCCCGCTCAAATCGGTCTCCGTGACGGTCAGTGATAACGTGTCTTGGCTGGTAAATAGAGGACGCTTGAAAGGGACGGATAGTGATCTAGTAAAAAGATGGACTGCTGCACAAAAGATCCAGTTCGCGCGGGAGTGGGAAGAGAAACTTGTAGATCCAGATTCGGCGGCCACTATTGAAACTGAGGAAGATGCCCTCGAGCTGGCTGCCCGGGAGTCATCCGAGAAAATTTGGGCTAAGTCCCTAGCAGTTAAGGAGCGCATTGCAAGTCATTATCAGGACGAAGCCGACCGCGCAGCCGCCTGTGTGGATGAAGCAAAGCTCGACCCCGCCAGAATCACACCTTACATGCGGAGTAGTATCAAAAAGTTGATCAAGTGGAGGAAACCTATAGCTAAGAACACGAGGGCCGTGGCAGCTTGCGCAATGGAAGCGTTGGAGAAGTTCAAGGCTGATTTGCCTTTGCGAATAGAGGAAGAGGCCGCGATGCGGAAGGTAGATAGAGAAGCAAGGATACGGCGCCAGGTCTCAATCATGCCGAAGGCTAGGGCTTCGACCAAGTCCACAGCATCCTGAACCGAAAGGACTTATTGCACGGCTCTGAATGATAATAGACTTTTGCTAGTCAGATGATTCCTTTTACATACATCTCCATAAGGCATTCACAACCACTTCGCCACATCATACCCATCACTCGCTCACACCAAACGTCAGCGTAAAATCCGTAGCTATACCATATCGTTAATCGCCCACATCACCAATCGCTTACATCACCAATGGCCCAAGAGGATGTTTCGAACCTGGATACTTTCAATTCTACTCATATAACCCAACGTCAGATAGCCAACCTATAACCAAAAAACCAATCATCGATCTCATTCTCATGCAAAGCCATCGAACAAGAAATGCACCCAGTCATCTTTATAAAACAGTACTCTCTACCATCCACAAAATAAACATCAACTCCCCTAAAAACAACAAAATCACCTATCGACCTGAAAACATCTTGCCCCTGAGTCTAGCAATCTGCCTTCCTCCCTTCCTCCCTTCCTCCCAGCTTCAGACGCTCCAAGTCAGTCACACGACCCTCACCATGCAAAGCTCCAGCTTGTTGCAGTCCACATAATCCATAACACAAAGACTCGCCAAACATCGCCATTCCTACAAATCCTGAGACCCTAGCTCCTGATTAATACTTTACCCTACACCCCTCCACAATCCCCAACACAACACATCGATCTCGTGTATCAAATTAGCCTACGGTAATCTACATCTCCCAGATTAGATCAAGTTGCAAGATGCGATAAGCGAAATGGGGAGGAGATTCGAGGGTCAGAGTATCATACTATCGCCTAGGATAGTCCAAGTCTTGGGCATCAAGGTTGAGGGATCAAAGGGATAGAATATAGTGGACTGGGGGATGGGAAGTTGGGAAAGTGGGAAGGGAAGTAGGGAAGGTGGTAGTTTAGAGGGTTGGAAGGTGGGAAGGTGGGAAGGTGTAGGTTTTGGATGGTGATGGGTTGGAGAGTGGGCACCCGCCACCCGCCCTTGGTGATGTATCCCCAATTCACTCTCCTCGTCACCGTCTACTCGACCAACCCCCCACGCTTTTCTTGGAAGGGTGGGAGCAAAAGGCTAAACGACAAAAACGAAAGGGCCGAGCCCGATTTGAACGGGCGACCTTGGGATCTGCAATCCTACACTCTGGGGCATGTTAGTAGGGATAAAATCAGGAAGTACATTACGCGTACCTAACCACTGAGCTACCGGCCCATGACTAGCTTGTAAAATTATTTAAATATATGTTCTAATAAAAAAGAATCTAAACAATCTAAATCCGTACGGTTTACGGCCCTCCTCGCG
>JAABUW010009735.1_pt1 | contig 10869 bp, 14 predicted proteins | sample 5560081 | NCBI WGS metagenome assembly JAABUW01 (sample SAMN10711882, study PRJNA513363) | rock metagenome | isolation source: Antarctica rocks | place: Antarctica: Victoria Land, Knobhead sud | reverse complement strand
GTTGCATATGCCTGATTTTCAAGCGATAGTAACTCTACTGTCAAAATAAGACAGCGTAAAAATTTGCTCATTCCCTACCTAGAAATATCATTGTGCATAGATGACAGCAAAACTATCCGTATTAGAGAAATTGTAATTAGTCCAAATCCCCACAAAGCTTTGGCCATAGATTCTTGCAGGGCTTTACTAAGCGGGTATACAGACAGGGCAACTCACTATGATGCACAGATTATTAGCTCGAGTATACCTTACGTAAATTGGTGATGGTACTACGGCATTAGAGTAAGTTCAGTATTTATTATCCATGCCTTTATTTCGGAGAGAGCTGTACCTATTGCAGAACGACGACTAACGTTCTTAACGGCGCTAGTTGTCGGAATTTCGCTCGTCTTCACCAAGCTATTCTACCTTTGGCTCAACGCACGGTCCCCACCTCGCCAACGCGGTTGCCTATAAACGGCGAACCCCCGGCTGCTGGAAACAACCGAGGGTTCAGAAGAAGGTGCAGTCACACCTTACTTCTCACTCCAATGGAAAAAGGTCGTGCGAAAACGGAAGTCAAAATCAAGCTTGACATCCGCATACCACCCGAAGTAGCCAAATGGCTGCTTTGGTTTCTGATGAGCGGCGGTGCCGTAACGGCCGCCGCGCACTGGATTTAGGTAGGGTAAGAGGGTAGGCCGCGAGGTTTACCCCCTTATTTTTTGTTGAATTGAAATTTCAACAAATGTAGAGCATTCAACGCAAACCTGCTACCGTAAGTTTGGTAGTACACAAAGCCTCCGGTTCAATGCTCCAAGAAAACAATCTCCAACGCTTCCTCGACGCCCAGACCCGCGACTACCCCCAGGCGCTGGCCGAAGTAAAAGCTGGCCGCAAGCGCAGCCATTGGATGTGGTACATCTTTCCCCAAATTCAGGGGCTGGGCTTTAGCTCGACCTCGCAGCACTACGCCATCCGCGACGCGGCCGAGGCGGCGGCTTATTTGAAGCAGCCGGTGTTGGGGCCGCGGCTGCGCGAAATTTCCGGCGAGCTGCTGAAGCTGGCGGGCCGCGACGCCAGCCGCGTTTTTGGCAGCCCCGACGACCTGAAGCTGCGCTCGTCGATGACGCTGTTTGCGGCGGTGCCGGGGGCCGACCCGGTTTTTCGGGCGGTGCTGGATGCGTATTTTGGCGGAAAGGCTGATGAAAAGACCTTGCGGCAGTTGGGGCGGTAAGCCGGCGGAGGCGCGCCGTAACATTTAAGCCAGCAAAGCCTTATTTTTACCACACTATGCAAACCGCCGCCGCTTTACTCGACCGAATTACGACCGACCCGCGCATTTTGGCCGGCAAGCCTGTCGTGCAGGACTTGCGCATCTCGGTGGAGCAATTGCTGAAAGCCCTCGCGGCGGGCCAGACCGAAGCCGAACTGCTCGCTGAATACCCGGAGCTGGAACCCGCCGATTTTCGGGCAATCCTGCTTTTCGCGGCCGACGCGGTACACGGGCAGCGGGTGTACCGGCTGGCGGCCGGATGAAGTTCGTCGTGGCTGTGGGGGTAGGCCGGAGCGTGGAGCAGCAATTGGCGGCCGATGGCCATTTGGTATTACCCGTGCGGGAGCGCGACCCGCACTTGCCCGATGACTAGATTCTACGCTGGGCCGAGCAGGAACAAGCCCTCGTGGTGACGATGGATAAGGATTTTGGCGATTTAATCTGGAAGGAGCGCTGGCCGCATTCAGGCGTGGTACTGCTTCGGATGGAGGAAGCCAACGGGGCCGAGCGGGCCGACGCCATGCGGCGCATCGTGCGGGAATTTGGGGCGGAGCTACCTCACCGCTTTACGGTTTTTAAAAACGACCGGCTGCGCATCAGCCGCTAACTGACTGCCAGTTGCTTGCAGGTAGGATGCGCTCACCCGCGTTTGTGGTCAGGCTGCCGTAATGCATTGGCCACCGCAGCGATACATTCGCCCAACCTTTCCCTTTTCAGCCATGCTGCTCCTATCCCTCCTTATCGTCGTCATCGTGCTGCTGGCCATGAGCCTGCGCATTGCCCAGGAATACCAGCGGGCCATTGTGTTTCGGCTGGGGCGCTACATCGGCACACGGGGACCGGGCCTGTACTGGCTCATCCCCTTTATCGAGCGCCAGCAAACCATCGACATGCGCACCAAAACCGTGGAGCTGGAGCAGCAGGAAACCATCACTAAGGACAGCGTGACCATCAAGGTGAATGCCGTGCTGTGGTTTAAGGTCCTGAACCCGGCCGATGCCGTGATTAAGGTCGCCGACTACAACAAGGCGGTGTACCAGCTGGCCGTCACGGCGTTGCGCAATATTATCGGCCAAAACCAGCTCGACGGCGTGCTCAAGGAGCGTGGCCAGATAAACGGCGCGCTCCAGCAGATAGTGGACGCCGCCACCGAGGCCTGGGGCGTAAAAATCGAGCTGGTCGAAATAAAAGACGTGGAAATTCCCGAGTCGATGCAGCGGGCGATGGCCCGCGAGGCCGAGGCCATTCGGGAGAAGCGCGCCCGCATTATCAAGGCCGAGGCCGAGCTGGAAGCCTCGCTCAAGCTCACGCAGGGCGCGCTGGAAATGGAAAAAAGCCCCTACTCGCTGGAATTGCGCCGGATGCAGATGCTCTCCGAAATCGGCATCGACAACAATACGACCACCGTGGTAATGGTGCCCTCCGAATTCGCGGCCGCCGCCAGGAGCTTCACCCAAATGGTGAACCAGCAGGCCAAGCCCGACGCTTCGGCGCAGTAGCCCCAAGCTGCCGCTTCGCGCCCGACCAGCAAAGAGCCGCGCCAACTGCTGCCAACGCGAGCTGCGCGCTTCGCGCGAAGCGGCAGCTGCGCGCTACTTCCTACCCCCCACTTCGGTCAGCAGCTGCGTATTGAGGCGGGTGTACTCGGCTCGGGCGATTTCATTTTTGTTGGTACCAAGCGCGTCGAGCGACTTGCGGGCGGCGGTGGCGGCTTCCTGGTTTTTGCCCTGCTTTTGCAGCAGCCTGGCCTTCCAGTAGTAGCCGTAGTAGGCCGAGGCGGGCGTGGTTTTGATGTACTCGTCGAGCCAGCCTACGGCCGGCGTGAGGTCAGGCTGGTTGGAGTTGTAGTAGTACTGCGCGGCCGTGACGTAGGGCTTTTTCTCGCCCTTCATGGCCTCCCGAATCTGGGCCAGCACAATCGGGTCGGGGTTCGCCGTGAGGGGTAGGGCCACCTGCACCCGCTCCCAGGCCAGGGTGAGGTCGGCGGCGGCGGGGCGCAGGTTTTCGAGGCTGATACTCAGGCTCTCCCGCGGGTTGGCCAGCTTGGTGGCCCTGGCGGGCAGGCGTAGCACGTCGAGGCTTTGCTTGTACTCATAAGCGCCCCACTGCGCGGTGTCGCGGTTGAGAATGACGGTCCAATTGGCCTTGCCGGGAATGGTCAGCAGGGCGTAGGTGCCGGCCGGCACGGCCTGGCCGCCCAGCGTCACAGCCTCGCCAAAGCGGATTTTGGTAACGGTATTGGCGCCCGTGCGCCACACCTGGTCGTAGGGCACGAGCCCGCCGAAGGCGGTGCGGCCCTTGAGCGAGGGCCGCGAGTAGTTCAGCTCCACGAAAGAGGTCGAGAAGGCTTCGCGGATTTTTACGGCCGGGCTGGGCTGGGGCACGGTGAGCGGGGTTTGGGCGTGGGCGGCGGGGGCCAGCAGCAGGGCGAGTGCGGCCAGGGCGAGGGGGTAGGGAGCAGTCATGGCGACAAAAGTACGGGGCCGGCGGCGGGGCAGGGCCGGCGAACAAGTGCGTTATTCTTACGTTACTGCTTGTAGCATAAGCGTTAGCTTGTGCGGGTCAGGCCCTATCAGGCACAAGCTAAAGCTTACGCCACGCTTCTTATGAAAATATTGCTCACTGGGGCCACCGGCTACATTGGCCAACGCCTGCTGCCGGTGCTGGCCGCCGCCGGCCACGAGGTAGTGTGCCTGGTGCGCGATGCCCGCCGTTTTGCCCTGCCCGACACGCTGCCCGAAAGTCGCTACCCGCAGGTGAGCACCGCCGAGGGCGACTTGCTCAAGCCCGACTCGCTGGCCGCCCTACCCCTCGATATCGACGCGGCCTACTACCTGGTGCACTCGATGAGCGGCGAGGGCAGCGAGAACTTTTTTGAGCTGGAACAGGCTTCCGCCCAGCACTTCGCGGATTATGTTGACCGCACGACGGCGCGGCAGGTCATCTACCTCTCGGGCATCGCCAACGACCACGACCTGAGCGTGCACCTGCGCTCGCGCCGCGCCGTGGAAGACGTGCTGGGCCAGGCCCGCCGCGCGCAGCTCACGGTGTTGCGGGCCAGCATTATCATCGGCTCGGGGTCGGCATCGTTTGAGATTATTCGCGACATCGTGGAGAAGCTGCCGGTGATGGTGACGCCGCGCTGGCTCAACTCGCGCTGCCAGCCGCTGGGCATCCGCGACGTCATGTTTTACCTCGAAGCCGTGCTCGATAATCCCGCCTGCCTGGGCCAGCGCTTCGACCTGGGCGGGCCCGACGTGCTGACTTACAAGGAGATGCTGCTGGGCCTGGCCGCCGTGCGCGGCTACCGGCGCTGGATAGTGACGGTGCCCGTGCTCACGCCCCGGCTGTCGTCGTGGTGGCTGTACCTGGTCACGAGCACCTCGTTTTCATTGGCCCAAAGCCTAGTCGAAAGCCTCAAAAACGACACCGTGGTGGACCCCGCCCGCAGCATCGAGCGGGTGGTGCCGCACCGCTGCATGAGCTACCGCGAAGCGCTGGCGCTGGCCTTCCGGCGCATCGAGCAGAATGAGGTGGTGAGCAGCTGGAGCGACGCCATGAGCAGCGGCACCCTGCGCCCCGACTACATGAACGCCATCCAGATTCCTAAAAACGGGATGTTTTTCGACCGGCAGCGGCGCAAGTTTACGCGGCCGGTGGCTGAGGTGCTGGAGAATATCTGGCGCATCGGCGGCGACCGCGGCTGGTACAAAACCGACTGGCTCTGGCGCATTCGGGGTATCATGGACAAGCTGGTGGGCGGCGTGGGGCTGCGCCGCGGCCGGCGCTCGCCCAACCACCTGCGCGCCGGCGACCCGCTCGATTTCTGGCGCGTGCTGGTGGCCGACCGCGCCACCAAGCGCCTGCTGCTGTATGCCGAGATGAAGCTGCCCGGCGAAGCCTGGCTCCAGTTCCGCATCGTGGACAACCCCGATGGCAGCCACACCCTGGAGCAGCTGGCCGCCTACCGGCCGCAGGGCCTGCTGGGCCGCCTCTACTGGTATTCGGTGCTGCCCTTCCACGGCATCATTTTCAAGGGCATGGTAGAAAACCTGATTAGCTACGGGCACTAGCGCAGCCTGGTCCCTGGCCATTTTCTTCCCTTGCCACCCCGGCTATCCCCGTCCTGAAAGGAATTGCGAAAAAGAACGTCCTTCCTTTCGTAGCGAGGATAAATCAAACGAAACGGGCCCCGCCGCACCATGCGGCGGGGCCCGTTCAGGGTAATTAGCGCGGCTGATTTAGGCTTTCGCGTAGGTCACTTCCTTCACCGCTTTCAGGATGCGGGCCACGTTGGGCAGCGACGCTTCGATGAGGGTAGGGGCGTAGGGCAGCGGCACGTCGGCGCAGGTGATGCGGATAACCGGCGCGTCGAGGTAGTCGAAGGCGCGGCGCTGCACCATGTAGGCCAGCTCGCCCGAGATGCTGGCCAGCGGCCAGGCCTCCTCAATCACCACCATGCGGTTGGTTTTCTTCACCGAGCTGATGAGCGTATCGTAGTCGATGGGGCGCACCGAGCGCAGGTCAATCACCTCCGCGTTAATACCTTCCCTGGCCAGCTCATCGGCGGCGGTGTAGAGCAGCTTCATCATCTTGCCAAAGCTCACCAGCGTCACGTCCTTGCCCTCGCGCACCACGTTGGCCTTGCCGATTTCGAGGATATACTCCTCCTCGGGCACCTCGCCCTTGTCGCCGTACATCAGCTCCGACTCCATGAAAATCACCGGGTCGGGGTCGCGGATGGCGGCCTTCAGCAGGCCCTTGGCGTCGTAAGGATTCGAGGGCACTACTACTTTCAGGCCGGGGCAGTTGGCGTACCAGTTCTCAAAGTTCTGCGAGTGCTGCGACGAGAGCATACCCGCGTTGCCGGTGGGCCCGCGAAACACGATGGGGCACGAATACTGCCCGCCCGACATCGAGTAAAGCTTGGCCGCCGAGTTAATCACCTGGTCAATAGCCACCAACGAGAAGTTGAAGGTCATAAACTCGATAATCGGCTTGAGGCCGTTGGCCGCCGCGCCTACCCCGATACCGGCAAAGCCCAGCTCGGCAATCGGCGTATCAATTACGCGCTCGGGCCCAAACTCGTCGAGCATGCCCTGGCTCACCTTGTAGGCCCCGTTGTACTCGGCCACTTCCTCGCCCATCAAGAAAACCGACGGGTCGCGGCGCATTTCTTCGCTCATGGCCTCACGCAGGGCCTCGCGGAATTGAATAGTACGCATCTGCTTAAATAATTTACGGGGTAAAGTTAACGCCGGGGCGCGGCTATCCGGCATCAGGTAAGGGGCTTTAATCTGCCGGCCCGCCATTCACGCAGCGTCATCGCGGCGCCAAAACCGTGGATATCCGGTCTAGTAGCCAGGGTATTTAGCGTTTCTTCGGCTAGCGCGTACCGCTGGTGCAGCAGGTAGCTGGCCGCCCATAGCCGCGCACCAATTTCCGCGGCGGTCAGCAACGGGCCAAGCAAGTGGGTAGCCTGGTTGTCCTCCAGCCATCGCAATGCTGCTATTAATTGCTGGTGAGCTTTTTTGCTGGCGCGATAATTACCCGTTTCTGCTGCCTCAGCGTGTGCGTTGGCCGCCAGGCAGAAAAGGGCTAGGGCAGCTTTCTCGTCAGGAATGCGCATGAGCTTTTCCTATTTCAACGCCTCCCGAAACGCCTTGCCCTGCACGAAGTCCTGAAACTCCAGGTCTTCGGTGGCCTGGGTGGCGAGGTCGTGGTCGAGGCGCACGGCCTGGTGCAGCTCGTCGGCCAGAGCGGCCTCGTCGTGGCGGCGGGCGGCGGCCACGGCCAGGCCGTAGTGCGGAGCGGCCGCCTGGGGGCGAAGGTCGAGGGCCAGGTGATACTGGGCGGCGGCCGCGTCATACGCGCCGCGCTGCACCAGCAGCAGGCCCTGGTTCAGGTAATTCTGGTAGCTGGGGCCGGCCAGGCGCAGGCTGGTGAGCGCCTGCTCGGGCTGGCCTACCTGAATTTCCAGCGCCGCTTTATCCGAAAAAACCTTGCGCAGGATATCGCGCTCGCCGCCCAGCTTGATGGCGTAGTCGTAATCCTGCAAGGCTTCGAGGCGCTCCTGGGCGTGGTGGTGGGCCGAGGCCGCGCGGTAAAACAGCTCGGCCGTGGGGTGGCGGTGGGCCGCCAGCGTAAAGTTGACGGCCGCCCGGTGGTAGTAGTTCTGCTGCACGCGCAGGCTCGATTCCTTCTCGGCGCGCAGGGCCAGCACCGTGCCCAGGTTATAAAACGCTTCCCAGCGGGCCGTGCTGGCGGCGGCCAGCTCATAAATACGCTGCTTCTCGGCCAGCAGGGGGGTAAGGGTGGCCGAGTAGCGCAGCTCTTCGGGCGTGAGGGCGTCGAGGTCGGCTTCCCTGGCCAGAATTTTTTTGCTCAGAATATATACTTCCGAGTCGTAGCGCGGCGGCGCGGTGTAGGTCACGGCCACCGTGCCCCAGCGCAGCACCGGGTAGATGTAGTCTTCGAGGTAGTCGAAGTAACTCAGCTTGTGCAGTGCTTTCTCCTTCTGGGCAAAGGTGCCGCGCGTGTCGTTGATGATGCTCACCACCGAATCCTGCTGCGCGGGCTTCAGCACCGAGTGCTGCACCTGGTTGAGCAGCAGCTCCCAGCTGCGGCGGTAAGCCAGGGTGTCGAACTTAATATCTTCTACCTTATTGAGATACGAAAAGCCTTTCACCCGCTGCTTGTAATAATAAAGCAGCATCTTGACGCGCTTGCTGGCCAGCGCCGGCTGGTGGGCATCGGTCGAGTCGGGCGAGTGGCCGGCCGCGATAAGCACCCGCTGGGTGTGCTGGTTCTGGTCAATCAGGTCTTCGAGCGCCGCGATGTTGGTGCCCAGGTGCGAGCGGATAAACCACTGGCCCTGGTCAAAATACAGGGGTAGGATGCGGGTACCGCTCATCACGTTGCTGGCGTGCTCGGGCAGCAGCGCCAGCAGGGTGTCTTCGAGTACCACGCGGCGGGCGGGGTCCGAGATGCCACGCGCCACCAGCGTTTCGGTGCTGGCCGTCAGCACTTTGCCGTGGGGCTTCAGCTCACGCACCTGGCCGCGCGCCATGAGCTGGCCCGGCGAGCGCCGCGGCGTGTTGGGGATGGTGAAGCGGCGGCGGCTCACCAGCCGGCCCTTCACCGAGTCGTCGTAGGTGAACTCGCCCTGCGCAAACGAGAGCCTACCCACCGTGTCGAGGCGCAGGTCGTGGTCATAGTGGTAGGTCAGCAGCACCTCGTACACCGCCCCTTTGTGCAGGTGCTTAGCGGCGGCTTTGGCCGTGGCCTCAAAGGGCACCGACTCGCCCACGGCCGTGAGCGGGGCCGGCTCTACCCGCACGCGGCGGCCTGCTTCAGCGGCCTTGAGCATGGCGGGTAAGGGCGAGCAGCCCGTGAGCAAGGCCAGCAGCAGACCCGACAGGCCTACCCCTACCCTTGGCTTAGGAATTGAAAATGAGCGCAAATGAAAAAAATTGGCAACGGCTAAAACGAGCTGGATAGCAACCCGACCCGTGCCTAAACGTAAGAAGAATTGTAACGTTGGCGGCTGATTAAGTTGTATATTAGCCCGGCAAAGTTGCAACGCGCCACCCAAAATTCACTATATGCACCGCCTCACCGACTTTATCGAATCGCAGTCCTTCGGGCTGTGCTCGGCGCTGGGGCAGCGCTGGGGCTTCAGCACGCGCAGCATCCGGCTCTCGTTTGTATACGCGTCATTCTTCACCTTCGGCTCGCCCGTCGTGCTTTATTTCGCCGGGGTATTCTGGATGAATATCCATCGCGCCTGGCGCCAGCAGCGCAGCACCGTGTGGGATTTATAGACCAAGGTTATTGCCTGATTAAGAAAGAGAAACGAGTGGCTAACAGCGCAGCTTAATTCTCTGCCTTTTTTATAGTCAAGTCGGAAAAATGCTTTTTGCCCCTGGCAAAGTACGCCCACACCAAACTGCCCGCGTAGGTACCCGCGCGCTGCCGCACCAGCAAATGTGGCCGGGCCAGGCGGCGGCGCTGCCGCCAGTAGCCGAGCTGCCGAAAAAAATGCCAGTGCGCCCTACCCACCGCCTGCGCCTCGGGCCAGTTGCGGCCCAGCAGAAAGCGCAGGCCGGCCACCCAATCGAGCAGCAGTCGCAGGGCGAAGGAGCCGGCTAACTCGCCGGGGGCCGAGTTTTTATACAATAAAGCCAGCCCGTTGCGAAAGTTGAGGTACGTTTTGCGCGGGCTCGACTTAGGCAGGGTGCCGCCGCCCACGTGGTACACGCTGGCCCCGCCGTGATACCAGACTTCGTAGCCCGCGTTCTGGGCGCGCCAGCAGAAGTCGATTTCCTCCATGTGGGCAAAAAACGCGGGCTCCAGGCCACCCAGCTCGCGCCAGATGCTGGCCCGCACCAGGCAGCAGGCGCCGCTGGCCCAGGCCACGGGGCGCGCGTCGTCGTACTGGCCCCGGTCGGTTTCGAGCGTGTCGAAGAGCCGGCCCCGGCAGAAGGGGTAGGCCAGCCGGTCGAGGTAGCCGCCGCCACCGCCGGCGTGTTCGAAGAGGGTAGGGTCGCTATAAGCCAGTATTTTGGGTTGCACCGCGGCAATGCGCGGGTTGCCGGCCAGCAGCGCCCGCAGCGGCGGCAGCCAGCCCGGCTGCACGGCCACGTCGGAGTTGAGCAGCACAAAAAACGGGCTGTCGAGCTGGGCCAGGGCCTGGTTATAGCCTTCGCAAAACCCCAGGTTTTCGGCAAAACCCAACACTTCGACCTGCGGAAAGCCGTGGCGCAATAGCCGTACCGAGTCGTCGGTTGAGGCATTGTCGGCTACCACCACGCGCGCGCCGGCCGTGTGCGCCAGCACCGCCGGCAAAAAATGCCGCAAAAAATGCTCGCCGTTGTAATTGAGGATTACAATGGCTACGTCGGACGCTACGCTTAATTGAGAATTAGGAATTGGGAATGAAGAATTTTCAGGAGCATCTTCCAAGGGTAATTCCTCATTTCTCATTCCTAATTCTCAATTATAAATCAAATCCCGAAATTATTCAAATCCAGACCGGGCAGGTTGGGTAGCAGGCCGCTGGTTTGGCGTTGCAGCTCGCTTTTGGCCATTTCCCCGGCCGTTTCCAGCGCCTTATTCACGGCCGCCACCACGAGGTCGGGCAGCATCTCGCGGTCCTCGGGCGTCAGCAGCGACGGGTCAATTTCGAGCTTCACGAGGGTGCGGTGGCCGTTGGCGGTCGCTTTTACCAGGCCGCCGCCAGCCTCGCCGGTAGCGGTAATGTGCTGAAGCTGGTCCTGGGCCTGCTGCATCTTGTCTTGCAGCTCCTTCACCTTGCCCATCATGCCCATCATGTCAAATGCCATAATCTTATTAGCTTTATTTCCAGTAAGTTGGAAAGTTATAGTAAAAAACACTGGACCAGCTTTTCTTGCCTGATACCAGAAAAACTGGCCTTCAGCCAGGCGCGTCAACCGGCCCGCGGGTACTAAACCGGCGGCAGCGGCAAAAAGTAACCTGCTGCCGCAAAACTACCGCCGCCAGTGCGCGCTCACTCGGTACCTTGTTCAAGAAGTTTTCAGGCTAACCGGGCGGCGGCAAGTAGCGCGAACTTTCCGGTTCGTGCGCGAGCGTCA
>JAABUW010009729.1_pt1 | contig 10876 bp, 11 predicted proteins | sample 5560081 | NCBI WGS metagenome assembly JAABUW01 (sample SAMN10711882, study PRJNA513363) | rock metagenome | isolation source: Antarctica rocks | place: Antarctica: Victoria Land, Knobhead sud | reverse complement strand
TACCATCGTTGCCAGCAAGAGCTCCAAGTTTCGTACCGGCGAAACAGCATCTGCAATGTGTGGATGGTCTGAGATCGCTGTGCTAAAAGAGGACCTTGTCGACAAGCTTGACCTCCCTATCAATGGAACTATGACCGACTCACTGGGTGTGCTTGGAATGACGGGACTGACTGCTTATGTACCTGCTCCTGCGCGCCTCCATGCGTGATCCTTAGCTGACGAGGTGCACCAACAGTTCGGCATCTTGAACGTCGGCAGGGTAAAGGCTGGCGACTTCGTGGTTGTCTCAGGCGCCGCCGGTGCGACAGGCAGCGTGGTGGGTCAGATCGCGAAACTGAAAGGCGCGACTGTGCTGGGGATTACTGGCTCGGACGACAAGTGCAAGTGGCTTGTCAATGAGCTCGGCTTCGACAATGCCCTCAACTACAAGGACAAAAGCTTCGCAAAGAACTTCCGTGCCGCCACCAAGCAGCTCATCGATGTTTTCTTCGACAATGTCGGTGGCGAGGTCCTCGATCTGGCGTTGGCCAGAGCGAAGGAGCACTCGACGTTCGTCATGTGCGGAGGCATCTCCCAATACGTTGAGTAGTCCCCTAAATTACTATTTTGGGACGGCGCTGACTTCTGCTTGCTTCTCGAAGAATACGAGAAATGCGCAGGGCCCGAAGAATTACCTGATGATAGTTTCAATGAGGATTCGCATGGAAGGTTTCGTCGTGTTCGACTTCGAGAAGCAGTATTCCGAGGCACGGAAAGAGCTTGCCAAATGGTTGGTCGAAGGGAAGATCAAGCGCCAGGAGACTGTGATCAAGGGTGGCATCACCAAAATGCCGGAGGCGCTGAGAGCGCTGTACGATGGCGTCAACACCGGTATGAGCTCATGCTGTCGATACCTGGCCGCTTGCTGATTATTGTAGGTAAAATGATGGTGGAGGTGAAGGCACCTGCAGCAGGTTCTCGATCGAAGCTGTGATGCTACAGTCAAAATCCGCTATAGCCAGACTGCGTATGGCAGTACTTGGAAGACACTCGGCACATCACTGCGGTTGTCCAGACGTATGGTCAAGTCGCGGAGGCGTAGCGAGTGTACAGAGACTCCGCGGCAAAGTTTGTAGATAGTGGTGTAAGAGACACATCGTGATGTGTTCAGGCCTGAGTTATTACAGCTCAGAGCGGATGGAGATGAGCTTCGTTCGAGTCCGGTTCGCGGTGTACTCATCCCGTGGAAGATACCTCAATCTCTGGCCTTCCAGTTAAAGTAAACCCTCACGTGCTCGCCACATATGCCGTGTTGAGTAGACCGTGATCCATGAGATGTAGCGAGCTACGCAGAAGGACGGGCATCAACTCTATTCGTGATCGGTGGTGAGTGGAAGAGAGCGGCTGGGAGGTCGAAGGAGCGAGGCGAGAGGCTCGGCAACAGGATGCTAGCCCGAACGGTGAAAGCTCTGTCTGCCAAGCAGCCAATGACAGCCATGCAAAGACAAAACCTCTGACTCTGACTCTAACTCCACCGACTTCTGCAACGAACACTCCCCTTACGTAGGCCATGATGGACCACTTGTCCGTGCCGACCAACCAACAATACCTACCAGGCCCGGATGAAATCGACTGGGCGTCATTCGACTTCGACTCCACTGACTGGTATGGCATCAATGTTCTCCCGAACCATCCGAGCCACTATCCTCAGCCGGAACCCGTGGTGGATGTGACAGATCCATCGTCAAATGTCAGGCCAGCATCTCAAACAGAAACAAAGAGACCTCGCAGTTCCCTCGCGTGTGTACCGTGCCGTAGTCGGCACAGCAAGTGCGATGCTGCAAGACCAAGTTGCTCGCGATGCCGCAGTAACGGAAAGTCATGCTCATACGGGACGTCGAAGCGTGGCAAGTTCAAGCTGGGCGAGACGGCACTCTCGACCACTCGAGCTGCCACAGCTGGACTTCAAACCACGCCCATGAGCTCGTCAGAATCTTCGATAGCTTCGAGATGGATCCCGAAGCAGGCATCGCAGTGGGACGCAGACCTGTACCTTGATCTATATTATGCTAACTTTCATCGTGCTCATCCATTTGTTCTCCCTCACGATCTATTTCGACGGAGACTCACGAGCGCTGCCCCGGGCACACAGCAGCTGCTTCCTACCATGGAGCTCGTTGGAAGCTTTTACTCCTCGGTTCAGCCTCGAGCGGCACTACGTGAAAATGCCGAGATCGCGCTCGACAATGGCCCTGAGAACGGCTTCGCGGTTCAGGCACTTCTCATGTTTGCTATTGTGCTCCACGCCAATAACGAGTTCATCCACGCGAGAAGCACGCTGGACCGCGCAATCGAGATGGCACTTCGTCTACGCATGTTCTCGAAAGAGTTCTCAGTCCAACACGGCAATTCCTGCAAGATCATCGAAGAGAGCTGGAGACGGACTTGGTGGTGCTTATATGCTACAGACAGTGTTTTTTCAGCCATTCGGCATGCCCAAACCTTCGCTCTTCGTAATGTCATCGCCGACCTCGATCTACCGTGCGAGGAGTCGGAGTACCAACAAGGTCGAATTCCGCACCCGAGAACGATGAACGAGTACAACAATCGAGAATTTCTATGCGAGGATAAAGCCGAGTTCTCTTCCTTTGCCTACCTAATAGACATTGCTCAGATTCTGGGCTTCGTACTCGCCCTAGATCGTGAATCTAGCGACCCCCTTCAGCCCGACGTAGTGGACGCCGAGACGCGCTTGATGAGCTGGATTATGTGCGTCAGACTGATGGGTGGAAGGGTTTTCAGAGAAAGTATCAAGCACTAAGCGGCGCTCTGAGGCCTCGACACTCTCGACTCCAGCTGCGAGACACCTGCTGACCTCTCTGCCCATCACTTTAGGTACCTCCCTGAAGCCAAACGGCGCATGGCAGCCCACGACGAGGACGAGGAGATCGATGAGGTGATATTCCAAGCACATATTGTTTACAACACGTGGGTGATCGTCTTCAAGCTGGCACTGTCCACAGTCATTATCACACGCTGATTCGAGACGGTGAACAGGCTCCGAGTTCGGCTCCATAGGCCACTATCGATGCTTCGCTACAGTCAGATTGAGTGTCGATCAACGTGCGCTCCACCGCCAGATAATAAAGTCTCCGACGATCACCAGCAACGACCATTTGATTTTCATACCGCAAAGGTCCTGGAAGCCGCGCAGGCAGGCATCGGGATGTTCACTCTACCCAGTCGCTTCACTTCACATTCCCCGATTTTGATATGCGGCCTCAATATCTGCCTTCTGGCACAGCTGGCCGCTTGTCGCTTCACTTTGAAGGGGCCAGCTTACGAGGCTGCCAGAGGCAGAGTACGCTTCGGGCTGAGCGTACTCAAGACGTACGGATCTATCTGGCCTCTAGGATGTTCAACACTAGAGGAAACCAAAGCTATCGCGCTTGATATCCTCGAACTCGACAAGTCCTGAGGCGGAAGACGGCAACGGATGGCATCTCGAGATTCACAGCGTGTTGTTGGAGGGCTTAGAGCACTGCACGACGCTTGATGCTGTATCGGAGAGCTCTTCTACCTATTGATGTGCAACCTCCAGCACCACCTTTCCTGAAGCTTTCCCACTTTTGACTTTGCTGAATGCTTGCTGGAAATCGGCAAACGGGAATACACTGTCCACGGAAGGCCTCATCGACCCATGCTCAATCAGCTCCGTGACCTGCTTAAGCTGGGTTCCGTTCGACGCCATGATGAAGAACAGGTTTTTCACGTTCTTCTCGCGCAACTCATCTGGTCGCGTGCTGGAAGGAGGCTGGAAGATGCCAATCACCGTAGCACCCTCCTTGGCCGCCCACCACGAATCAGCAAGTGCGGCACCGCCCACGCAGTCCAGCACGATATCGACTTGGTTGCCACCCTTCTGCGACCACTCCTTCACACTGGTCTTGGTGTAGTCGAGCACCTCGTCCGCGCCCAAAACCTTGACCGAATCGATGTTGCGTGGCCCACAGGTTGCGATGACCTCCGCACCAGCCCACTTGGCTAGCTGCGTCATCCACACACCGACGCCACCGGAAGCTGCTGTCACAAGCACCTTCAGGCCATCTGCAGAACCGCTTCTAGCTTCCACTCCAGCATGCACGAACAGCGCCTGCCACGCTGTCTCCGCCGACATAGGCACCGCCGCGCTCTCAGCCCAGGAGAGGCTTTTGGGTCTCTCGGCCATCTCTTCGGTCACAAGGACTGAGTATTCTCGTGCGCATCCCGTGCGGACGTAGTTCGACCGAGCATAGACTTCTGCTCCCGGCTGAAACGGAGAAGATGCTGGTCCATCCACGACTACACCTGCAACGTCATTGCACGGTACCAGGACCTTATTGACAACCAGGTGTGCAGGTGGTGGAAAGTTCTTGGTCCAGAGGAGCTCGCCATTGGTGATGGCAGTCGCTTTTACCTGGATCAGATGTTCGCCCAGGTCTTTATTGATATTGGGAACCGGGTGATCATTGATCATGACCACATCGGTGCTCATCTTATCGGGCTGGAAGATGGCCTTCTGGATCTTGGGAAGTGATGCCATGGTGAGCTGTCGGCAATGGCGAGACGACTTGCTGAACAGTTCTGATGTTGGACGTGCAATCAGATGGACGAATCTCGTGCTGAAGAGTGTGTGCATGAAGTGCTTTGCAAGGTGATGAAGTGATCTCGATATGGCGAGCTCTGCGAGATATATATCCTCACCTGCATCTTCACCTTGCCTTCCGACATCCGGTCTTCCCGACTCTGCATTGGCAAGTGATCTTCAGCGGTCAGGTCTCTTTCCGTTTGTGTTCTACGCAGCTTCATGGTAAGCCGATAGCATATCCTTCGATGCTATGCAACATACGTCCCGAGAATATGGATCTCCGACATAGCCTACTGCATACCCGCCTTGGCATCAGCCGCTGAGACTCCGACTCTGCGTCGCCGCATCGATACCTGAGGGAAAGCCCCTCGCTACACCACAGCACTGAACACTATTGCAAAGCTTGGTGAAGTGTCGGTAACGATAGCAACGCATTGATAAGCGCCCAGGATATGCATCGGCTGACTACCCAGCTACCACGCAGTACCAACATCTCGACTACGTTCGTTGTCTTGCTGACTCAAGCAACCAATCTTGGTCGTTCTCGCCACAGAGATCGTCGGTTCCAATTTCGCCTCTGTGCTCATCAAGTTGAAGTTCAGAAGCAGTCCAACCTTGCTCTCGGGCTGCCGAGGCTGCCATACATGTAAGTTTTCGCTCGAAATTCCGTCCGTGGTCTATCAACTTCGTCTCTCAAATTCGGGTCCGAACTTCAATGCTCTCAACTGGTCGGCGACATCACCCAGCTGGCAACCCAAGAGCGAGACGATCGGCCTCGTAATGTTCCAGACTTCCGTTGCCTGATCTTTTGGAGTAAACCATAGAACCAATACATATAACCCATCTTCAACCCAACATCGCAACGATGAAGCCACCACATCTCGACCGTTGCCCCAACCATACCATCCATACTACAACTCCAAACAAACACCACCCCATCCACCCATAATGTCCCGTCCAAACTTCATAGGCATTAACCACCTCAAATTCGCCGCCGCCGACATTCTCAAGACAAAAAACTTCTACTGCTCAATCATGAACTTCGGATACCTCGCCGACTACGACCATCGAATGCCATCCGGCGAGCTCTTTGCCGTCATGCTGCAGCTTGAACACACCACTTCTTCCGGTGCCACTACGCCAATCCTCGTCGAGATAAGGCACAATGAAGCCCAAGCGAAAGCGCAGCAAGGCTGGGACCTCGTAACTATCGGCGTCCGAACGAAGGACGACCTGGACGCATGCAAGAGTTGGTTCGAAGCGAACGGAGTAGAGTGTAGTCGTGTCTTCACGGGGCCGAAAGGCTGGGTACTTGCGGCTCTGGATCCGGACGGGAAGATCGTGAGGGTGTACTGTGATGAGGAGCATGAGTGGACGACTGAGTTCGACGAGGATGACTTTTGGTTGCGGTAAAGTAATGGTGTTTGTTGTTACAGTACCGTAGTAAGTCGGCCAGCTTCACTCTACATCAGAGCATGCCTTTTCTCTTCTGACTCGGTCTGCAGCTGCGCTGTCAATTGCAATGTCCATCACCGCACAGTTTCCCGCGTTCATGGCAGCGACCACACTTCTGTAGGGTGTGGTAGCATCTCCAACAGCATGACAGCCAGACACACCTGTATTGTGATGAGGAGCATGAGTAGACAACTGGTTTTGATAGAGATGATTTTTGGCGGTAGACGGGGTTGCACACCTTTATGTGGATGGAATCGAGAAGTACGAGATGAAGATGCTCACATATATAGTACACAGCTAGAATTTCGGCCATGTCCGACACCGTTGGCCATGGCTTGCTCTCTTCTTCACCCGCCAACAGCATAGCACGCTCTAATGTATCATAGTCCCGCCACAAACGCTGAAAAACCGCCCTTAGGTCGACCTCGCAAGGCGATGCTCGCAGTCAGCGCTGGTCCAATACCCGCATGCCGAACTCCCCCTTCGTCCAGTCTCCAATAGTTGTGACACGCATCTTCACATCTCGACCCCTTACTGCCCCGTCTTCCCAAACCCACCAATAGCCTTCCAAAACCAGCCATGCGCAATATGTCCCGGATCATACTTCTCCGGCACCGCACCCGTACTGCTCACAATGCCCAAAAGCAGCAGTACAAACACGAACCCGATCCCAATGCTCGTCAACCTCCTCGCAATCGGCCTCCGATTGCCAAAGTCCGCCCAGGAGCGCTGCGCTGCGGAGACGTGTTCTTTGAGGTTGGAGGCGCCGAGTTTGTACCAGATGAGGCCGAAGAGGGCGATGGTGTAGCCGAAGGCTTGAATGCCGCTGACGGGGTCGCGGAAGATGAGCATGGAGGCGCAGACGAGGAGGATGTCTTTGAGGACGCCGGAGAGGGTCATTACGAGGGAGGATGTTTTGCCGATCTGTGGATAGAGTCAGTAAAACCATCTGATTGCTTTGAAAGACTTTTAAAAGGTGTATTTGTACTTACGAGGAAGACCACGCTGACGTTGAGGAGGAAGGCGATCATGGCGTTCAGGAGCAGGACGGAGAAGCCAAGGTTTTGGATCTCCACGAATTGCATCTTCGGGACTTCGACGACCAGAGCGATGACACCGTTGATGAGCGCGCAGACCGGGGCGAAGTAGTAGAGCGAGACGAGCGGGTCCATCTTGAACTCCGATCCGGACAGGAGTTGCTGCACCATTACCAGGCGGATGGCCTCGAAAAGGATCCCACCGCATTGATATAGGAAGCCAATCAGGACGAACTGGATCTCGCCGTAGCTTGCGATCACCACTCCAAGCACGATGAAGCTGACATTCCCAAGCGTCTTCAGGGAAGGCGGCGCAACACCCATCACCCAAGACGTGAGGAGGGTGACGACGGGCATGGTGGCCTTGAGCATCTGGATGAAGGAGACGGAGAGGTAGAGGTAGGTGAGGTTACCGCAGATGAGGGAGAGGGAGAACATGACGCCGATGGGGAGGATGGTGCGGAGGTAGACGCGGCCAGTCATGGGGACCTTTTTGCGGGAGTCGAGGAGGGTGGTGGCGCGGGCGAGGATCTGGGTCATGAGGGTTGCGAAGCCTAGATGCCATGAGGTGAGGAGGATGGCTGTAGCTTAAGCGTTAGCGAGGGTGGTTGTGGATAGAGGGTGGTGTTGCGTACGGTATCCAAAGCCAGCGCTCGAGAGAATCCACTTGTTGAAGAGAATGGTGGTCGAGGAGAGGGAGATCCATGTTCTGTTCAGAGCATCAGCACTACCTTCGTCCTCATGGTCGATTGCTGAACGTACGCGATGTAGAAGGCAGGGTGTATGCCGCCCTTGGCGGGTTCAGCCTTCTTCTCTGCTGTGACTGCTGGGTTGACAGTGGGCAGCATTGGCTCCGAAGCCTCTGATCGCCCATTGTTGTCCAGAACCCTCAGCTCCTCGCCCGACTGTCTCTCCTTCTCATCGTTCATCTTGCGCGACTCTTTCTGTTTTACGCTGCCGATGCGATTGATGGTTGAGAGTCGGCGGGGAGGTGAGCGACTTGCGCGTATTGTTCGATGAATCGATTGTGCGATCAGTGTACAGGTGTAGGCTGGCTATCAAGGAGTGTCGTCGTCGTCAATGGTGCAAGTAGAGATTCAAGTAGGGAAAAGTGGTGCCTCAGAGGCTACGCAATCAAAAGTTAACTATCCCTGTCTCCAACAACGTTGCCGCGAATCCCAATCCTCATTGGACGATCTAATGCCTTTACCTGCAAGGAACGAACGGGAATATGTCGAACAACTCGTGTACAACGTGTTGCAAGATCAGTGTTGCTTGGTGTTGCTTCGACTGTCTCACAATATCGCGACAGACAGTCGTGGCCATCTTGAAAGTCGTCGTGTCGATTGCTGTGGCGTTACAGATACGACCAGGATCTTCCCCGTAGATCTGGCGGGCTGCTTTCCGCAGCAGCGACCACGATATGACCGTATCACAGTACGGTCGTTCAGAGAGTTAGGAAGGATAGTTCCATCGCTGTGCATACATCTTGTAGCAGTGTCTCACTCCCAACCGTAGAGTCTGTGGTACAGTACAGCGGCGGGTGGAACGAAGCATTGTGGCTTGAAAGACCCTTGCGATCTGCAAAGTGCATTGCGTGGGGCGGTCTGGAGGAATTATTTTGGGCCACCTTTCTCACATCGAGTTCGCCTTGATATACCACCCTCTCCCGTTCCACCTTCTCCTCGCTACTGTATACACTTCGACCCACCACACGCAGAGATGGCCAACCACAAGAGGCAGATCAGCAAGGCGAACGGACAGGAAATGTAAGACAAGTGCCTCGAAACTTTCCATCCCACCTCCGTTAACATATGCTGCAGCGATGTCGATGTCTTGATCATTGGTGCAGGCCCAACCGGTCTTGGTGCCGCGAAACGCATGAACCAGATCGTAAGAGATGACTTGGATATATTGGGACCCGATCGATGGCTCACAGAGTTTAGAACGGCCCATCATGGATGATCGTCGACTCCAACGAGACACCTGGTGGACTCGCCTCGACTGACATCACACCAGAGGGCTTCGTACGTCTCGAGGTCAATACTATCGTCACGCAGTACTGATATGCTTCTCAGCTCTACGACGTCGGCGGCCACGTCATCTTCTCCCACTACAAATACTTCGACGACTGCATCGACGAAGCCCTCCCCAACGAGTCCGACTGGTACCACCACCAGCGCATCTCCTACGTTCGCTACAAGGGCGTCTGGGTCCCCTACCCCTTCCAGAACAACATCTCCATGCTGCCCAAGGAAGATCAGATCACATGTCTGGAGGGGATGATCGATGCGACGATTGAGTCAAGAGTGGCGAACACAAAGCCGAAGGACTTCGATGAGTGGATTCTGCGGACACAGGGAGAGGGATTGGCGAACTGCTTCATGCGGCCGTACAACTTCAAGGTGTGGGCGGTGCCTACGACGAAGGTGAGAGAAGAGAAAACAATATGGTGTGGAAGTATTGGCTGATGTGCGAGGTATAGATGCAATGCGCCTGGCTCGGCGAGCGAGTGGCAGCCCCTAACCTCAAGCTCGTCATGAAGAACACCATCCTCGAAAAGACCGCCGGCAACTGGGGCCCCAACGCCACCTTCCGCTTCCCAGCCCACGGCGGCACCGGCAACATCTGGATCCAGCTCGCCAAAACCATTCCCCAGAAGAAAACCCGCTTCGGCAAGACTGGCCGCGTCCAACGCATCGACGCCGAAGGCCACCGCGTCCTCCTCGGCGACGGCACCACCATCAACTACAAAAAACTTATCAACACCATGGCCGTCGACTCCCTCGTCGAAGTGATGCGCGACCAAGAGCTCATCACCCTCAGCAAAGGCCTCTTCTACAGCACCACGCACGTCATCGGCGTAGGCGTCCGCGGTGAACGACCAGAGAGGATCGGAGATAAGTGCTGGCTTTACTTCCCTGAAGACAACTGCCCTTTTTACCGCGCCACCATCTTCTCCAACTACAGCCCGTACAACCAGCCTGACGCCTCCAAGAAGCTCGCCACGATGCAGCTCGCCGATGGCAGCAAACCCAGCTCTACCGAAGAGAAGGCCGGTCCGTACTGGAGCATCATGCTCGAAGTCTCCGAGTCTAGCATGAAGCCCGTCGACGTCGAGAACATGCTCTGCGACAACATCGCCGGCCTCGTGAACACCGAGATGCTCCGCCCCGAAGACGAGATCGTGTCGACCTACCACCGCGCCTTCGACCACGGATACCCGACCCCGTCCCTCGAGCGCGAAGGCGTTCTGACCCAACTGCTCCCTAAGCTCCAAGCTAAAGACATCCTCTCCCGCGGCCGCTTCGGCAGCTGGCGGTACGAGGTCGGGAACCAGGATCACAGTTTCATGCTCGGCGTTGAGGCTGCGGATCATATTGTTAACGGAGCGGCGGAGCTCACGCTCAACTACCCTGACTTTGTCAACACGCGCGCGAATACCGAGAGGCGGTTGAAGGATGGTGCGCAGTTGTACAGTTCTTCGCAGGCGAATGGTGGCTCGGAGCAGGCGAGCGCTGGCGCGAATGGGGTGCCGTTGAGACCGACGGAGGCGGTGAAGAATAACCTTGAGTCGCAGGGTGGGGTGCCGGCGGCGAAGAATGCTGTTGTTTCTTGAGTGAACCGCAGGAGGTGAGATGGGGGGAGGATCGATGGTGGAATGATGTGAGGATGAGACGATGCGTATGAATATGGCGTATTGTGTATGGGTGTTCTGTGGGTATGGGTTACAATAGATGAGTAGAAGAAATCAAGACGACTACATCAGGCACGACTC
>JAABUW010009723.1_pt1:2500-7500 | contig 10879 bp, 10 predicted proteins | sample 5560081 | NCBI WGS metagenome assembly JAABUW01 (sample SAMN10711882, study PRJNA513363) | rock metagenome | isolation source: Antarctica rocks | place: Antarctica: Victoria Land, Knobhead sud | reverse complement strand
AAACGGACCGGTGTCAACGTTTAGCTGCGGGTCAGTCATTTCACGGACCTTTCTCGCATACAAAAGACATTGCTGATGATCCAATATCACCAGCTGGAGAACATTCTCTATTAGCCCCTCGTACGTTCCCGCCGGCAAGAAAATCCTCGATACTCTCTACATCAATCAATCTATAACAGAATCTTCAACGACAATGAGAAAGTGTCCAAGACATTCTTACGCAGACAAGCTGTGCTAAAATCAAAGGGCAGGGACGTAGTCAACGCAAGCTGATGACTTGCGCTTACTAGGCATTCCTCGTTGAAGAGCAATAATTGCAATGCTCTATCCCCAGCACGACAGAGTTTAACAAGATTACCCAGACCTTTCGGCCAAGGTGATGTACTCGCTGGCTCTGTCAGTGTAGCGCGCGTGCGGCCCAGAACATCTACACTTCAACCACCACGATCACCGCGGTGGGTTGGGCTATATCTGAAGCAGCCCAGAAACTGCCCACCTCCGGCTAGTCTCTTAACCTCCGTGGAGGCTTTGGGTTGTTGAACACTTCCCAAAAGACTGAGGCGTTGCCCTCCAACATGATTGTTGAAAGACTCTCCATCAACCCCTAGATATCAAGGGCATCACAGCAATTCTTTCCAGGCCAAAGAGGCCATCGATGAGCACGTACCAAGACCTGCTTAACCGCAAGGTCCGCCACTTTGCGTGCGTTTCGGCGGTCAACAGACTCGCCACAGAATCAGCCATCGTTAAAGTGACATTTTCTGTGCCAGTGGCAGGCCGAATATGGATTCAACCTTTGTCCAGACAGGCCCGTGAAGGTTGACCTGTTATTGCCTCGTACTTCCATTGGCTTGAGCCAAAAGTCCCTCTAAGAAGCCAGCGTCCAACCAAAGTCGAACGGGCTATTTAGCAGGTCAAGGTCTCGTTCGTTAACGCAATTAAGCAGACAAATCACTCCACCAACTAAGAACGGCCATGCCACCGATACCAATACATCTACTTATTGGGTTCGACTATATCACTAACTAATACATCTAGAATGGTCAGCACGATCTGCTATGGGGGAGTCAGGCTCTTCAGGTGGGATGTCCACCTCAACTGACATTTTCTGCCCTATTATTCTCCAGAAGTATCAATCCATTCTTGCTTAGTCTGTGGGCCACATCAAAAGATCTGGCTGCTGATGCATCCGGTTAGCGGATAGCTTCCAGCATTGGAAGAATGTTGCTCATACGGGAGGAGCTAGCTATGTTTCAACGGTGGGTCTCCGTATCGCTGTACGTGGCACAAGGACGTTACCACCACCCATAAAATCAAGAAAGAGCTCTCAATCTGTCAATCCTTCTTATGTCTGGCACCAATCTCCCCTCCGCAGAGGTTCGACCCCGCTTTAACCCAGAGGATATTGGCGGGGAGACATGATTTCCCATGGAGTTAGCATATACCAAAAGCCGCCTACGAACATGAGTTCAGGCTGCCCACCGCTTGCTGTGCGTTGCAACGGTCTATCATCCATAGACTCGCCACAGGATCGGCCCTAGAGCGTCCCCTGTACCAGCTGATGTTGCGCCGGATAAATCAGCACTGTTTAATCAGGCCCAGACGTGTAACGGTCAAAGGTTAACCTGGTGAGTTTTCCCGTGTTGAGTCAAATTAAGCCGCAGGCTCCACGCCTTGTGGTGCCCTTCCGTCAATTTCTTTAAGTTTCAGCCTTGCGACCATACTCCCCCCAGAGCCCAAAAACTTTGATTTCTCGTAAGGTGCCGAACGGGTCATATAAAAAAACACCGTCCGATCCCTAGTCGGCATAGTTTATGGTTAAGACTACGACGGTATCTGCGTTTATTCCAAGCACGTTACCATACTGGACTCGACTATATCAAAAGCTAAAGATGAAGATTCATCCTGTTAACCCACCATTGTTCAGTCTGTAGACTGGGTCTGGTAGTGGAAGCCCATGGTAACACAACATGCCCGGGATGGCAGTCATATCATGTGCCACAGTACGACACCAACCAGACGTGGCTGTAGATCACCCGGGCTCTTGATTAGAGCACCGAGAATTCTTCAGTTGAATGGTGTCACCCAGGCTGTTGATTGACAGCCCAGATTAGTTTTCACTTTGGACGACCGGATACATGATCGTCTTCGATCCCCTAACTTTCGTTCACTGATTAATGAAAACATCCTTGGCGAATGCTTTCGCAATAGTTAGTCTTCAATAAATCCAAGAATTTCACCTCTGACAATTGAATACTGACGCCCCCGACTATCCCTATTAATCATTACAGCGGTCCTAGAAACCAACAAAATAGAACTGCTGTCCTATTCTATTATTCCATGCTAATGTATTCGAGCAAAGGCCTGCTTTGAACACTCTAATTTTTTCAAGGTAAAAGTCCTGGTTCCCCACTACACCCAGTAAAGGACATAGGTTTCCCCAGAAGGAAAGGCCCGACCGAATCCGTACAACGTTTAGGAAGACAGATCAGCCAGGCCCAAAGTTCAACTACGAGCTTTTTAACTGCAACAACTTTAATATACGCTATTGGAGCTGGAATTACCGCGGCTGCTGGCACCAGACTTGCCCTCCAATTGTTCCTCGTTAAGGGATTTAGATTGTACTCATTCCAATTACAAGACCCGAAAGAGCCCTGTATCAGTATTTATTGTCACTACCTCCCCGGATTGGGATTGGGTAATTTGCGCGCCTGCTGCCTTCCTTGGATGTGGTAGCCGTTTCTCAGGCTCCCTCTCCGGAATAGAACCCTAATTCCCCGTTACCCGTTAAGACCATGGTAGGCCACTATCCTACCATCGAAAGTTGATAGGGCAGAAATTTGAATGAACCATCGCCGGCGCAAGGCCATGCGATTCGTTGAGTTATCATGAATCACCAAGGAGCCCCGGAGGGCATTGGTTTTTTATCTAATAAATACACCCCTTCCGAAGTCGGGGTTTTTAGCATGTATTAGCTCTAGAATTACCACGGTTATCCAGGTAAAGGTACTATCAAATAAACTATAACTGATTTAATGAGCCATTCGCAGTTTCACAGTATAGATTGCTTATACTTAGACATGCATGGCTTAATCTTTGAGACAAGCATATGACTACTGGCAGAATCAACCAGGTAACTATCTTAACGACGAGCCCTCCGCCCGAGGGCGGAGGGCAAGGCTCAGCCCCCAGAGGGGCAGAGATAGTTAATCGGAGGGAGCGAGGACGAATCCAGGCTCGGCCGCGGGTCCAGCTTCCCGGTGAAGAGATGCCTCCCGGGGCCATCCAATTGCCCCCACTGAATTCCCCAAGATGCGGTCCACCACAGGGACCCGCGCGGCCCGGAGAGACGTTAACGGTCCTGTTGCATGCACACCTCAAGAGGAGGATACCCCGGCCAGGTCACATCAACCCGGGGTTGGACGGTTACCTGGTGGAGCTTGCCCCCAGAAGTCTGACGAAATTTTTAGTCAAAGGACCAACCATCCACAGACCTCAGCAAAGCCGAAACGCAGAGCCTTTCGGGGTTCGATTGTTCATCACCTCGCAAGCATCACCGTCAGAGGTGAACGACTTCCCTCGGTGAGAACAGAAGATTTTAACCGCGGCTGGACCGTACTCAGGACGCTCAGCCTCCGGTTGAAGATCCCGCTGGTAAGAGAAGTTGGAAGATGCCACAAGGGCAGCGACCCAATCCCAGGTCCGCAGGGCTCGACAATTAAGGAGCCACCGTGGGGGAAGAGTCCTTCCCGTCGATTCTTAACGGGGGTTTTTGATGGAAGATGCCACAAGGGCAGTGACCCACTCCCAGGTCCGCAGGGCTCGACAATTAAGGAGCCACCGTGGGGGGAGTCCATCCCGTTGAATCTTGAGCGGGGGTTTTTTGATGGAAGGTGCCACAAGGGCAGTGACCCACTCCCAGGTCCGCAGGACTCGACAATTAAGGAGCCACCGTGGGGGAGGGTCCTTCCCGTTGATTCTTGAACGGGGGCTGTTGGGAGGGACGCTGAAGCGCCACACCACCAACAGAGTTGCATCCCTAGTTAAAGGGACGGCGGTGCATCCCTAGTTAAAGGGACGGCGGTGCATCCCTAGTTAAAGAGACGGCGGTGCATCCCTAGTTAAAGGGACGGCATCCCTAGTTAAAGGGACGGCATCCCTAGTTAAAGAGACGGCGGTGCATCCCTAGTTAAAGGGACGGCATCCCTAGTTAAAGGGACGGCGGTGCATCCCTAGTTAAAGGGACGGCTTGATCCTAACCATCTTTGGCTCAAGCAGCCGGGCGACAACATTCAAAGACCCCCGGACGAGTTCGAAAACAAGGCGTCAGGAGTCCCAAAACGCCGCCGCAACGGCCGTTGAGTGCCGCAGGGACACCAAGTTCCGGTGAAGCGATGGGAGTGGCAGGGAGATAGGTCAACTGTAAAGAACAACCGGAGGATTTATGAGCCCTTCCAGCTTCCTCAGGACCAACCTCCCACCTCATATACTCACCGACCCAGGTTTGACCCTGTTTTCGTGGGAAAATGTTGCGCGTCAAATTTGTGTCGCCAAGTCGCCCTTTTTTCGACACCCACCCAAAAAACGACCACCTCATTTAAAATATAGATTTTGAATATTTTTGATTTCAGAAGTTTATCTATCGAGATGATATAATAAAAATATGATCTATTAACAAGTAGAGAACTCTATCAGTTAGACTGAGGGCTCTACCGGCCAGGATGGAGAGTCTTCTAGTTATAGCGAGAAGCTCTACCGGCCAGGATGGAGCTCTTCTAGTTAAAGCAAGAGACTTTACCGACCAGAATGAGGGCTCTACCGGCCAGAATGGAGACTCTTTTAGTCAGTGAGGAGCTCTACCGGTCAGGATGAGACTCTACCGGCTAGGATGGCGACTCTACCGACCAGGATGAAGCTCTACCGGCTAGAAGCTCTACCGGCTAGGACGAGACTCTACCGGCTAGGATCGAGCTCTACCGGCTAGGACGGGACTCTACCGG
>JAABUW010009722.1_pt1 | contig 10882 bp, 13 predicted proteins | sample 5560081 | NCBI WGS metagenome assembly JAABUW01 (sample SAMN10711882, study PRJNA513363) | rock metagenome | isolation source: Antarctica rocks | place: Antarctica: Victoria Land, Knobhead sud | reverse complement strand
ACCTTCGGACAAGATTCCCGCCCAACAGCGCTGGATCGAGGTATCTGCAATGACAAGGAGTGACTGGTGCAATTTGGGGCGCGAACACCGGGACCGCAGAATCCAATGGCATACCCTTCGGCAGCAGAGTGAAGCGCCGATGGGGAGCCCAAACATTGAACGAATTCGCAACGCAAGGTATGGTCACCATTTCTACGCCATTTCGATGGGTATACCCGAATGCTTATGGGGTGAATGGGACGGAATATACGAGCCCAGATCCCAAGAAGACGATTTATACTAGTTAGGAAGGGAAAGTTCTGGATCTGGGTGCTCTCCAGCATTACCTATCTGCGATGGAAGACTGTCCATCAAACTTAAAGCTGTCTAGCAGAGTCTTGCTTTTGCTGATCAGCGAACTTCGAAGAGCATTGCAGCGTGCCCTTCAAGTCCTAGAAAGGAACCTCGACTTTGTCCCTGGTGCGCGGGAAACCCTGGATACTTCGGCTTCAAAGTAGAAGTACTACTATGTCACGTGTTGATTGCAAGGCCACAGCGTAGAGGCATTGGGAATTGCATTGATAGCATCTCCATCTTTCGCTCCTTCCTTTGTCCCGCGTGAACCCGATGACCACTCAATGGTCTTGACTGGAGGCGTACGCTAAAGCAATGTTTCATCCCCGCTGCAGGTTATTGGCGCCTAATTGGAGAGAAAATCCATCCAGCGAGCTTGCCGTTGGTTATGCTGCCTAGTTGTCTTGAAGCGCTCAAGCTTTAGAGATGCGCTAAGTCTAATTAAATCGGTCTAATCGTAAGAATTCGACGCTGCTAAGCGAATGTTTTTTTTAGAAGAAGATCATATTTGGGAGACGGGCTATTTTGTATAGATTAAGACTGATTCACCGTTCAACGCAACAACCGGCACTGTGAAAACATAGTCAATGGGGGTGATTTTCAGATGCTATCATGATTGGACAAGTTTTATTCATAACAGATCTTGTCTCACTCCAACCTCTCCCCTTCGTAGTGCGCGAAGCATAGTCGGTAACTCTTCTGTCGACGAGATAATGTTGTGCGATCCTTAGTGGTACGAAACATATCCGAAGATGAGAGAAGATCCATGGACTATTCGTGGAAACGACGTCAGCCTGAACCTCCACCCCCAGCACCACCGGGTGGCTGCGGATTCTGCATGGCGAAGTTCGGCGGAAGTTGCATATTATCAATCTCTCTCATCATTTCCTCCAAAGCGCCTGGAAGAAGCCAAGATTAGCACTTGTTACAAAGGTCAACGTCTTGAAAACTAGGACTGTAACTTACCCAATACTTGCGCAGCAGTCCGTAACTGAACCTGATGAGGACCAGGCTCACGAGCCTGGACGTATGGCGCCGCAGCTCTTGTGATGACATCATGAGCCCATTGCTGCGCGCGAGTTCCTACCAGTTGAAAGTAATCATCGGTGAACAAGTCCCACCACGCTACTAGGCCATTAGCGTGAGGCACATCTTGCTCGATGAAACCCATTTGACGGCGGATCTGTTGGCGGACAGTATTGAATCGGACTTGTGCTGCCGGATTGTGGAGGTATTCGAATGTCGCGAAGCCCTGTTATTGCTCGAAATCAGCATTCGAGGGATTTCAAGAGACGACCATCGGAGAACCAAACATCTTGCGCAGCGCAAGTCCATCGGTAAAACGTGCAACCGTCATGTCAGAGCAGCGTTCGCCCTAATGCTGCTAAGGTGGGGAGAAAGGGTGAATGCGAGTATTAACGGCTGGCGACTTACAATACGCATCGCCTGAAGCAACCTATCGGCGGCCTCGTCTGTATCCTGCTGTACTGCACTGTTGGCCAAAGTGTCGATCTCATTAGGCGCAGTTGCAGGCTGAAGCTGCATTATTCGGCCTTTTGCACCATTGATCATCTCGTCCACGGCCATGAAAGGATATGGGTAGTTGTATGATCCGAAGCTCTCCATTATACGATCGTTGACATAGCCAGGCTGTGGTCCATTGGGGCCTCCGATTGCACTCTCTCCAGCCAACCGACCGTTGTATTCGTGCAACTGGTTTTTCCAGAACAACTGACGGTCGAGAGTAGGGATGTTCGCTACTTGGCCGGAAGGGAGTACTCCTGAACATGTGGCTATAGCGAAAGGTCTCATGATCTGTCGATCGATTGGGTGTTCCGCTTCATAACCGGTAAAATCACTTTGATCGGCGTTTGGTGGGACAGGGACAATGTCGACGGCTGTTCCGGTACAGTAGCCTAAGATCAGTCGGAAGTAGCTGCGGAGTATACCCACACCATTCTGCAAGCCAAATAGCTCGACCAGGCGTGGGTAGGCCGCTGCGATTATGCGTATACCTACATTAGCGCCTAAATCGACCTGGTATGTCTTTTGATTGCCTCGTTTATCCAGGATACGCTTGCGCTCGGACTCATGCATACCAGACAGTTCTCGCTTGGTGGGGACGTTGGCTCCTTCGTCGTCGTTACCATTGGAACAGTAGCCTGGGATAACTTTGCACAAATTGGCGCTACAACTGGCCGGCTTCGTGGGCGCCTTCTCCAGTGTACAGCAAGCTGCTTTCTGTCGTCCCCCTATTCATTCAGATCAGTTGGTGTGTTCATATATCTGAAATCTCAAAAGGCTTGAAAGAGGTACAACGCGACAATCTCAGCTATGCCGCTACTGTTGGCCTCGATGTCCTGACGGCGTGGTTATGGGTTCCTTTTCTAAGACCAGTACATCGACATTTCGTGAAAACTTTGAAGCGGAATACAAGGTGTGCTGTTATATTGCTTTGAGTTTTGACGGTAAATAAACTTACAAGAACAGCCTCCTAGTTGAGAGCCACCAAATTGAGCTCTATCGATCTCGAGCTCAGTCGCATTGCATTTAGCATTGGAGCATTCTTCGCCTCCGCTGCCACCATCCCAATGACAGCCGGCGAGCTGACTGGGATCTAGGCAGCAATACTGCTTTTGACCAATGAAGCACTCTCCAGCCTTAGAGAAGACGGACCTCGTGCCTGTCGGACAACTTTTGCGACTATCATGTCCTTTTAGCCGTCAATCAGCTTCATGGTTTGCGTAGAGCCAACTGACCAATCTGCATATTTGCAACCTCTGGTTGCTTGCGTATAGTCTGGGTTGGGACAGCAGAAAACTTTATACCCTCTGCCGCATTTGTTCGTATTGCCATCATTGAGGAACCCTCCGCCCCATGAAGACCCGATGCCTTGGATGTTGACCTCACCAGGAGCACATTGAGCGCTACAGTCAGTATGGGTGCCCTGTCCGTTATTGTCGCCACGCCACATGCAATTCTTCGGCGCTTGATTGACAGGACAACATATCGGTTTGCCACAGTGCTAATGCGAGATGATCAGCGTAATCGATCGTTAAAATGTTATTAATTGAACTGACACATTTCTTCTTCCCACATCCGGCATCGTCAAAACCTATTGGGGTAAAGCCGGAGCCACATGCATCTTGCATCGCCTTATTATCGTTCAAATTGACGCACTTTCCTTTATAAGCAAAGCAATTTTGCCCATTGGACCCCTAGAGGAGTTAAGCACGACTCCAGCTAGTAGTAATAACACCCGACGGCATTGCGGGATAAGGGAGAACAAGCTCCGAAATTTACTCACCGCTATGTCTTGTATAGTAGACTGCGGATTTGACAGCGCTTTGTCTATGTCTTGGAGTGCTTGCCCCGAGCGAATAGTTCGTCCAAGCAATCCAGCGTGAGCTGTATACTTGTCATCGTCTAGTACAGCAATCAGCTGTTTCCTGTGCTCGTTCAATCAAGCTACCGCAGTGTGGACCCGGCGTACCTAGATCAGATGCCCAGATGAGACCACCGCCCATTCCGACCCCATTTGCCCAGTCGACTTTCTGCTTAAATGTTCTGTCGTCATCATACGAGACCCACTGGTCGTTATCGAAAGTGAAGTAATTTACAGCACTTTTTTCGTCGTGTGTGGGTGTAATGGCATCTCTCTTCTTGGTAGACGCTCCATTGAGGATGTTCTTGATCTCGTAATAGGATAAGATACCTCCAGTGGCCGAGCAAGGCCCAGGTTTGGAAGCGCCACTGAAAGCGCAACCTGGTTTTGAGCAGCCTGCATCAGCAAGGGTAAATGACCTGTAGCATATGTCCGAGTCAGCTTCTTGACTCTCAATGTCCAGTGCCAAAACGTCAATGCGTAAAAACGCAGCAACGTTGCTCCAAACCAATTCTTGCCACATTCAGCTTCCTCATCAAAGCAACCCTTCTAGACATGGGATTTTAATCTTCGCAAACACCTACCTTCCATAGAAGCCAAAGCCTAGAACTATTTTCGCCGGCGGGATGTTGACCCGCCAGAAAAGTTCTGCAGCGAGCTTGATCTCGGTCAAATTTGTGTGGCCTTGGACGATACTGCCTATGGGATTTGTAGCATCCCAAACACCATGAAGATCATAGCTCATGAGATTGATCCAGTCGGCGTATTTGATCATGTTTGGCAAGTCAAACCATCGCAAGTACCAATATGATGACGGGGCTGTGAATGACAGGCCAAAACTGCCTCCACTTGAGTCGAAGGTTTGCCGTAAGACTTGAAGTAGTGACACGTAATTGGCGGTGTCTTCAATCTTCCCCCCTCTGTCTCCAGCTCCGGGATACTCCCAGTCAATATCGAGACCGTCGAAACCATTCTGCTTCATGAAGTGAACGACGTTGTTTGCAAAAGTCTGTCTTTTGCCTGCATCGGCAGCAATCTCACCTAAGTAAAAATCGAAGTCAGCATTATCCCGTTTGAGGTGCAGCTCCCAACGCCATGACGGATAAGGTAGAGCCACCTCGGCCAGCAATCATGCATTAAAGGAGCTTCAGAGTTTCTGAAACAGCCAAAGGCGGTAATAACCGCTCTGAAACGGACTCACCGTATAAAGGCTGCGTATCGGTACCGTTATCAGAGAAAGTCCAGCCGCCTACGCTCACGAACACTTTGAGATCCTGTTTGATAGACTTTAAGTTCGCGGTGTCCTGAAAAAGGCTTGCCGGGGTAGATCCATCCATGGTCACAATCTCGTACGAGCCTGGGCTGATATATGCGAAGGCGAAGTTCACGTGTGTAAGGGCATCCACAGGCAGATTCGTTGGCGCAACTTTGTGACAGTTCAAACGAGCGCTCCAGGACTCGTAGTATCCTATGACTTTGTTCTGAAGAATACCAGCGGAGGCGGCCCCACCTGGAGGGCTCGGGTTGAGCACGCAATTGCTCTGACATCCCTAAGAAAAAGTTCGGAGTCAGAACAATCTCATCTAGTAGGTACCACACCCATTGACATTTACGGGATCAAAAAGCCTGGCTCCGAGAGCCACTTACCTTCGTGCAGAAGTCTTCCGTGGTACCACAAAATCCGAATTGACTGCAGCAGGTATTGAGAGGGCATTCCCTGCCCGGCCGTTTTGCGTACTGCCCACATTCGGCCACCGCACCGCAATCCGAAAGGCATCCATCACCGCAGTAGGTCGGACCGTATCCACAGTAACCGCTTTTTCCGCAGCATGCCCCGTTACTACACGGTTTTTCTTTCGAACATTGATAGGTGTCTCGCGCGAGAAGACTCGCGTTAGATCGGGCTTCGAGCTCGTCCCCAAAGTCTCCTGTGCTCAGATGTCGACGAGCAACATAAATTGACGATGATAGTGAGCTATGGCTAGGCCAAACATAAACGCAGACAGCGAGAAAGATACCAAGAAAGAAAATCCATGTTCGACTCGTCAATCTCCTCGAAGCAGCTTGCTCAGAAGACATGATCAAAGAGGGTGAAAAGAGATTCTGCGCCTTAGGCAGACCGCACGGGATAGAGAGCCTAATATACTATATAGCCTCTAGGTGAAGGGAAAATAGAATTGCCCCTGCAGCAAAATTTCTTGAATAAAATAGAAAAAGTCATCAGGAAAGCGAAGGAGCTGAGAGCCACTGAAGCAGAGTTTCTAGCCCCGCAGGAGCATGTTGGAAGTTACACAGCAATGGCTTGCCTTGAAGGAGCTGGTGAAGGTACAAGATGGTCAATCAGCGTCAATAGAGAATCGGTTTCATTGGGAGCCGATCCTAACACTCTTGAGAATCGCAGCCAACATCGGGCGGTGCCGAAGAGAATACGGACGCATGACTGGAGATTTCGATCCTGTAGGAATCAGGCAATTATGCGCGGCGGTGGTCAGATGTCGCGGCATCAGGAAGTGCAAAGCCAAGCCTGAAACCAACACTGTTCTTCGAAATTGCAGGAGCATTCGGTGCTACGAAGATCAACATCAACAATGATGATAAAGTACATGATTAGACCTCGGTTCAGCTCATGAAGATCTCACATCCGGATTAAAAAAGTTGTGTGGCGCAGGTAGAGGCTGAGCCGACTGAGACTAGAAAGATTCATCGCAAAAAGTTGAAGCAGCCTCGAGGCAGCGTAAGGCTTGGACCGGCCAGCCGAATCCTACGAACAAAGCCCGCTGTTATCCCCTCATACGTCCGTCTTACGTCGAGAAAGCTCGTGACAGCCGCTTTCCAGGGTGTTGAAGAGGCACGTAGCCCATGCAGGATCTCATTCGGTCATTAGAACCTGATCACGATAATCAGTGTTGCTACTGTCTGGCTGGACATCCTGCGCGCTTCGCCACATCCGTATGTGAGTATGATAGACGAAGGCGGTCCGACAGGCTCGCCAAACCAGGTTGGTAACCCTGACCTCAAGGATCTAAAAGGCTTGATCTGTGCATAGCTTCTATAAGAGATTAAGAAGGATGAAAGAGGAAAATGGTTGCATCACGCTACATACAGCCGCACTATTCTTGGTAAGCTCGCCTGACGAGCGATGTGTGCAACCTTTGGGAGTCAGCTCCCGAGAGAATGCATGCACCGCGTAGACAATCCTGCACATAAGATTGGCGGCAGCTTGCATGTCACTTCGCCACACAACAAAATCCGACGGATGTTGTAGTCTTGGATTCGATTGTATTCGATTGTAGTCAGTTCCGTCATATCATCTACTATCCCTTTAGTTGTTCACCAACATTTTGTCTTTTCGGAGCCTAGGAAGCTTTCCTGCCTCCTCTCACATAAATACAAATGTGCTGAACTTGTATTTGATATTGATAGGATATTTGCCGCTTTCTGCCAGAACGGCCATTATTGAAGCATCAAGCATGTACCCTACTATTCTACTTGTTTCATTTGGCCTGACATGGGCGCAACAACTCTCCGACTCCCAAATCTACATGGGATATCCAGGGCTCAGTTCATCTTGCGAGCAGGCCTTGAATACCAGTGTTTCCTGTCCGGCGTTCTTGAGTCCAGTCTCGGTGAGGGGCGGAACCCTGGACACAGACGAGGTCACTGCTCTTTGCAGCGATACCTGCTACTCTTCGCTTGGAAGCGCCAGGGACACCATCAAGGGCGCCTGCACCGCCAGTACAGATGTCATTGTCTACAATGACCAAGCATATCCAGCGACATTCATTGTTGATAATTTCATATATACCTACAGTCTCTCCTGCAGAAAAGACAGTAAGACCGGCCAATTTTGCGATCCGCAGATCCTAGCATGGTCGAATCAGACCCAGCTCACCTCGGCCCAGAGCTGTTCGGACTGCTGGCTCGGGGTCCAGGCAATGGAACTGGGCAGTCCGCTTGGTTACAACGATGACTTAGCAAGCAATTTTGCTTCACTAACTTCCAGCTGTAGCGCCAGTGGATATGCCTTTACTTCTCCCACAGCCTATGCCCTCAACTCAACAGCAATCGATGTTCCTCCTAGCGCAACAGCTACACCGCCGCAGACATGTACTAACTCTTACATCGTTCAAGTCACCGATAACTGCAACTCGATTGCAAAAGCTCACAACGTTTCAACGTTCAATCTACTCTACGACAACAGCCTAGACCTCTATTGTAAGAACTTTGCCGCTGCCGTTGGCACATCACTATGCATTCCTCTGCAATGCGATACATATACCTGGCAAGCGTTGGACTCCTGTAGCAGCGTAGTCAGCAGATTTACCGGCATGACCATACCGCAATTCTTGGCGTGGAATCCAAACTTCAACTCGCTTTGTCAGAACACTCTGAATTTTGTCGGAAATGAAGTCTGTGTGGGGTACGTTCCTCCGCTCTGCATAAAAGGCCAGAACCATACTGATCAAACTCCAACACAGGCCCCCCGGTGGTTATATAGATTCCAAAACAAACAGTACTGTCACCCAAACGACTGCGGCGACGGTTGCGGCGCCAGCACCTACCAATGCTATGGATGGGTCAAATAGGAATTGCGGTAATTGGTATGCCGTGGTAGCCGGAGACACCTGTGGTCTTGTGTCGGTGGCAAATTATATTTCCTTATCCGACTTTCTGTTCCTTAACCCGGAGATCAACAAGAATTGCTCAAATCTAGACCTTGGAGTTGCTTATTGCGTCGAGCCTGTGGGAAACCTAGCAACTTACTCAGGCTATACTACCCCTGCTGGACCCACAATTACAATTTCATCGGCCACTTTCTCTACCGTTAATACAGCCATAGCGACAGCTACCAGCGGTGGTGGCTACATAGCCACCAGCTCGCTGCTACCGAAAGCTTCAGGAACCATCGATGGGTGCAAGACGTATCGAAATCACGATGCTATCAATGATCTCAACGAGTGCTCCTACATTGAATACGCTTATGGTGCGACCAACGATCAACTGGTGACTTGGAATCCCAGTCTTTCCAGAGACGTGTCTACTTGCAACTTCCAATCTGGCTTCAGTTACTGCGTTTCGCAATCTACCGGAAGTAGTAAGTCGAATATTAGTGTCAGATATTGACTCCTATCATTGACACTTGCAGCAATGGTGTCCACCTCTGACAATTGCGTGGAAGTTAATGCGACAGAGCCAGGAACTGTCAATACCTGCGACTGCTTTACCACAGTTTTCGGATATCAGAATGACACCGGTGAGAATTCATTCCACTAATCCAGTCGCAACATTCATATACTGACATCCATGGCAGGTTACGGGTGCCAAGATATCGCGGATGACAATTCGATCACCATTGCTCAGCTGACAACCTGGAACACCTGGTTAGCATCTGCTTGCGACAAGGCACTTTATGCCAATCTTGCCTATCAAGATACGCGTGCCGTTTGCATTGGTGTCAATGCATCCGAACCTACAGGTACTGCGGCGTCGCCACCGTCCAAGACTCCTCTTCAGTCTGGCTCGAACGTCTCCACTTCTATGGGTCCTACACAGACTGGCGTGGTTGCAGGATGTCAAAAATTTTACACCGTGAAGTCTGGCGACTCTTGCACTAGTGTCGAGGGCATGTTTGCGATCACATCTACCCAATTTTACCAATGGAACCCAAGCGGTAAGTGTTAACATCCCGCTTCGATTCAGCCAAGCTTCCACTCTTGTACCCGTTCTCAATGACTGACATGTCACAGTTGGCAGCAAGTGCGAGAACATGTGGCTCAAATACGCGTACTGCGTACAAGGGCCTACCTCAGACACTACAGGGGGGCCAACATCAACGGGTTCAGGGCCGGCAAGTCCGACACAGTCTGGCATCACTTCCAACTGCAAGCAGTATTACACAGTGGCCAGCGGCAACTCATGCACCAAGATTGAGACCCAGTTCAGCGTCACATTTGATCAACTTTATCAGTGGAATCCGGCGATCGACTCGAATTGCGGGAATTTGTGGGTTGGGTACGCAGTCTGTGTAGCTGTTGGAACGTAAAACTTAGATGATAAATCCCATGTTCCGGATTTTGACAATGCAGAAACTAAGGAGGTACCGTGTGATTTGGGAAGAGTCAATGTCATTCCTGCACGTAATGTAAATGTGGCACAATGAAGATAGCTTGGATGTCGTGTAAGTGAAAGAAGCAGACATCTTGAGTAGTCAGATAACACAGACAATGAACTTCTGCAAAATGAACTCTAGAACGCCTTAGGAATAGAATGGCCACCTAAGGAAACGATCTCTAGATGAAACATAGACAGGACACTTGGCCAAGTGTCACGTGACATGTGCCACTTCTTCGCAGACCACCCCACTACATAAATCGTCCTGACCAATACCTCTTGCTCTAATTTCTAGACCTTCATCTTACAATGTCATATCATCACGAACCCACCACCTCCGGCCCCCACTCGCCCTCCCACCGCACTTCCGACATCAGCACCCACAATAACATCGCCGACTGCATCGAGCGCTTCCTGCGTGAAGACTCCCACCACATCTGGGGTTTCGTTATCTATCGCTGCACCTACGACAGCGATGCAGACTGGCAGGAATTCATGAAATATTACCGCGCGCAACTTGAGAAGTCTTTGAAGTCCTATAACGGACTGGATTTATTGGATGGTTTGCGGATCACTGTTTTCGACGATAAGGAGACATTCGACGACGCCTCCACGATGGATGTGAGGGAACATTTCAAGGAGTGGACTAAGACTGCGCCGGAGGAGGAGCAAGGAGGGAGAGGGGAAAGGGAAGGGGTGATAGGGGAGAGCGGGAGCCAGCGATATAGGTATTGTGTGCAGGTTGACGAGGAGGCGCTTGAAAGTGTCATCAATCTACCCGCGTTCACTACCGCCACTGATGGGGCTCGGGAGGGGCATGTCAATCTGATTTGGAGGGACTGGGAAACCGGGCCGATTGTGGTGAGAGGGGATGATGGGGAGGTGATCAGAACTGTGGAGAGGGAGGAAGAGGAAGACGAGGACGAGATTGAGGGTTGTAAGCTGCATGATGTGGGGTGGATGATGGTTGGAATGAGGCATGTTGGGCTGGGGATGTATTATTATCTGAGGGACTTGAATGCGTGGTATATAGAGTATAGAAGGCCGCCTCAG
>JAABUW010009721.1_pt1 | contig 10883 bp, 18 predicted proteins | sample 5560081 | NCBI WGS metagenome assembly JAABUW01 (sample SAMN10711882, study PRJNA513363) | rock metagenome | isolation source: Antarctica rocks | place: Antarctica: Victoria Land, Knobhead sud | reverse complement strand
CACGCATTGCCCTTGCAATGACAATTTGCAAGCAACATCACAGGCGTTTGGCAAACAACACAACACACAATGTTTCAGATGAAGCAAGGCTGCACCTGGACCGTCCCAGTAATGCGTGTTTCATATGTGATTGGTCGGGCAGCATGTCAGATCAGATCAGAAGTAGTCCACAGAGCTTGACACATGTCAGATCGGAAATTTTGCATGCAGGCCAAGTCTACCATTCAGTCACACGCGGACGTCCATGCGCTGTTCAGACCACTCTTCTCTGGCATCAACAAGGACATGCCAAGCTGCTTAATTGGCATTGACAGTAAGGTGAATACATTTTGGCTTTCATGATCTAATGCAGTGACAGGCCTGTTGTGTGTCTGTTCATGTGTGGAGACATTTGCCAAATTACTGACATGGTGTTAATCTGTAGTAATTACAGGTGTGCCAGCCATTTCTGCCAGGTAACTAATTGGTGTGTCGGTCTATGCCCCGACACAATTACTAACCTGAGCAGATTGAGTGTGCTCTCTTGTACACATGCAGTGACTTGAAATGTAGCAACGCATCTCATCACATTGCTGCAATCTTGCTTTGACTGAGCAAATGCACGCTTACATGTGACTCACAAATGTCCCTCATGCAGGTAATTCAAGTTCAGCTGGGTCAGCATCAGATTGTTTCTGCAGTCCTGCATGTCATGGAGATGGACAGTACCTCAGAAGACTTGCGCGCAAGAGCCATGAATGAGAGGAATCCGGTGCACAGCATGCTGTTTTGCCAGCAGGGTGAACTGCTGACAGCCAATGCTGCTGCTCTGCGAGGTATTCATAGCGTATCTTCAGGTGACCTGGGGCAATCCAACTCTTTTGCATGTTATACAGCTGATGATTTGCTTTCACATCTCTAGGGTATGACTTGCAGCTTTGGTTGGCAATGGGCAGTGCTGCCAAGCCCAAGTTGCAGCAGATGCTATTGATGAGAGAAGTCATTGTCACGCCCATGCACATGCTGCGTGTAACTCATGCAGGTTTGGCTGTTGTCTGCAGGCATGTTCCTTCCATCATCCAACATAATGTTCCGGGATTTGTTTTCAGCAGAGTTTTACGCTGGTGAGGCTGCACGCTTTGCATTTGTTCACTGCTGCTCTCTTGCTGATGTCTTAAGTGCATTTGCCAATGTGTTGTTTCATGCTGTTGATGCAGGCTGGCCATGCGTGCATAGCTACATATGTTTTTGTGTACTTCATGCATGCATCATCAGTGCATGATCATGCCCATTTGACAGATCTGGCATGTTTACACAACTGTCTATGTATGGTTTGGTGGCATTAGCTTTGTCTTGCAGGAGGCCTGGAGGAAGCTGACACGCACTTCAAGGCGGCTATGAAAGCCGTGTTTGAGAAGCAAGTTGATTGCTACCGCCATAAGCAGTGTCACAAGAGCAAGAAGACTGGCAAGCTCAAGTGGACCATGATGGAAATGTGGCCTATGGCGGTTTGCTTCTCTTCTATGTCACTCTGCGCCGCTACCTGATTTGCTGCACCTTGACTCACTCTCATGACATGCAGACTGTACAAAATGCTTGCATTCAGGCAGTCGCTGCTCTGTAACTCTCTGGCTCTACCACTGCTCAAGCAGCTTGCCCCAGACACCAGCACTCTTCTGTGTCTGCTGTACAGTCTGCGTACACAATGCAGCAACTGTTCTGGCATCACTCTGTGGGTATCGCATGTGTCCGTCACTTGAAGCCAGGCAAACTGCTGTTCCTGAAACATGTCCAAGGGATGCTGTGCTCAGGGTCTTGCATAAATTTGCAAAGAATGCTTGATTCCAACACAGGGCTGGAAAGGGGGGTGCAAATGCTACAAGCAAGCCACCAGCAATCTTGTCAGTTGCCAGAGCAGTTGTATGACATGGTGCAGGATCCTGTAGACAACTCGCCTGCTGTCCTGGTGAAGAGGTATAACATCACAGAGACCATGGAGTCTGAGCATGAAGCCAATGTGCGTCAGAGCTCGCTTGAGAGGCAAGGCCATGTGTCTCTTGCTTGGAGTGCACTGACTCACACACACAGACAGGAAGGCAGCATCTCTGCTGCTGCTCTGCTGCCGCAAGTGCTAAGTCTAAACACATTATCAAGACTGTCGTGGGTGGCAGTACACAGCACAATGCTGCACACACAAACAGGTTGCTTGAAGTATGCACATTGCATGCTACAAAACTGTGCATGTGCATGAGGGAGCATACAGTACAGTGTGATGAGGTTATGCAGGCAAAACCAAGAGCTTGAGCAGGCTTCATTGGCCATCCAAGAAGAGAAGCAGCGCCTTGAGAAAGAGGCACAGAGCCTGGCTCAGCAGCTTCAGGCAGTTCTCAATGACAAGTTTGCACCTCAGCGAGACTTTGATGCAGACACTCCCATTGACAAGACGTTGAAGATGATGCAAACCATCATAGGGGTAAGGACCTTCGTTGCAGATGTCATGTTGATACACAGCAGTGTGAGCCTGCATCCTGCTGTGCTATTGCACACATACCAGTGTCAGATTGCGCATCGAGTATGTGAATTTCTGTGTCTTGATGATGACGCTGTGATCACCTATTCTCCAGCTGCTGCTGCAACATGTGACATGCTTGTTGCATCATTGCCTTCGTGTGTACGTATCTGTTGCACACCACAACAGCTGCCGAATGACTGCTAAAGCAGCATCACCAAATGCAGCGGTGACATGTGTGTGGTTGTGCAGGGGGGTGTGCCAACAGTGCAGGATGCTTTGGACCTGCACTTCATCCTGAGCAAGTCTGACACAGACCTGCGCCAACCGGTGGGCCTGGAAGAGCAGCTCATGGCTGACAACCGCCTTGACTCTGTTGTGGGCATGTCCATGCTGCAGCTCCTGCAGGCAGGCCCACTCATACCCTGCACTGCAACTTCTGTTTGGGTTGTACGCCTGTGAAAGCTATGTCTCCGATCATTTTGAGAACATCTGGTTCTGTGACAACTCGAGTCAGAATGTTAGCTCCATCTGTTGCCAGCTGGTCTGAAGCGCAAAGATAGGTGTAAGCAATGCATCCAGGGGCTGTGCAGTTCCAAATATGTTGGAACTGCCTATTATGCTTTGTTCACACATGCTCATAGGATTCTGTGGGGGGTTTGTCGCTCTGACTTTTGCTGCTGGGGATGCTGTTACTGGGGCAGCAGTGATGGCCTATTGCTCAGACTGCTGCACAAAGTTCTGCTCATAAAGCATCTGTAAACGCATCAGCTTTGCTTGCATTTGATGCGCTGCTCTCTGTGGTGCAGGGTGACGTAGTCAAGTCAGATGCTGCAGTCAAACGGGTGGCACAGAGGCATGCAGGCCCAACAGCCCCTTGGACTTTGAACGCCCCTACTGAAGAAGAGGACGGGCCGGAGGACTCAGAGAGTCGCATGGATGAGCTGTCAGATGGGCAGCAGGAGTTTGTGCCATACTGTGTCATGCCGTATGTAGAGCGCTTGCTGCAGGTCAGTCGCATATCACACTACATGCCAGCTTGTCAACACGGCCACCTGCCCCTGGCACAGAAAGCCTGCTGCCCAGAGCCCATTGCAGTTCACTTTGATGCGTGCCACCGCAGCCTGCAACACATGGACATAAAACGCGTCTTGTATTGCGCTGGAGTGCATGGCAGTGACGCTGGGAAGGATAGCAAATGTGAGATGAGGCTAGCCAGCCCCACCTTGCAGCTAGCAGTGGCCCCTGGGGCAGCTTACTTTGCTCACCTATGGGCACCTTTTCTCTGCTGCCACAGAGCATACGTCCCCCTACTTTGGACAGAGAACAGATTTTGCCAACAGCTCTGGCATGTGCTGCTGAGCATGCTTTACCATCAACAATAGCCATAGACAGGAAATGCATGTGGCAAAGCCTATGTGGTTACCTGAACTGCAGAGTGCAGAGAAGAATTGGCAGTTTGACATATTTGGGCTGGCAGAGGCAACACCCGGCAACACCCTGTCTCTGCTGGCCTTCCATCTCTTCAAGCAGGCAGGCCATGTCAAGAAGTTCTCATTGGATGAGGGCAAGTTGTGCCGCTACCTGCATAAGATAGAGCAGGGGTATGATGCTGGCAACCCCTACCACAACAGGTGCCTTCCCACCACTCCCACTGCTGCTTGCAAGCAGTCACAAGGCCTGCATCTGGCCAGTGCTGCTTCTGGTTTGTATCAAGCCATGTGACTTGTGTCATAGCATGCTAGCCTGTCCCATTTGCCTGTTTGCCCCGTTGTTACAGTGAACAGCGCAGCCTGGCTCTGCTGTGATCATAACGCTGACAATGCTCATCAACCATGCAATGTCACCTCATCACAGACTGCATTCATCTGGCCAACATGCGTGCAGCTCTTGCATATGCTGCTTTGGCTGCTCCAATGTGGTTGCTGCTGCTGCTGCTGCTGCTGCTGCTGCTGAAGCTGTTGGTTGGTAACTTGCAGCCTGCATGTGGCGTCGGTGCTGCAAATGACCCACATGCTGCTGTGCCATGGGGGCCTGCTCAAGTCCAATGCCTTTGCTGGCAGCCTGCACCTGGCCAGCTACTGGTCGGCTGTCGTGCATGATTTTGAGCATGGAGGCCTCAACAATGACTTCCTCATCAAAACAGCCCACCCCATTGCGCTGATTTACAATGATCAGTCCCCTCTGGAGAACCACCACCTGGCCGCTGCATTCGGAATCTGGATTGATCCCCAATGCCAGTACATGACGGTAGGCACTTTCCCACCCCGGCATGGCAAGGCACCACTGCTATGCTTGTGCCAGCATGCCAACAGCTGTTGAACAGCTGCCAATCTGCGGGGGAATGTGCATCTACATATCTGCATGTTTCCTGTGGGCTGCAATGGGTGCTGCCAGGCATGTCAACATCCAGCACAAACACAAAGCAGCCTGTCTGCTGTTGCCACACAAAGAGGTTGGAAAGCATGTTTGCGCCAGCACTGCTGCATTAACACGTTGACACGCATTGTTTTGGATTGTGCTGCGTGACATCATGCAGAAACAGGCGTCACCAGAGCTGGTACGCATGGGGCGCAACTGTGCCATCAATCAGGTGCTTGGCACTGACATGAAGAAGCACTTTGACATCGTATCTAGGTTCCAGGTGCGTGCTACATTTCCACATGACCCTCATCCACAGCCCACTTTGTTTGCATAACATAAGCACTAATACATAGCAGCATGTTCAGTGCAGCGCGCAAAGTGTGGTGGATCATTGGACTGGCGTTGGCATTGATTGCTGTTCCTTGAGCAATGTGTATGCTGGCATGCGTGCCATGTTTGTACCTTTTCCTTCCACCATCACTACACCTTCCTTTTTGCCTCCTCACCTTTTTGCCTCCTGGCCACAGCTGATTACCTCCCACCAAACCAGCCATGATGCAGCTGTCTCATAGTTTGTCACCAGAAAGTACACGACAGACTGCAACAGCTACCAATTTGGCCTAGTGCGTGGCATGCCGGATGGGCTTTGTGCATCAATAAAGAGGCTGCAACACCGTGAAGTTGACCTTTCCGCTGCAGCACATGGGGGTCCAGCAGTTCTATGTCTCTGCCTTGCATAGTGCACAGCTCAGGTGCACCATGTATCTTGTGTAGGCAGTCTTCAAGAAGCCTCCCAGCTCAAACGCATCCTCCCATGGCAGCACAACTCCCACAGGTCACAGCCAGGACTGGACCTCCATCAGGCCTGAAGATCAGACCCTCATCCACCAGGTCTCCTCCACAAATTAAAGCTCGCGTGCTTTTCTTTGCATTCATTGCAGCAGATTGCTTGTGCTGCCAGCACTGCTGTTGCTGCCCATGGCCTCTGAATGCTTTCGCGATCCTGTTAAAAAAGAAAGACTGCGATCCTGTTGAAAAAGAAAGACTGCCACTGCAGTGTACTGCCTCTGTCTCTGTTATGCCTGGGAATAGATGTCTGGGTTGGCTGCACCTGCTGGAACGTCATGACAATGCGACATTTGCACTGTTCAGCCTGCATGGCTGACTTCAGCTGATGCACTCCATGTGCACTCTGTGCCAGTCTCTTGCCGTTTCACCATGTGACATGCCAAGTACTTGCCTCAGCAAAGAAGCTGATTGCGCAGATGGTGCTGAAGTGTGCAGACGTTGGTCATTTGGCAGCTGATCCCAAGACCCACAAACGCTGGGCCTACCAGCTAGAAGAAGAATTTTTCCGGCAGGTAAACTGAGGACTGGCAGTGGCTATGTCTTAGATCCTTGACGCCTGATCAGGCAAGAAGGGACCAATCATGTATTGGCATCTGTCTTGCAATTGCCCAATGCATTGCAAAGCCCTTGAGCTGCAGCTCAGTCAAGCAGAGACAAAATATTAACACAGTAGAATGTTCATTTGTTTGTTGACTTTTATATGGTAACATGGTGAAAGTATCAACATTAAAGTGTTGTTATATATGTCTTTGCCCACAATGTGTTCTATCTCAGGGGGACAAAGAGAAAGAGCTGGGGTTGCCTGTGAGCCCTCTGATGGACCGCCAACAGACTGGAGGCATGACCAGAAGTCAGGTCTGGCAATGTGACCTGTTCTTTCTGTCCCGTCAATACATCATAACTCGCCAATTGTATGTATTTTGCACATCACAGAAGACTCGTGAATGTGCAACGTCAAAAAGCACCAGTATACATGACTGTGGAGGTGAAGCTCAAAGCAGAGAGCGCATTCTTAGCATGCACATTGCCTTTCTGCTAACCTGCTAATTTGGTTTGGTACCAGTCATCCCATGTCTTGCTCTTTGTTGCTGCAGCTTGGGTTCTTTGGCATTGTCGGGATCCCACTGTTCAGAGCAATCACAGAGCTGTTCAAGGATGCACAGCCCATGATGGATGGTAAGCAACACCCCTCGTGTGTTTGTGTTACTCTCCCAATGTGCAGGCTCCAAGTGTGCGGGCTGTTTGCTGTCTCATGCATGCTGCGCATCTTACATCACTCTTGTGTGCTTTGCACTGTGCTGCCAGAACCGACAGGTACATGTCTGCCACAGCTGTTGGATTTACATGCATGCTTGCTGCGTGTTGTTTGATGATCGCTAAAGTGTGAGCTGCTGGTAATAGGTGTGCTGGCCAATTACCGTATGTGGGAGGCTGCAGCTGCTGCAAGCACCCCACCCTAGTTACGGGAGAGTATACCCGGGGCCCGCTGAAGTAAACTTTTGATTTTGCCAGAGAATGTCAACATAAACCATATGCTGCTCTATCTAAGGCACAGCATTACAGTATCAATGTGTAGTAGCAGGGAGTCTGCAGCAGCTGCATATGGCGCCCCTTGGACCTGTGGGTGCAGCCACTGTCTGTTGTCCAGCTTCTATTTGTAGATGATATGGAGCCACGCATTTGCTCAGCGGGAACAATAGGTGACAGGCATGTCTGAAGTCATGTCTACACGGTTTTGAGCAGATGCAGCCATACCATGCTTTCTTGCTTTTTGATGATGTCTGCGTGTGTGCACAGCATGCAGCATTGCAACTCCTTCTTGTAGATTATACTGATTTTGTGTCTTTTCTGCCTCTTCCATTTTTTTCCCTTTTTTAGTTTGAACTGAGTAAAGCTTATTGTAGCTACCATGAGACCTGTACTGAGCGCTGTCTCATCATGTGCATTTGCCAGCACATGACAGGTGAACGATAAGCCATTGAATTGAAATGCTGAACTAGAACTTGTAATCTACATGTGCAAATTAGTTTCAGTCACTGCTGTTTCAGGCATTGCTCTCACAGTTTCTGCACTAAAATGTGAAGTACAGCCTCAAGCTCCCTTTGCTGTTGGGAAGCTCGCTGGCTGCACTTCCAGTGTGTAGTACAGCCTCAAGCTCTTGGAAACACTGCTTTGGATATAATTTATGACGTCCGCGTTCGGCGGTGATCACAACATTCTCACAACATGCCAACTTCAGTTGTGACCTCCCAGAGGACCCCTGCAGCGCAAGGCGGATCTATTTGCCTTATGCACAGCAGGGTAAGGCACTCGTGACTAGGGTCAGCGCAGATCGGACCAGTATGTTGTTCACTTGCGTTTGCAGTTCTGCGGTTGCAGATCAAAGCACATTCACTAAGTCGGTTGACTCGGACATGGCAAAGCTATGTCGACAACACTCCTGTCCCACCTCCTTTGGCGCGAAAGCGCTTTGCTGTACAAGCAGACGTGCGCCGAAGCTTGTCTCGAGGGCATCAGCACAAACCTGACGCAGTTGTCGTATTGGGGGGTGGCTTGAATCCACAGGGAGGCATTCCACGTTGGGGTCAGCGACGACTGGACACGGCGCTACAGATTTACAGACAGCCGGGTGATTCTGCTTTGCCTGACCTTCCTTATCAGCAAACAATTCTGACTGATACTCAACAGTATTGATGAGTTGTGTACTGTGTCAAAACAGCATGAAAGCTAGGCCTTTTTCCAACACATACCAGTACTGCAAGCTGCTTTTGTGCAATCTCAGGTGGGCCCTGTCCTATCTTGTGTTTAGGTGGCGGAACTCCTCACAAGCCTGCAGTTCTTTCAGACAATGGTCATGTTATTCATGAGGGATCTGCATATGCAGCTTATCTTCTCGAGCAGGTATGCCTTTCATTAGTGTAGCATGCAGCACTGACCACGATGTATCATGCTGGCTACTGCTGTGTGTGCAGCATAGTGACTTGGCTTCTTTGATGGGCACATTAATTCAAGTTTGTTTGCTTACAACCACACACAGCTTGATGGATGTGCAGCTGCTTCAAAGCGGCTGACAACGCCTGTTCTATTAATGTAGTGCAGTTGCTGGGGCTATGTCACCCCTGGGCCTTTTGCTTCTGGCCTATGGCCAAGTTGGCCAGTGGTTGATGCGAGCTGCATTGCTTTTGCTCATGGCAACTTGGGCTGAACTTGCAGGGTGTCCCTGCAGAGCACGTACTGAAAGAGGTTTCCAGTTATGACACAGTTGGCAATGCCTACTTCAGTCTGGTCATCCATGCACTGCCAGCAGACTGGAGGTATGCATCCAGCAAGATGTCTCTGCAAATTTTCTACATCATGATGGTGAAGGATGGCAAGCCTTGAGCCTGCTGTTGTGTCCATCACTACTTTACACATGTGTTGCTTTGTTGCAAAGCATTGTTAAGTAAGCCTGGCACGCTTGGCATGTAGCAACAGGCTTACTTCCACACGTGCTTTGAAGCAAGATGTCATCAGGCCAGCCACATGTGAACTTTGCGTACTACATGTTTTGAACCACAGTCAGCTGATTCTGTCTGATGTGACAGGAAACTTGCAGTGGTGACCAGCGACTTTCACATGCCCAGAAGCCAAGCCATCTTTGACCACTGCTCTCACTTAGCGGCTCTGTGGAAAGGACAGAAAGGCTGGTGAGCATTTGTTGCATGTCCTTATCAGTTGCCAAATTTATAACTGCTACCCATCTCTAGCCAATGCTGAGCACATCAACGCATGGCAATGAAGCTTCTTGCTGACTGTGCTGGCCATGGCGGACGCATCAGCAGTAATGGACAGAATTCACCAACTTGAGAGTCCTCAGTTGCTGCAGGTTTGAAATGTCATTTCATGCAGCATCTGATGAAGGCATTTTTGCCGAGGATGTGCTGGAGGCACGCAAGCAGAGGGAAGAAGAGTCTCGGCAGGTGAATTGCCGTAAAATCTAGACTGACAATATCAGGATAACTGCATCAGTTACAATTATTGTCCTACTGCCCGCCAGTGCCAGCTTGGACTGTCACTGCCTTGTTTCCACTTGAGGTGCAGGTGCTGACCAGTTGGTCAAACTCTCATGCAAAAGCCATACCATGTGCATAAACAGCACATCAGACTCTAGGTTGGCTGCAAATCTGACAGGTCTGTTGGGCAGGCATCACTGGCGTGCGTTACTCCAGGACAGGTGGCCACTGCATGTTGAGGCTCTTTAATGGCGCTGCCACAGACTTGTGCTCATGCAGACCTGGTTCATCAATACCCAGAAGCTGAAGACACTGCCAGATCTTCATTCTTTCATACACACAGAGCACACCTGCTACTCGGTTGCACATCAGGTGATCTGTCTGCCCTTTGCTTGGCAATGCACACCTTGCTGGCAAGTTGCCGAAGACATGCAGCACTGGAGGCGGTATAATCAAGCTTTGTCCTGCACACCAATTTGCAATGCATGCACTGATTTGCACATAGCACAGCTGGCTGGTGCAAGCAACTTTGATGTTGCTATTTCTGCATGGCTCTGTTCAAGCATTACAACGCAGTCCGCCTATTTTGCAGGCAGCATTTGGGCATACAGAGCTGGATGACGTTGATGACAAAGCGCTGGCATCATATTGACTTTGCAGCTTTGCTCGGTCTACACATAACAAATATATACCTAACTTTCTACGTAGATTTCATGAAGAGTTGTGACATGTCGAAATTTTCCAAATCTTTGACAAGCTGACAATCCTTTTTTACAGAATTCCTTTGCTAGTGGTGCTTGAAAAATAACGAATCAAACGTTTCCAACTAAGGTAGTACACGACTCACTAATTTTCGTCATCTACCACGTTGCAGCAAATGCAGACCCACAACACGTTAGTTGTCCCAAAACACTAAGGCTCTGGTTTCTATGCTTTCCCTTCTTGGTGCATCGTCTGGGATGCTTGGGTCAGCAATGGCGCCATGAGGTGTGAATCTGGCACGCCCATCGTCTCGTGACTCGTAGTTCACAAATACATAGGCTTCATCTGCTTGCATCTGGCTAGTCCAAAACCACCTGTACAATCAACATAAAATTAGTCACATAATACTGGCAGAGTGGCAGCTGTTGAGAGATACCAACAGTATGATCATTTACCCTTGTGCCTCTGCTGACTGCCCACACAGTTTC
>JAABUW010009720.1_pt1 | contig 10885 bp, 9 predicted proteins | sample 5560081 | NCBI WGS metagenome assembly JAABUW01 (sample SAMN10711882, study PRJNA513363) | rock metagenome | isolation source: Antarctica rocks | place: Antarctica: Victoria Land, Knobhead sud | reverse complement strand
CTATCATTCTTTTTGAAAATGAATAAAATAAATGCATCAGTCAAACTGATGAAGTGCTTAATTCATTCTTTCACTAAAATATCATTTAAATACTGTCTCAGAATCTTTAACTCTGTGTTTAACAAATTATACAATGATTTATATGATGATTCTGCAATGATTTCAATTGCATGATCATGATCTTCATGCAAAAGCAATTTGTCAACATATTTTGTTGAGAATACATCTTCATATTCTTTTAATTCAATGAGTAAAGTTTGCATTTTAAGCGCATTTGTGATACAATTCATTACATTATTCATTACTTTCACTTGATGTTCAATAATTGACTCTTCAACAACGTTGATTATGACAAGAATATACATAGTAAACTTATTTTCTAAAGTTTTCATAAATGCTTGTGTGAAGAACAACTTAAATACATGCTCATTCACGTTGAAACATCATGTTTTTATGATCATGTTTATTTAAATACGCTTGAATTTCATACTCAATATACTCAGAATCAAAGAAGATTTCTTCTTATTAATAGCATAAAAGATACTTATATCTTTTTTCTCTATGTTTCAGCTGTCTCTCAGTCGATAACACATCTTATAAACGTCATAACAATAAATATTCTGATCATTTATTCAGATAAATCTTGAAAGATTGACATTCAACAAAAGCATACTTTGTTTGATGATGAAACATTGACTAATCACATTCATCTTAATGTTGATATTCATATAAATCTTCATTTCTGTCTTCTGATCTTCTTGAATTATATACTCTTTATATATAAGAATCTTTATAAAGAGAATTTCTTGTATTTTTCTTGATGATTTGAAGCATTCATTGAAAGTTTAACTTTTTCAAAATCTTGAAATGATTCATATATAATATTGAATTGATGAAAACTCAATTTACATCAAATTCTTTTGATTTTTTCTTGATTTTTTCATCTTTACAATCAGTAAAGTAATGATTCTTTCAATTACATATATAGCATGTTATGTTGAACAAATTCTTGCTATAATGTGATAAAGCATGTGAGCTTGTTTTTTTCAAAAAGTCAAATTTAATTAATTGATGAGATTTCTTTCACTTTGAATAAATCTTCTTGTTAACTTTATCTCAATCATGCAAGTCTTCATCTTAAGATCATTTCAATGACAAGATATGTTCTTTTCGCAGATTTGTTTTCAATCAAGTAACAAGATCAATTAACGCATTTTATGTAATAGAAATTAACTGCACATTAGTAATGATCACATGCAGCTCAAATTTCAACTTAATGAATAAATGAGTTCACTTATGCTCATTATTATACAATGAAAGTTGATGTTTCAGAATGCTTAAATGAGCTGCAAACATTTATATCATCTGATCTGAACATTATGATGCATTCATGTATTGCTGAATCACATTTATATCTTGATTCATTGAGTCTTTAATTAAATTCAGAAGAAAGTCAATAAAATTGAATTACATTTGCTGAGTTGCAAACATAGTTTCTTCATGATTAAATTGAAGTTTCTTTGATTCATTCTTCAAATAAATCATGCAATTTGATTTAATTTAATTTAATTTAATTTGAATTCATACACTTTTATGATATTGATTTAAGTTCAACTTATAAGAGAAACTATGCTATATATATTGAATGAACAAAAAATTTTGAAGAAGAAAATTGCTTGTTGACTACATGATTGCTTCACGCAGTTGAAACAATAAGATTGACACTATGTTAATAATAATAATAATAATAAATTCATACATTCTTGTGACATCGATTAAGTCGACTCATGAAAAACTCTATGCTATTTATATTGAGTGAACAAAACTCTCTGAGATAGAAAATCACTCGCTGTCTATACGACTACTTCACGCAGTCGAAACTATCATTATAAGACTTTGTATCAAATTAGTTCGCGTTAATTGCACGTTAAAGAATGAGTGACTCAGTCACTTTAAATTACTTCAGAAGCTTCGTTTTCATCATCATTCTTGCAGTTGCTCTGAGACTCTTCGTGATAGTGATGATTATTCAATAGTTCAAGAAGTCAATGTCTTGTAGCATTTTTAATCGTAGATGCAATCAGTTCAAACAATGCATGAGTACATGTTTTGTTGTCTGATGATTTCAGTTGCAGTTGCATTGCACGCTATCTGCGTCTGAAACATTTCTGAAGTGCAGATAAGTATTCAAATCTATGCGTTCAATTCTGATGTGAATGATGAGAATGCTTTCAATCTTCTGAAAATCATTTTGCATCTTTATTATCTTGTTGAACAGATGTGATCTTTGTGTCAAGATGATGTAAACATCTGCGATGCATTTTCTATATTTTTCTCATCGTTGCTTTCACTGACTTTTGTGATACTGCGCTATTGCGATGCTGTCACTAGTCAAAATCATTGCAGCAAGAGCTAATCACTTGCATCTTAACTGTATTTTCGCGTTTTCTTGAATTAAGTTATTCAGAAGCATCACTTTCTTGATGACAAGAAAGTGAGAAATGATGCAATTGACACTCATCAAACGAATGTGTATCAGTTTGCATGCTTGTTTAATTTTCTGTGTACAATCATTGACTTGACTGCGTAACATGATCTTGTCTTGCAGCATGTTCAAATGAACATGCAGCGAGCTTGTGTATGTTTCTGCTTTCAGAATCTCAATGCTTACTCTTTTGAACATCTTTGCAACGTGACGCAGAGTTTGATTCTATAATGTTTCAAGTCTGCATTCTTTGTCTGACAGTTCTTTCTCTTTTTCTTGCTGATGTCAAATTAATGCTTCAAATGCAATTTCTAATCTTACTACTGCTGAGTATATTTGTCTTGCTTTTGTGAAGATTGCTCTTCATGTGAAGACTTCAAGTCAACTAAGTGCTAGCATTCATGTGACGTGATTCACTTTGATTTGACGAAGATGCGCATTTCATTACAATTTCATGTTCAGTTGTATCTATTGAAAATATGTTGTATACGTTGCATGCAGCATATATAGAGCACAATCTCTATGCTGATTTTCTTCTTAAACTTGAAAGATTACTTCAGAGAATTTTCTTGTGACAGATTCATAGTTCAAGATAAACAAGATTTTTCACTGCTCAGATTTCGACAGTTTACTTCTTAAGCATGAGTTGCAAACATTTCATTTGTGATACACATGTGTATCACAATCAATTTCTTCTTTAATCACATTGACATATGCTACTGTTTTCTCAAGCTATACAGATGATGTCTTCAACTAGAGATTGACTTTATCATCAAGACATTCAAGAGTCAAAGCTCAGTGAAGAAGTGAGATTCTCAAGATCAACAGTTGTCATCATTGTATATCATGCTTTGCAGATGCTCGCTTCGCTTGTTAAACATGCAACTCATCTGTTTCATGTTATTTGTAAAGATCTTTCTTATGCAGATCGATCATGTCTTGCAGAGATGTTTGTATGCTACACTTTTAATCAGACAGCGTAGTTCAATCATTCTTTACTAACTCGCTTGTGTTTCTCTTCTTTTAACGAAGTCTTCTCATCAATGTTTCACTCACATATAGAATGTCTGTGTCTGAACGTCTGTTAAATGATATTAATGAGACTTTCAAGTTTGCTTGTGTCAAACTTAATGAATCTCATGAATTACTTATGTTGTAGTAACAGACATGCAGTCTTAACAAGATTTATACATAGTTAGCATGTAGATTTAAAGAATGTTTGTGATTCAAGTTCTTTCTGCTAATCATTCTCAACAAATTAAACACAAGAATGTTTTGTTTCAGTTCTTGTTATCACGATGACAAGATATTGAATCGAATGATTTTCATAAGCGATTTTTCTCGTAGTTCTGCATTCTATTTAACTTTCTCATCTGCATGCAGATTGCTTTGTAGCATGCACATTAAAATTATCAAAGTTTGCGCGATCGCGAAAACTCTGCATGCAATCAATGCACAGCGCTTCATCATCATGCAGCATCTCAATATCATTCAAACTTTTGATAATTTCTAGACTTTACTGTAGCTAAACAGTAGATTCATAGTCAGCATCGCGTACAAATGAGTTTCATCACTGATCTTGACATTATGTTATCAAGTAATAAATTTATAACTTTTATTCAGCATGTGATGCTTGAGTAAACTCTTAATGAAAGTGTCTGTACTGTTTAATTATGATGCATCATCTTTGCTTTACTCTTCATTGATGATATTTTATACAATGATATTTTGATTCAATTCTTGATTCAAAGATGAAAGATGTTTTCTTTGCATTTGTGATGTTCATGATTGTAACATACATAAAGCTGCATTCTCTTATTCAATGATTATCATTCATTGAGCAGAGAAATATATGATGAAAGAAAGATGCATATAATGAGAAGATAAAGTATGATTGTATTGAGTAATTCTTTTCTTCTTTTAATTTGACTTATGTCACGTAAACGTTGAATAAATTGTTAGTATAAATGTGCAATTGCAATCGTTCAATGCTTAGCTGATTGATAGTAAAGATGCATTCTGATTGCTTTCATGCATTTTCAATTTTTCATGTAGATAAATGTATGACTTAACGTCAAGTAAAAAAAATGAGTTCAAGTTTCTTCAATATATCAGCGTGATCAATGAATTATTACTTCTTCAAACATATATAATCATAAACTCAAGACTCATCATTTGATTCATTTATTCTATTTGATATCTTTTCATCAATTACTCAACAGCACTGTTGATGTGATGAAGACATTTTAATATTAACATAGTCAATAAGTTGTAAATTCTTTGATCACTTGTAATCATGACTTTCAGACTCTTCATCTGAGTCAACTATTTTACTAATAGTATCTTTTCATCTTTTACTGACATTGACATGTCATTAATTCTCTTTGTAGATTGATTGTGATTGTTAGAAGAGAGTGTTATCGCATGAGTGAAAATTCTGCATGATAACTTTTCTGATTACACAACATTCTAACATCATTTGAACTGCGTTGAATTGAAATCTCTTGACTTTTCTGACTTTTATTTGAAACAAAATAGAATCAAAAGATTTATAGTTGACATTATTTATAAATGAATCTTGTTGTCAATCAAATCATGCAATATAAAATCTTTTTCTCATCACTTTTAAAATGTTAAGAAGTATTTTAAAATAAAATTTTGATATCATGAATTCACTCTTTATGTTCTTTTATGATTTTGTTATAATACTTCTTCAAAAACATTGAGAATTTTCACTTCTGCAAAACAACTTCATGATGACTTCATTTTGTTATCATCAACATTATGAAAATAATGCATAAATTGTTCAAGTTCTTCATAAGAACTTAAGTGAAAGCTTAACAACTTTTCTTCATCATTTCAATGACTTGCAGAATCTCAATCTTTGATTAAATAGTTACTAACTTCTGTTTCTTTTGCAATTCATTGCATTAAAGCATTACTTATGTCAGTTGTTCATTAATATCAAGAGAGAATTCATCTTCTACTTCTTCACTTTCTGATTTTATTATGCAACATTCATTTTCTGATATGATGTTTTGCAAAATTAAGATATCATCATTTCAACTTTGTTATGATCATGTTACTGTTATCATGCTTGAATATCAAATCATCATCTTTAAGAAAAGTTTAAAATATTTAGAACTGTAATAATTGAGTTTACTAAATGAATAAATGAAGTCTATAAGAATGATATGACAATGTGATATTTTAAGCAGACACAGAATGAATATATATTATAATAAAGTTAATGTTACGAAGTGTGTCGACGTTGAATAGAGTCTAGTTAATAAACTCTAGAAATTTCGATATGTGAACAAGAAACAACGATGTTTCAAATCGAAATATGCTAAAACATTTCATCTATTCAAGTTCTAGCAAATTGACTACTTCGTCTCTTTGTTCGCTCTACTATAGATACAGCTCGAAACTGTCTTCTTTCTTCTATATTCTTAGTTTTCTAGTTAAAACTATCTCTATTGATCAAACATTCTACTCAGTTATGCACTATCTTGTTGCAGTGTGATTAGATTCTAGATACGATTTCAACATTAAACTAAGAATTCGTTTATCACATGATATTGATTTCATTATTCATTCAAGCTACTTGTACAGACGAATCGAGTTTAAAGAAATTTGTTTACCTGATGATTCAATCTCGAAAGACAAGAACAACATCAGAGAATTCATAGAATCAACAAGAATATACAATCATTGAATTGCTAGAAGATTTACCGCTCATTCAGTATGCATTCGTTCAAAATCGATTAATAGAATCTATGATAAAGAATCTTCATGAATTGCTAGAGAATCAACTCATTCTCATGAAGCAGACGAGTGAAAATAAGCTGTTCAATCTCTTCTTAAAAAGCTCGTGAATCAGTTGAGTCAAAATAATCTGTGTCATCAAATTCGATTCAACTTGATTCAAACCAAGATCAATTTAGTGAGTCTGCTACAAAGACGTCGTCAATGCAATGATCTAGTCACATCGCTTTACCTATCAGAGAATCAATCTCTTTGATGAGCAAGTTGACTAGTGAGTCTGCTTCAATGACACGATCAGAATCAATCTCTTTGATGAGTTAGTCGATTTTCTTCTAGTGAGTCTGCTACAAAGACGCTGTCAATGTGATAATCTATCTACTCACATCGCTCTATCTATCAGTGAATCGATCTATCTCATGTTTCTGTGTCAACTAGTGAGTCTGCTTCAATGACACGATCAGAATCAACCTCTTTGATGAGCTAGTCGATTTTCTTCTAGTGAGTCTGCTACAAAGACGCTGTCAATGCAATGATTTATCTACTCACATCACTCTATCTATCAGTGAATCAACCTATCTCATGTTTCTGTGTCAACTAGTGAGTTTGCTTCAATGACATGATCAGAATTGATCTCTTCGATGAGCTAGTCGATTTTCTTCTAGTGAGTCTGTTACAAAGACGTTGTCAATGCGATGATCTATCTACTCACATCGCTCTATCTATCAGTGAATCGACCTACCTCATGTTTCTGTGTCAACTAGTGAGTCTGCTTCAATGACACGATCAGAATCAATCTCTTTGATGAGCTAGTCGATCTCTACATAGTGAGTCAACTACAATAGACATTTTGATGAACTGAAAGATCAATAGAAAGATTGGTAGAAAGACGAGCGTCAAGCTCTACGTCAGTGCTATGAACTATATTACAAGTCATAGAGACATGACTTTTAAAAAAAAAAGAGTAATGTTACGAAGCGTGTCAACGTTGAATAGAGTCTAGTCAATAGACTCTAGAAATTTCGATATGTGAACAAGAAACAATGATGTTTCAAATCAAAATATGCTGAAACATTTCATCTATTCAAGTTCTAGCAAATCAACTACTTCGTTTCTTTGTTCGCTCTACTATAGATACAGCTCGAAACTGTCTTCTTTCTTCTGTATTCTTAGTTTCCTAGTTAGAGCTATCTCTATTGATCAAACATTCTACTCAGCTATACACTATCTCGCTGCAGTGTGATTAGATTCTAGACACGATTTCAACAGTTAATTATTAAGAAGCTCTCAATAATTCAAGAGAATTAATCAACTATAGAAAGTTTATCAAGCATTATTAAGTTGAGCATGACATAACTTATGACATATTAAGTTAAAGATATGACGTAGTTTAAAGAATGTCTTGACAAAGTCATAAAGTTTCAAAGTTAACTTAAATCTGATTTTCAACTCAGTCTTTGACTTTAGTCTCTGATTTAATCTTTATAAGTCAATTTATCATGACAGCAATTCAGTTTTCAATTTACTTGCAAGAAGTAACTTAGTTTTTCATTTATTTACAAGAAGCAATATAACTTTTTGAAATTTTTCACTAATCACTTTAACAACTTCAGTTGCTGTGAGCTTAAACAGCTACATTAGCAACATTTTTGACTTTGAGCATCATTATCAGATAAATCATTAAATCAATGAATTGACTAGAAAAAAGTAATAATAATATTAATATACATAACAAAAAATCACGAAAATGAATTACTTAAACTATTTAAAGACAGAGCACATCATTGACATAATGCTTGCGCTTCATTCTGATCATCAAGAGCAAATGAGAAACGTTGTTGATGTGATATCAACAAGTAAATGAGAAATGATTATCATTATCTTGCAGAAGAATTCAATCAAGATGAAAAATATACAGAAGAAATTACACAAGCTGCGAGTACTTTATGAGCTTAACAAACGTAGAAACAACAAGTTGATGCTCTGAAGAAAGATGAGAAGTTTGACAGAGATGATAGAAAAGCTGATGCATCAATGCATTGCTGCATCAACTGTCAATCAACGCATGAAGAATCAGTTGAAAAGACTGAAAAAAATAATAAGCAAACTTGAAAAAAAGTTTATGAAGAAGAAAAAACATGTTGACAGTTGAGCGAAAAGAATGAGCATGAAGTTAACAACATCATTTGAAAGTCATCTTATGTTCAACATCAATATCAAAAAGCAAATAGACAAAGAGATAAAAGAACAATGACTAATTGCATGAAACAACAGCATCAAAAAAGAAAATCAGTATCAGAAGCACACAGCAAGAATGAATCTGAGTTACAGATCACTAAAGAAATTTCGAAAAATAAACAGACTGACGTTTTTAACGTTTATACAGCTAAAACTGAGACATGAATATTTTAAAAGCTATTTGCATCAATTATCAAAGAATAATTCGAACAAATGTTATGAAATATGCAAGATGAGATAAACGTCGAAGCACTTACTACTGAACTGCAAACATTATAAAGCAGAACAGTTATAGCTTAAAGCAAAAGCACAGTTCAAAAACATGAACACTATATTGATGTTGTTTATCATCAAGATTGAAAGAATCGTAATGCTAAAGTACTTGAAAAGTACTTGAATTGCAACAAGAAAATGACTATTGAAAACAGAAAAGTAGAGTGAAAAGAACACGAAGAAGCAAGAAAACAAAAGCACAAGAGAAAGAAGTTGTTTGATTGAAAGTGCTTGTTTGCGCAAACTATCGATGTGATTGATCAATGAGAAGATATAAAGCAGCGACTTTGATCAAGATACATGTAATTTAACATACATACAGCATCTAGACAATGTCATAGTCATAAACTGCATGCACTTAATGAAGAAATAAAAAATTAAATTAAAAAAAACGTTCACAAGTTAAGAAACAAGATGATGATAGTATTACTACATGAGAAAAAGATAAAGAACTATGACATTTTGATTCTTCAAGAATTCTGACGATTTGATGATATTTTCAGAGCATACTGCTCAGCAACTGTCGACTTCATGCTGAAGAATAATGAAGATAAAATCTGTTTCTACATAAACAAGAGAATCAACAACAACATCTGATACTCAACATGACACTTCAAAGATGTAAATACAATTACGCTACAAACATTAATAAATGATGCACAGATGATTCAGAAAGTTATACACATTCATGAAGCATACAATTTGTCACTCAAAAATCATGAAATCATTCATGAAAAAGAAAATTTTTCAGACATTGAAAAGATGTTACACATGTTGAAAGAAAGCATTCTTGTAAAAAACTTCAATCTGCATCACTTCACATGAGAAGAATTATTCTACTCAAGATAACATTTATTGTCAAATGAGTTAATTAAAATGATCATAAACATCAATGCATTGCTAGCATTATTTTAAGACACAATTACGAGAAATTATCAAGAATCTCAAACGACAATAAATTTGATCTTTATGACAGATGATATTATGAATCAATTAATACAATGTAAAATTGATGAAGAAATGAAAAACTTCTCAAATCATTTATTGATACAGACAATTATAAATTTCAAAGTCTGCAAAGAGTCAGCGTGAAAATTGCATTGTAACTGAAAGATAATAAATGAAGAGAAGTTCATCAATATTCTGAAAAAACAAATGTCAAAATCATTGTTGAATCATGAGACAAGACATCAATGTATAAATGAGTACATCAAGCAACTGCTGAATGCATTGAAGAAGATCATTGAGATTTTCACTCTTTGAGCGAGATCACACAAAATGATCAAAGCAGAATGAATGAAGAAATGTACAAAAATTATCAAAAGCATGCAATGAATGATGTTAAAGATCAGCATAGAGTGAGTCATATGAGTGTAATGTAACGAGTATATAAATGCTAAGAAAGAAAAGTATCTAGAAGAAAAGAATCAACTATTTATATGACTCAGAAGAACATAAGCTAACTCTGAATAGAGTTGACTTCAAAACAAGTCTATGCTTTAGCAACGAGCGATCGATAATAGTTCTCAAAATAGTCATCAACATAGTCATCAACATAGCTATCAACGAAGATGCGTAGCTAGAATCGTAACATTACTTTCCTTCTTCAACAATTCATGTTTGCATGAATGTATTCTCTTAGTCTTGTGTAGAATTGAAATGTTTATTGTAACAGACTCACTATGCAAGATAGAAGTATCATTGAAGCAGACTCACTAGTTGCATGCAAACAAGTCAACAGATTGATTCACTGATAGATAGAGTGATGTGAGTAGATAGATCATTGCATTGACGAAAAATGTCATTGTAACAGACTCACTAGTTGCATGTGAATGTATGATCAGATTTATTGATGAGTAAAACGATGAGAAGATAAATCATTGCATTGAGAATAAATGTCATTGAAGCAGACTCACTTCTGATTCAGACTTACTACATAGTAGAGCTTGTTTTATTTGTTGATTGACTTAATCAAAAGATCAATTATTGTCTGTCTTTGTAGCAGACTCACTTCGAATGTCGTTCAAGCAGACTAACTATCAAGTGACTGACTCGATGATGAGATCAATATCAAACGCGTCATTGAAGCAGACTCACTGTTGAACATGTCATTGTAACAGACTC
>JAABUW010009718.1_pt1 | contig 10888 bp, 12 predicted proteins | sample 5560081 | NCBI WGS metagenome assembly JAABUW01 (sample SAMN10711882, study PRJNA513363) | rock metagenome | isolation source: Antarctica rocks | place: Antarctica: Victoria Land, Knobhead sud | reverse complement strand
GGTAAGTATTTACAAGCACCCACTTCACTATCTTTGGCATCCCATTTGTCATTCTAGCATCAGTACTTGCCAGCTGCATTCTTGGACCTGAAGTATCAAAAGCTTCCTCTGATTGAGATCTGGATGCATTCATGCTCAAATGTGTAAGCTTGTACATGGTGTACTGGCCGTCATGCCTTGCACACTTTTGGCAAATTAGCCGTGATGACTTCCAGCAAGCAGTTGCCGAATCATGCATTGCTTTGATGTGCAGGAGACGAGTGGTGCAGTATTTGAGTCAGACACAGACACAGAAGTGGTTCCAAAGCTTCTCAAGTATGTTTATAGCAAGATTGACAAACTCACCCACCATCAACCAACCCTTCCTGAATTAGTCATGGAGGTCATGTCACAGCTGGAGGGAGCCTTTGCCTTACTCATCAAATCCAGTCACTACCCTGGGGAGCTGGTGGCTGCCAAGAGGGGGTCCCCCCTGATTATGGGAATCAGGCAGGGCTCCATCACAACCCTAGATGGGGTTGGGAACCCTGATGTGGAGGCTTCTGCCATTGGCAAAACCATGGAGCTGTTCTTGGCTAGCGATGCCAGTGCTGTTGTGGAGCACACCAACACGTGAGCGCGCAAAGAGCTGCATCATACATTGCCTTGCGTTACATTGCTGTAGATGTCATGTAGGTGTGGTGTCTCAGGTGTTTGACTGCTGCACAGAAGATGCAATCGTTGAAATCATGAAATGACTTTGTTGAGATGAACATTTCCACTCACCTGTGAAGCTTCAGCTCGAGTCTGTCAGGACGTTTCCTATCGCTTGATGACCCATGACTCACAGCTCATGACTGATGCAGGGTACTGATCCTGGAGGATCATGACTGTGTCCATGTTGCAAATGGATCCTTCGAGGTGTTCAATGCCCATCAGACCAGCCCTTCCAAGTCAGTGCAGAGGGTCCACCAGATTCTGAACCTAGAGGTCAACCACATCATGAAGGGAGGGTATGACCATTTCATGCAGAAGGAGATCTATGAACAACCAGAGACTCTGGCCAGGACCATGCAAGGCCGCATTGCTTTTGACCAATCTGCTCAGGTATGCACTTCGTCCTTTTGCTTCAATTTTAGCCGCAGCTTCAGCAAAATGATGAGAACAAATACACCAGCATTTTGTTTTTTTGTTTTCCGTTGTCCCAGGTGCTGATGCACCGATCTCATCAGCATGTCACAAATCTGTCTTTGGTATTTGTATCCACCAGCCTGCTAAGGCCTGGTTGTCCTCTGACATTGTCAGCATGGCATAGATGTCCCCCAGCATGGATATTCAAGCCTGATGTTTGCATTCTATATGTCAATTTGCCAATGACGTTTGACTGACTCAGAGCACACACGATTCTGTTGCTTCCTGATATGATATGGAATGTCCTCTGGTCCCAGCCGGATCTGCTACTGCTGGTTGAGCTATTGGGTCCTGCAGGATGACAAGGTTGTCAACCCCTTTGGGGCTCAGAGGGTGGTCCTGGGGGGTCTGCAGGGGTACCTCCCAGCAATTAGGCGAAGCAGAAGAATGGTGTTTGTGGCATGTGGCACGTCATACCATGCAGCACTGGCTTGCCGTCAAACTGTTGAAGAGCTGACTGACATCCCCGTCAGCTTGGAGCTGGCTTCCGATCTGCTTGATCGCCTCTGCCCCATCTTCAGGGATGACGCATACATCTTTGTCAGCCAGTCAGGGGAGACCGCTGACACCCTTAGGGTATGTTTTACTGTACATGCGTGTGTGTGCGTTGCGTGTGTATGAAATATGCTGATGTGCATTTTGCTTTCTGTTTGAGCCGTACATGCCCCAATGCAACATGTCTGTCTGTCTGTCCATCCGTCTGCCTGTCTGTCTGCCTGTGCCCGCCAGGCTTTTCTGTCTGTCCATCTGTCTGTCTGTCTGTGCTGGCTGCTCGTTGTACGCCTTGTTTGCTTCATCTACCCACCTGGCTGGCTTCCACTCCAGATACATGTTCAGCTGAACGCTTGTCACGTGCCCAGTCTGATTTCCCATCAAGTACTTTAGCACTCTGGGTTGTAGCACTCATCAGACATCCTGGCGTGGAAGCACAACCACATGTCATGTGCAACAAAACCAAGCCGGTGACAATGCTGCTCAAGATAATGTCTATCACAATCTTTGTCTGCGCTCAAGATAGAGTAAATCACAATCTTTGTTTCTTTGCCCACAGGCTCTGACGTACGCCAAGGACCAAGGGGCTCTCTGCATCGGCATCACCAACACAGTTGGCTCAGCAATCGCCAGGGACACAGACTGCGGCATCAACATCAATGCAGGCTTCGAGATCGGAGTTGCCTCCACCAAGGCATACACCAGCCAGATTGTAGCCATAACCATGATGGCTCTAGCTCTGAGTGAGGACTCACGAGCAAAGGCAGGCATGAGGGATGAGATCATTGCCTCACTGGAGGCACTCCCAGGTGTTGTAAGGTAATGATGATAACAGTCACAGGTGTGCTAGCCCTTTTGTGTCCGCTAGGTGCTTACTACGTTTGCCATTGATGACTGCTGCTCTGTACGTTATGTACAACATGATGCACATTTACGCTGACAAATCACAGTAGTGACCAATCCATCAATTGAGCGTGACAAACAGCATAAGTGCTCCTGTACATACGCACACCTACGCTGATGAATCAGAGTCATGACTGATTCTTGGACATGAATAGCAGCGCAAGTAGTGATGAGGCGTGGTGCCTTGTGCAGGGAGGTCCTCAAGCTAGATGGTGACATTCAGACGCTAGCTCATGGGCTCAAGGACTCACACAGCCTGCTGCTATTTGGGCGAGGCTACAACTATGCAACTGCCTTGGAAGCTGCTCTGAAGGTATACTCAAGCCCTCCCCTGCAGTGCATGCAACAAGCAGGTGTCTGTCTGAGATACTGTGCATGAAACAAGTAGCTGTTTGTCTGAAATGCTGTGCATGCATCCAGCAAGTTTGTCTGAAATGCAGGGCATGAAAGCAGCAGCTGTCTGTGTAAAATGCCATGGGTGTGCCAATGTGCTATGTGGGTTGGCTGCGCAGTCTGCACCATCAAGTGATGGCTGCATGCAAGCAGCACCATGAGAGTTTCAAATGAGGTGGATGACATGTTTGATCTTGACAAGCAACAAATCATGGATGCCATAAATAAAGCATGCCCCTCACACATGAGGCATGAGCTGTGGTGTGGCGAATGCAGGTCAAGGAGCTGGTGTATATGCACAGTGAGGGGATTCTAGCAGGGGAGATGAAGCACGGACCCTTGGCTTTGGTGGACGAGCACATGCCCATGATAGTGCTTGCGACCCAAGACCGCACCTGCAACAAGATGCACAGCGTGGTGCAGCAGCTCCGAGCTAGAGGTGCATGTCCCCTGGTAGTGTGTAATGCTGGGGATGACCAGATTGCTGGGGTGTGTGAAGGGGGTGAGGACCGACTGATCAGGGTATGCCCAATACCATCTCGACTCTGCCAAAAGATGCATATGTTTGGTGTATGAATATGTTTGGCATCGTCTTATGCTATTTCTGCAGCTATCATGTGCATGTTGTTGTCAGTTGCATGCTGCTCACAGACGTATGCTGCTCACAGATGCAATGCATGTGGCGTGCCTACAGCTATATTCAGCACGGCACAATGCCGTAAAATTGTTTACTGTGAACTCACATTGTGAAAACAATGACTGATGTTTGTTCAGGTGCCCAAAGTGGCAGATGCACTACAGCCCATAGTGAACATTGTGCCTCTTCAGCTTCTCAGCTACCACCTGACGGTCCAGCGGGGGTTCAATGTGGACCAGCCCAGGAATCTAGCCAAATCAGTGACAGTCACAGAAGAGTAGAGAAGTTTTAAAGCTATCCTGTTCAACCTTGTTACGTTGTATCCCACGCCCGTACTGCTTGTATCGCACATTTTGCGTTTACCACCAAATACTGTTGCATACTCTCACTGACAGCCTTTGACAGCAGTCAAAGCTCTAATGGCAGCCAGTTTGAACCTCTATACTGTGTGTTACTGTACTAGCGAAGGTCTTAATTGATCTTCATAAAGCCATAAAGCTTGACAACTCAATCGTTGATATTCTCAATGAACTGCATATTTACCTTTTGACACGGGTTCATTGTGTAACATGAAAGCTAGCAGTAGTCATGCCGGCCGTTGACAAAATTGAGCAGTTCCAGCAGCACTGGACCATTGCGACAGAGCTGCAATGTGAGCCTGTGTGTACATACGTCTGTCCAAGTTGTTTAACATGGCAAATTACAAGAGGCATGCCATGACAGGACACAGCTGTCAAGGCGTTCATGTGATGCTGCAGCATGCAGATCATTGTGGTTCAAAACAGTATGCAGTTTGCTGACAGTCCCCCTTTAGCCCCAACGTCTTTGACGCAGTCCTACTTGAAGTAGGCTACTTCGAACTTGCAACCTTGAAGTTATTGACTATGCATGCAAAGTAGACTTGTAAACCATAGTCGATTACCCGTTCACAGCATCATGTATTCCCCTCTTTTTATGGATCAATTTACTCTGATGCTTTTACACTCTGTAACTGCATAGCAGGACAGCATTTCACTCTGAAAAGCTGATGGTGCTGGAACGCCAGCTGCTAGGCGACTGGTAGTCAGGCAAAGGACTCACCCACATCTAGATCCATGTCTCAATCAACAACAGCAATGTCCAAAATTTGTGCAAGCGTCACTGTGAATGACAAAGCGCCAATCACAGCAAGCCAAGGGCGCGCTTGCACAGTGCAGAATCTATTTTCTAGCACAAGCTGCAAATGTGAATTATGTGACTTGATCATGGTCCTACGCAGCAGCGTTTCTCTAGGAAGTTGCTGTGCTGACTTAAGCTTATTTCCTGAAGCAAAACGAACATCTGAAGAGGTGGCAATCAGTACGCAAACCTAAAAGCTTTCCTGATACAAGTACCAAACACAGTCCAGAGGGAATCCTAGCATTTCCAAAAGAGACCTTTGCACAGTGTTCAAAAGATCCCCAAACAGGCAGATCAGATGCCATGCCAGGTTACCTGCAAAAAATGCAATCCTAGAGCGCACAAAACCTGCATACTAACACAGTTTAATGTGATGTTATAATAAAGCAGCAGATTGTCTGACAGCCGAGACATGTCCTAGTGGAAAATTGGATCTTGAGGGTCATATGTAGTGTATGATCAGCATAACCTGCAGCCAAATCAAAGGATGCCTCGAAACATGGTTATCTAACTTGCACACATCTTCAAACCTTGCAACCTATTTCCTAAAAGTTCTGGTACGACAGCTGACCGATGTTTGACCCAGCCATGGCATTGGCTCTTGATGTGCAGACTTCTAACGCAGCTGAGCAGTTTGTATTCCAAAAAGCATAGCACACCTAGTGACGATGCTAGCAGATGCATCCGAGTACGAAGCGGCTGAAATGCACAAGAAGCCTAGCCCAAGGGCCTTGCAGCAAAACCCACAGAAGCTAGATTTGAAACAGCCTGCCAGACCAGCCCAGAGACCGCTACAATCAGTGATACATTTCTGCAACAGCATTCTATTTCTTCCTAGGAGAATTTCACACGCTGCACTCGCAGAAACAAGGACTCGTGCCAGACAGCAGCACCATATGACACTACATGCTGTGGTCCGGCAATACAGCAGCAGCTTGCAGCACGGCCATGCTATGTCCCCAAACTGCAGCCAGGCTATACAGCAAAGCTCTGTTGCAGCTTCTCCTTGATGGGCTGGGCCAGGCTGGCTGTGGCAGCGTCCCATTGAGCAGCAGCTGCCAGGGACTGTTTGTACAGCTGCATGACTTGACCCATTTCGTTGTGCAGGCCATTGTCCACAAAGCGCCTCCAGGATGTGAAGGCCTCACACAGCACACCAAAATGCTGCAGCGCCCCCTGCAACACAGGGCTCAGCCCCTTGAGCATGATGATAGATAGTACAAACGCTCTGGGCTCATGATGAGCTAGGTATGTGCAGGGCAAATCTTGTGTCCCCAGAGCAGGCTGTTCTGAGCATATCTATAAGGCCTATCGATACAACAGTTTTGACAGTCACATAACACAACATCATTGAAACTAGACCTGGGGCGACGGGGTGGCCAAAGCCCGTTGACTTCAACTAACTAAAGCTTCTTAGGCAAGCTTCTCAGCCGCTTGAGAATTATGATCCAGTCAGTCCAATATGCACACCTAATGCTGCAAAAAGAAGCTATGGCCTTGGAAAGGAATATTATGGAAAGAAATATGATACAGCCTGTCGAGAACCATGCGAACCCAATGCACCATTCGATTGTTTGTGGCAAGCCTACAGCACTGACAAGCCCTCACAGAGCACATTGAAGTGTTGCAGCAGCGTTGCCTGCGGATGCCCTGTTTGATCTCTGCAGGCAGTTGGGATACAGGAACGTCACTGTTGCTAGAGAAAAGTCCCTTGTCACAATGTAAATGTCTGGGGAGTAGTGATTGCAATTCTACATTGGGAAGATATCTTGGCAAGCAATGTAGCTTTGCAGAGGCCATGAGGCATGTAGTGTGTGACACCTGTGGGTTGAGGCGCAGCAGTCTGCAGAGGCCAAGGAAAGCATGACCCTTCTCCACATCATCCCGTATATGGCGCAGGGCTGCGCACCACGGCCCTACAAAGTGCCCCAGGTGGGGAGCAATGCCCTCGGGGCAGATCCAAGCAACTCTCCCTAAGGTGATAGCACTGCAGGGAACATGTACAAGCTACGCATATGAACATGACTGCTGCTGTTTCTGCCAAGTTGTATGACATATACTGCAAATCCTCACCATTGCAGCAGATGATGCAAGAATGCGTTTGCGGTTTGCTCAAAACTAAGCAAGCCGCTGAGGGCACGATGCACAGCTTGCAATCCATGAGGCATTCAAAGATGCACATGCAAGGTGTGTCAAGACGTGCATGCTAGCACAACTGAGCCACCCAGTCAGAACTATCGGCAACTCGCAGAATACAGCACGTTCACACAGGCATGAGAACAGGACCGCTGGCGTCACAACACATTGCAGCTGCGACAGCTTGGCATTGGACCAAACAGAACAGTCTGTATGAACGCAAACCTGTTCTCTACAATGCTGCGTGGCATTTGGGTCATGGGGGCGGCTAAGATGGGCATGAGGCGCTCCACAATTGGGGCAGCAAAGGGCTGCAGCTGCTCAGGGCTGCACTGTATTGCCAGCTCCCCTGCAAGCCATACGCACTCATGCTCAGTATCAGCCGCTCAGTTACCTTTTCACAAGCATGGCAACAATGGCCCACAGCGGTGCACTATGTACACTGACTGCACTATATACATTGACTGCAGGCTGGCTGATGCGCTTGGTCATTGTCTGCTGTTGCAGGATGAGCAATAGTTTCAATGACAACATCAAATTTGATGACTTCAAAGCTGACACTCATGAGAGCATACAGAAGGTAACAGTGTTGTTTCGTCGCAAGCCATACTGCTGACCAGGAGGTGAGCACAGAGTTGATACATACATTACACACTTGCAAAGCAGCACCGAGAGTCACAGCTGTGTATGCAGCACTCAATCCTGACTGTTTGGCTCAAGGCCAATTTGCGGAGCATGCCAATACATATTGTGCAAGCTGACAGCTGATTATTATGTCTTTGGGTTGTTTGCAACTGTATGCCTACTATGCTAGCCAAAGCAGCGGACAATTGCGCCATCAAGCAGATCTCTTTCTAGCACTGTCAAGCAAGCTACGCCTGCAAACCAGCTGCAGCAACAGGCAAGAGCTGACACATGCCCTCTATGCAATACCCTGTGGTGGTCACCAGGACATGAATGTAGTCACAGCAGTTCAGAATGAGGGCGAGTCTCTGGCAGAGACTTACATTCCCCAGATGCTGGTAGCATCACAGCCATCCGGGGAATGTGAACGCTGGCTATGATGCTACCCCCCATCTGGGGAACGTGTCTGCCAGAGACGTGCGATCCCTCCAAATTGCTGTGACTACATTAGTCTTGGTGGCCACCAGAGGGAGTTGCACCTGTGCGCCTGTGGTGTGCTCTGTGACTCGTGTTGAGAAGACCAGCAGGTGTTGTTATATGCAGGAATGTTCTACAGGGTGATGCAGGAAGACATGCTGCAATGAGACGGGGGCTCACAGCAGGCAGTGCATGAGAAGTTGCATTTGGTGATATTACGGTGCAAACTGCCTCACCCATAGACCAGCAGGCATTGTTGCAGGCAGACACCCCCCGCAGGCCGATGCAAGAAGACACGCCGCACTGAGTCACAGCTTCACACCACAATGTGCATGAGAGCTTCTTACCGATGGACCAGCAAGCGTTGTTGCAGGCAGACATGTTCTGCAGGATGATGCAGTGGGACTCCATGTTCTGGATGGCCAATGCCAGCAGCTGTTTCATGACGGGCTGCAGGTGGGGAGCGCACACGCGGCTCAAGTCACCTACCAAGGCAAACGCGCTCTGCCGCACATCTGGGGATGGATCCTGCAGATAGCAGCATTAGTAATGATAACAATGATAACAGGTTAACGGTAATAATGATAATGAGAATAATTATTCTAATGATGATGATGATGATGATGCTAAAGCGGGCTTAGCCAACAGGCATCAGGTGCGTGCGACGCAAGTCAGCTCCCTTCAGACAGACTTGTTCAGCAAGACGCCATTGCTAAGCTGGCGAATGAGCCTCAGCATTGGAGTTGCGCGTCTACAGATGTGTTCTTGCGGACAAAGGCACATCAGCCTGGAATGCAGAACTGGCATGGTTGCTGGACAAAGGTACATCAGCCTCAAATGATAGAAGGTGCAGGGTGCATGCACAGTGTGGGCTGCTGATGTGATACATGCAGTTACACCCAGATCAAGTCCTATGGCAATGCACAGGACCTCTGCCACACGGCTTATGAAGGGTCCTTCAGACAGATGAAGTTGAAAAAACGAAGCAGAATGCGCATCAGAGCATGGAACAAGCCCTTGCAAGAGCAACAGCAGCTGCTGCAGAAGCGGCTGCAGTAAGGATGACAATGGACATGCAGAGAGCTTTGTAGGAAGAATGACACAGTCAGCAGGGGTCCTCAGCAGCAGAAATGTCCCTCCTGTCCAATATCTTGATGCTGAGTGCAGTAGATACTACTTACAGTCACTGGACTGACTGCTTGCAGACGCAGCAGCGTGCATGTGTTTGTTACCGCTTGCGAAGGCATGCCAGCACAAATCTGTGTTCCAGAGTACAGATGTGCTGATCAGCTAACAGAACTTAAGTCATAAAGCAGACAGCGGGTGTTGTGTCACCTCTGTGTTCTACGCTCACATGTACAGATGGGCAGCGTACCTGGCAGCACTGTAAGAGAAGCTCCCGTAGGTGCGACTGTCCAACGAGAGACTCTATGCTGCTGCCCAACCCTTCAGCCATACCTACAGACATGAACGAGACATCAGCCGCCGGGGTTGGACAGTAAAATGGCCATGAGCAAGGTGCCATGGAGGTGAGTGTTTCGCTCTGTTAACTTCAGAGAAAAGAAACATCAAGGTTGAGAACTTTCACAGTGTACATCTGAACTGAGAAACGCCTGTGGATAATAGAGATGCGTTTCTACATTGGAGAGATGTCTTAGCTAGTTGAAACGCTGCAGCATGCCCACTCGACCAGCAGTGTTTGGCAAGTTTGAACAAGTGAGTTTGAATGACAGTCCTACTGAGACATCTGTCACTATCACAGCTCAGGAGACTCTGCTGCTTCATGTCTGACTTCACATTGACAGGGGCCTGGTGCCAGTCAGGACACATGCTTGTAATGCAAGTTGTATGTGCAGATCAGGATACTGCTGCAGACTGCAACCCACCAGCAATGACGTCAAGGGAGCAGATGATAAACTCCCTTTCCGGCTCGGCCTCTGTGGGCTGCCCTGCTGCAACTGCCGCCTGGCCTGCCAGTTGCTGAGTCACTATGCTGATGCACCTGTCGAACATCGGCTTGGCAAACTCCTCAAAGGCGTGACCTGCAGCAGCACCAAAGGATTCAAGCCTTGTTCAGTTTCGTACAGACCAGTACGATTGTGTGTTTGTACTCTTGCAGCAACACAAGGGGTCGATGTAAGCGCTAATGCAGCACTTGACTAGCTTACTTGGCTTTGGCAGACTGCTGAAATGGAAGGCTACAGTTGCCTGGGCTGCTGGCAAGATGTTGGTGATGCTGAGAGGCGATGATGTAGGGTTAGTTAAGAAGATGGGTGGCTGGTCACACTGGACTCTTGCTGAAAAAGCGTTGCTGTCGTGGGGTTTAGCACAGATGCTGAAATGTGCAGCGTCATGCACGACCCATCAGGGCACGTCCTAAAGTATGGGACAGAATTGCAGCAGACCAGCTGACAGACAGGAGACAAGGATCTGCAGCTCTGTAGGCAGCATGGCAAGCCTGACATGACAGGGCGTTGCGCCCTTGCATCCTACCATGAGTCATCCAAGAGTCATCTGGGATGCACCCATGAGTCATCCATGCCATGACTGTACGAACAGCTTCGCTGCCTAAACTCTGAATGAGTGGTCGGACCAAATGTGCAGCAACCTTGTCTAACCGAAGGGGAAAAGAGGAGAAAAGCAGCTGGGTCTCACCGATTGCAGGTGCGATGGCAGTGAAGCACTCCAGCAAGGGCAGCAGGTCCCGGTCTGAGTCTGCCAGAGACTGCCACTTGGCAACCAGGGGAGGCATGTACACTCTCAGCAGATTAGGGTCGGCCAAATGTTCCCCGACAAGCTCTGCCAAAGTGCTGATGGCGTCGTACAGGATACGCAGGTTCTTGCGCCCGTATGTGGCACAAGCCTTTGCTAGGGTCTCCAGGATGACCTTGAGTCTGG
>JAABUW010009716.1_pt1 | contig 10890 bp, 17 predicted proteins | sample 5560081 | NCBI WGS metagenome assembly JAABUW01 (sample SAMN10711882, study PRJNA513363) | rock metagenome | isolation source: Antarctica rocks | place: Antarctica: Victoria Land, Knobhead sud | reverse complement strand
TCAGTGACCTTCCCCTTGTAGGCACCCTCTCCATTCTTGTGTCACTTTGCTGCCATCAGCATGGAAAAGTCAAGGTTGACTGTTCCCCGTCCACGCATGAACATGACATCTTGTGCCCGCAATGCGACAACTTGCTGCCCTGGTCTGTACAAATGTACTGTGTCAAGGTTGGCACAGGCAGCATCCCAAGCATGGCAAAAAGGAGATGGAAAGCCCATGAGCTGGCCAGCAATGCATTGAGGATCTTCTATGTTTGCTGGTACGCAGTCCAGCTGTGACACTTCGTATGCCATCTGGAATGCAGCCTTTCTTGCAGGACCTCAGGAGCTGCTGCCTGGTACGCTGTCCAAGAAGCTGCCAAGCACTGTACAGCTGTCCGCATGAGAACCCATCTGGGCAATCCCAGTCAAAGCTTTGCAGCACTAGAGCAGCTGCTCCAGGGCATGCTGTCAAGACTCAACTCTGCAGGGCCAGATCCATCTCAACCAGTGGCAGACTCCACAGCACCCCTGCCTCAGCTGTACTCAGTTCCAGCATCACGCAGCAGCAGTGCTGCACCACTGCTGGAGCCCAGCTGGATGTTGCTGGAGCTGATGCATGCACTTGAGAAGAACATGTTCAGTGCATATGCTGGCAGCTGCTTGAGGCCAATGGCTCTTGCAAGCGCAGCTGTTGCGTTCTACAAGTCCAACCGCAAGGTACGAAAGATCCTTGCTTGTCTGCTGACACTGCGTAGTGCAGTGCGTATGGAGTCAAGGACAGTAGGCAGAATAGGGATATATGGATAGATAGGCAGAAAAGGGAGATAGATAGACAGATAGATAGATAGATAGACAGAAAATGTATCGATGGGTTGCCTTGCCGCTACAATTCGTTTGGGTATGTTGGTGTCTTTTCAACTTTTGACTGCCATACCGCATGCACGAGACTGGTCCCATATTTGAGTTGCAAGCATTATGGCTTTCTGATTTCATCTCAGGGCCTGACGGTTTGCTTGTGACTTGAGGTCGCAGCATACTCAGTCTCGTTGCCAAAGTTTGACATTTTGCATATTGAGATGGCATGTGCTGGTGCTTGTACTTTTACTCAAATACCAATGCTCTCCTCCTCTGTGTGACGCACAACCACACATGATTGCTGATGCTGCCCAGTAAGCCCTTTTGCACAGCGAAATCACCTTCCTTTGACCAGGTGCAGAAACGCATGTTGACACTTCAAGTCACCCTTTAGTTGACTAAGCAATGGCAAAAAACCCCAGTAGGTGTTTTGCCAATGCTGTGAAGAACGGATATAGTACTCAACATCGGGCACAATGTGTGGTGCAAGCCTACACTGACTTGCTCTGTCCCAGGTGCGCTTCAAGATGAAGTCATGCTGTGCAGGTGTGTGAGGACTGGTTCACCAGGATGCGCATGCTTCTCCTTCGCACCAGTGCTACATCCAACTCCCCTCATCTCACCCTTCACCACGCCTTCGCCCGCCTGGCGGACCTCAAAGCTCAGCTGAGGCACCTTCAGGCTGCAGCTGCAGTAGAAGCTGCTCAGCAGCTACAAGAGCAGCTGCAAGCTCAGCGGCAGCAAGCTCAGCTTTTTAACTCAGAAACTGAGGCTGATGAGCAAGCGCTTGAACCCCAAGCGCACCCTACCTCACCCAGTCTTTCCACTTCTGCTGTGACTGTTGACTCAGCCAGTGCAGATCACCTGCCTAGCACCAGCCAATCTGTGTCCAGTCAGCGCCAAGGTCGTCCCTACCAGCCCCATCTTCAGCCTGACCAGTTCAAGCCTGGCAGCCCAGGTCCAGCACCCTCTGCAGGGCAGGGCAGCCCTGCCCAACAGCCCCAGTCAGCAGCCTCTCCCTCTCCTTCTGCTGGTGCTGTGCTTGCTCTTCCGCCTGTATCAGCTGCTCTAGCACCCACCAGCCTGTTCAGGCCAGATCCTGTGAAATCAGATCGTCCAGCCCCGCTGGGGTTGCTGGAGATCCAAGCTGAGCAGGAAGCTGAGGCTGCCAGAGCTGCCGAGGCCGCTGCTGCAAGGCCTTCTCATGGCAGGGGGTCTCACCGGGCTAGTGCTAAGCAGGCCCCATCACCTGTTTCTGATGCTCCTGCCCAGCGAGGACAATCAAGAGTGTTGCAGGTCAGTCACGTCCTAACTGTCATGTCAGAACTGTATTGCCGCCTGATGTCAGGAAGGCTAACAGCCAACACTTATGTCATGTCAGTAGGTCGTCGACAGCGCTCATGCAAACTGCTCTGTGGAGTCTTATCCTTTCACTGCGTTGATATTGCAACTTCATCCCCCTGTGAATAGAAGCATAGAATTGTGACGCCATACTGTCTTTAGCGTTTTATCCTGATGCTTGCTGCAAACGACCCCACCAATACCTTGACTGATGTATAGGTGAAGCGGTTGAAGCCTGGTCAGGTGACATCTGTACAGCCCACACCCAAGGTGCTGCCCTTGACAAAGGCACCAAGTGGGAAAGTAGTGGTGGCAACACCAGCACCCACACCTGGCAAGATCAAGCTCATGGCACGGCCTCAGGTGCTTGCACTTCCTCTTTGTCCTGAAGTTACAGCCTGTATCTCATTTCATGCTGCCTGCGTCAATTTGCTATCTGCTTTCAAACATCATGGCTGCTGACCACAAGCATTGGTCAATGGAGCAGACAGTCACATTTGTGTTCCACAGCTGAGAATACAAGACAGTTGTCGCCATGCACAGTACTGTATGTCTCCTTGCAAAGCAGTGTTGGTTTCCAGTGTGTTGCCACGTGACAAGCAATGGCAAATTCTCATCTCAGCACAGACAAAATGCCAACAGCGACAGATCTGATGCATGCTGTTGCAGTCAGCAGCAGAGGGTGCAGCTGCAACCCTGCAATCTGGCAGCGAAGGCAGGGCAGATAGCACATCAAAGCAGCATCTGAATCCATCCCATGCACGCATGGCCAGAGCACAAGCAGCCAGGCGGTTGTCCTCAGAACTCCAGGAGGTCTTGCGGCATGCTGCCTTGGCCATACTGCACATAGCTGATGCAGATGCAGTTGTGGGCCTGCACCAGTACTGCCAGAGAAACTTCTCTGCACTGCCTCAGCTCATACAAGCTGCCAATGATGAGGAAGCAGCAGCTGGAAGCAGGGATGGCATGGAAAGGCTCAGTTCTGATAGCAGCAAGTCTGGGGCAGACGGGCAGCAGTTTGGCTGGCTTCACGGGGTCACTCTGCAGGTAATGCATGCCTGCTTGGCACTGCGATGCACATCTGTAGCACCCCGTGTCTTTGACGCCGCCCCATTACTTGTCCGGTTGCCACACAGTACCATACATGGGAGCTGGTAGCTCAGGTGACATGCTGAACTGCAACAAGACATACTGGGCTGTGCTGCCTAATGTAGCCATGCACATCCTTGTGTTGCCAACACAAAGCTACAATGATCAAGATTCATATGGATGCCAGCTCTCGCTTTACTGGGCTGTGCTTGACAGGCCAGTGCAAGACACGAGGAGGCAGCAGTGATTTACACCAGATGTCTGCAGCAGCACGACAAGGCCGACACCTGTGGTCCCGAAGGTCAAGCTTTTCTGGTGGACAGATGCTGCGAGGCGTATGCATCTGTGGCAGACTGGGAGGGCTTGCAGCAGTGGCTGCAGGACTTGAAGGCAAGGCTTGATCCCTTGCGTCTGTACTCACAGCACGTTGAAAGAGCGCCAACTGCAGCAATTACACTGTGATACAGGCACCCCGGTTTATGACCTAATGACGTAACCTGAGGTCATAAGCCAGCATGACCATGACTTGGCTGACCTGATATGGTAGCTTTCGTCAGCTTTGGTCATGCTGTTTGACGTTGTCTATACACATGTTTGTCGTCTGGCACAGCGTACTGATTAGCAAATTGTCAGAACATGAATCACAGTCAGCACCATTCCCAGTCTCGTCTGTTTGCTGCAGGGTCAGAAGCAGGTGTCCAACGGCAGGGACACCAGCCACTGGCCTCTTGCACCAGCTCAAGAGCACAAGTATGACGCTCTTGCGGCCTTTGACGCTGGCCAGCTGCAGGAGGCACAGCATGCTTTTGATTTGTCTGTGTGGTCAGACCTCAAGGGTGACAAAGGTGGGTGACCACAACGCTTTGCACTTGGGGCCAGTCACATGTTATCCTGAAACAATGCGCAATGCTGTTGAATGTGGCCAGCCACAGTCATGCATACTTAGACAGCCCTCAGAACAGTCATTGGAAGCTATGTGTCTGCATATTCTGGGGGTGTTTTGAGGTTGTGGCTTGTATAGCAGCGTGATCCGTCACTTTGACGCCAGACAGCAGTGAACAACAAAATCACTACTCAAACATGAGTAAAAAACTAACGTTGCCTTTGATCCCATTGCAGGTGGAGTACACGCAGCAGAGGCTGCAGAAGCCACCAGCCTGAAAGCCCTCATGCAGCTTCACGCTCACTCATCTGCCAAGCAGAGACCCGGCCGTGACAAGCGCCTCATCCGCACCCTGCTCCAGGACTCCAAAGACACCCTGCTACAGTCCTTGTCCGTCACAGCACAGACAGGACTGCACAACACCACTGCCCAACTGACAGCACTCCATTGCCTGGCAGCCGTCCAAGAGTCTGTGCCTGCACCTGTTGCTGCTGCTTTGGCCGCTGTTGACGCCCCTCCTGGGTTTGCTCCCAAGGCTGTGGAGCCCTCTGCTCAGCCCCAGCTTGCTTTTGCTATCCGGCTTTGGCCTTTTGGTGATGACCTGCCTCAGGAAGCAGATGTCAGTCAGTGGCCCGTACAAGACCCGCAGCCGCTGCTGCAGGTTCTGCGGGTGCACAAAGTGCTTGCTGCCAAAGGCAAACAAGCGGTGCCACAGCGGCTGCTGTTGAATGCTGTACAGTCTGCTGCTGCATCCGGCAACCACCGCCTGGCTGACAGGCTTGCAGCGGACTACACAGCAAGCAGCAAGGACCGTGAAAGTCCTCTTGCTCTCAAGCTGCACCTGCTGAGGTCAAAGACTCAATACAGCACCGGTTCAGTCGACAGCACTTCTGCCAGTGAACAGCTGTGGAATCTGGTCAAACCATCGCTGGAGAGGAAGGCCCCTGCTGCAGAGACAGAACCAGCTTCCCTTCAGGCACAAGCACTTTTGCAGCTAGCTCTCTGGTGCAAAGCTCCATCACCTGATCAGCAGGGAAGCCAGGCTGATCACTCCATCCAAAGCCTTGGGCAGCAGTCACAAGTCATTCGCCGCCTCAAGGTCATTGCAGACGGTGCTTCAGGCCCACAGCCATACCTGCCCCCAGAAGCTTCTGATCAAGCTGTCTGTCTGGGAGCAGCAGTGAAGCTGGTTCCAGGGTCTGCATCTGCCTGGTTGGCTTATGCTGACTACCTTCACACCCTGTGCCACCCAGCCGCCACCCATCAAAACCCACCTGCTGCACAGTCAAGCCCAGACACTGAGGCACCCGGTTTGACCAACTCAGTAGATGCGGCCGCGCCTCATTCCAGTGACAACAACCTTCTGGAGGATCACACAAAGGAGCATGTAATCATTGAGATGGTCAATGCGTACTGCACCTACCTACAGCTAGCTGCGCAGTCAAGTGGGCAGGCTAGTTTGCCAGAGGATCACATGCCAATCCTCCTGAAGCTCTTGCAGCTGCTGTCAGGGGACAACACGGTCCCGGGAGCGTTTCAAGCAATAAGCTCTGGGACTAGAGCAATCCCAATATTGGTTTGGCGGGCTGTGGTGCCTCAGCTGTTTGCTATGTTGGCGCATGAGTACACTGGGGTTTGGGGCTGGGCGCAGGAGCTGCTGCAGAGATTGGAGCAGCTGGATCCTGCTGCAGTGTTGTACCCAGCACTGGTGGAAAGTAAACGCATCAGCAAAGGTAGGTCTGGACATACACTCTGATTCTTGCCTCATCAAAGGCATCTGTTCCTTGGACCGCCTGGCTCTGCACCTGCTGCATCCATACATAAATGGCAATGAAGAAACGTGATGAATATCCGACACACCAGAGCATGTGCCACGTCATTGCCACTGTCACCATCACTGGGACCGCCCCCTTCATCGTCACTGCCACTACTGCTATCAGTGCTGTCAGCAGAAGCAGAATCAGAACCATGACTATGCTCAATTCCGCTGTCATAGTCAATTTCAAATTACGAACTCTGCAACAGGCGCTCATCCAGTTGCGCATGAGTGCTATATGTTCAATGCGATACAATGCGTTGATCCTTGCTGCAGGGCAGGCAACTGCAAAGCCAGGGCTGCAGGCTCTGCTCAACAGCTGCCAGGCCAGGCAGCCACAGCTGGTGGAGCAAATGGCAACTATGATGACAGAGCTGGAGCACATGAGTGTCTTGTGGATTGAGCAGTGGCACATTGCACTTCTGGAGTTGCAGGTGCTCTTTGACTCGCACAAGTAGACTCATTGTAGTTAACTCTGTCCAAGTTTGTACTGGGCAGCCCGGTCTAATACTTGGCTTCTCATTAAATTGAGGCCGAAAGGCATAGTAATTTTGTTTCTTTCCTTTTCCCCCCCCCAAATTTGTGCAAAATTTACAAAGGGCTTACATGTAGTTTCCTTGCAAGAAATAAAGGGGTCTGCCGACTGCTGCATGTACAGTGTTGCTGGCAGTCATGTAGCGCAAAGTAGCCTTGTGCATTTGGAACCAGCTACAAATTGGTCACTGGCCTTGAGGCGTCAAGTTGAGCAAGCCAATGTTGCTACAGCTTGCCTGGTCTACAGTGATCATCTGCCATGCCTTTGTACTTGTGTACTTCCAGGCAGAACTTGTCACACCATTCATGATGACGCAGGCTGAAGTTGGCAAACGAGTAGCTAGTCTTCAGGAGGAGCTGAAGCGTGTCACTGCTCAGGCGGGCCTTGACATGTCCCAACAGCTCCAGATCATGCGTGACAGGTGAGCATGCTTGCACATGTGCTGACACTGTTTCAACACTTTACATAAGCAGATGCGGAAAAACATAACGGCTTCTTCCAAAGGAAGAGGAGCATGTGAGAACAAGCATTTCATGAAGGGTATAACCCCTGTTTGTCCGACCTTTGCAACCTTGCTGGCGTGATCATGCACTACACACTCAATTGGTAGTTGCTTTTGATCATTGGTCATTGGTATATGTTCTGAAGTTGTGTACAAGCCAAAGGGTATCTCATCACAACTTTGTATGACCCTGTCCAGGCATACATACAAAAGGCAGTTCTGACTGACATGCTTTGCCCCATGAGCTGTGACTACGCTCAATGTTCAGGTACACCACCATCCTTGCACCTGCCATGCACATGATCCAACAGAGGCTGAGCCTGAATACTGCTGATGACGCACAGACGCCTCAGCAGGAGCATTTCTTCTCCAAGCATCTGCCCGCTCTCAAGCAGGCAGCTGCTGCGTTTGCTCATCCCAGTGATGATGTTCTCATGCACCCTGAGCTTGCTTGGAACACATTCAAGGCTGTCAGCAGGGCCATTGCACAGCAGCTGAGGTATGCAGCATCACATCTTAGTATACAATGCATGCATGCATGCATCATCAAAGTGTGCAGATGTATTTCTAGCCATGCACCATACCTCACATGACTCTTTTGAGCTGCACAGTACATCGTAAGCCTCAACATTGCATGATTCGACCTGCTGTTGGATGTCAAATCTTGCATAAGCTCCAGTGTCATTCCCATTGATTTAGACGCAAGTGATTCATGCAAACCTTGTCCAGACTTCTGATTGCCAAACTATATACTGTTCTGTTCAAACATGCACCGACGCTTTTCGGTTGTGTGTGCAGTGCTAGAGAGGTCCAGCTCACTGCGCTGTCTCCTGTTCTTAGTGATCTGGCAGCTACCCTCATACCCATTCCAGGGCTGACCCCAGCCCACCCACTCCCTCCAACCCACCCCCAGTACCCATCAGGCAGGCCCATTCCAAGCTCTGGATCTGTGCAACAGCCAGAGCCAGGCATAAGTGCTGCAGAGCCATACCAGATCAGCAGCGCAGATGTGGTGACAGTGGCGAGCTTCAAGCCTTCTGTGCATGTGATGAGCACCAAGACGCGACCCAAGAGGATTGCCATGCTGGGCTCTGATGGCAGGACGTACACATTCTTGCTCAAGGTGTCTACAAAGATCTGACCATCAGCAATGGATGTTGTGTACCTGAAGCTGAATGTCCCCTGCTTGTGTTGCAGTTACTGGAAGCACTCTCAGGGCATCAGCTTTGCAAGCGGCCTCTGCGATGCGCTTGTGCAAAAATCACTTCTGATGTTTGGCGTCATGTCTGTTGTGTTCAGCAACATGAACAAAGCTCATGCTCTTTTGCTGAGCAGCTCCTTGATTGTTGCTTTGCTCTGCCTGAGGCAACAACATCCTTTTACACACTTGGTTTTGCCCTGCAGTGCCACACACAGCAACATGTGCATAACAGCTTGTTTCAGTTCTTCTAGTACCTTATGCTGCACATTCAGGGTTGGGAGGATCTACGGCTGGATGAGCGGCTCATGCAGCTGGTCAGAACCTTCTCAGGGACTCTGCGTTCAGACCCTGACACTGCCAGGCGCCAGCTCTTGCCTTGCCCCCTCAGTGTGACCCCCTTGGGTGCCAGCATGGGTCTCATCCAGTGGGTGGACCACACCATGCCTCTGTATGGTGTCTATAAGGCCTGGCAACACCGCCAGCTAACAGACAAAGCTGGTAAGCTGTTGCTAGCTGTACATCTGCCTCATTTGACACCCCTGTATTACGTCTGAATCAGCCTCAAGGTTATTCCCTTGCACAGGCAGGCATATAGGCAGCCAGCATTCTGCCAATGGCACAACCCCGATTGATCGCTTGTTGCTCTGCATGTTTCCTGTGAGGCCAGGAATACAGATCATCACCATGAGCTTTGTATCAAGGCGCGCCTTGCTTTGCAGCCCCACCAGATCAGTCTATGTCATGCTCTGATTGTCTATGTCAGTGGAACTGCCTGTTCGGATGTCTCACCAGTCTGTATCTGCCTTTGCAGAACTGGCAAAAGCTCAGGCAGCAGCAGCTGGACAGCCGTCTGGAACAGCTGTTGCCATCCATCCTCCCCGCGCAACTGATGCCTTCTATGCTAAGCTGCTACCTGCCCTGGAGGTACCTGTTTGTCCCCAGTCCATTTTCAGCACGCGTGACATGCATTGTGTACAGCAAGTGTGGCATCTGCTACCTTACATGTGCTTGTCTGCCTGTCTAAGTAGAAGAACATAACAGCCCTTGTTCTGGAATGGTCTGAACAAACTCTGCCTGACTCCACGGCATGGTCGCACTTGAACAAATACAGCAATTCAAAAGATGTTGGTGTTGAATGTCAACATGTGTTGATGAGCTCAATGTGAAGATACTTAGCCTTTGTAGATACACTTCATGTCAAAATCGTCAGCATGCACACCACGTAACCGTAACCAAACTCTGCGTCTCCGACATCACAAGGCAGTTGCCTTCCCTTGCAGGCTGCAGGGCTTTCCCGCACCACCCCTCGCAAGGACTGGCCCCTGCCCTTGCTGAAACAGATCCTGACAGAGTCAGTGCAGGAGACCCCTGGCCACCTGCTGGCGCGTGAGCTGTGGTGCGGCTGCGGCTCTGCCTCAGAGTGGTGGGCCTACCAGGCCGGCTACACCAGCTCTACTGCTGCCATGAGCATGGTGCGCTACACAGAAAAAGTTTCACCGAATGTGGCCCAAGAATACGAAGATGACTTCTTTTGAATTGTCTGCTTCGTTTTGATGCTGTTGCTGGACTCGGCTTTTGTTGAATGGTATGCTTGATGCCCTGAACCTAGGACAGCAGAGCCCTTTTGAACAGGTGCCTTCATCCTAGCCTATATCTGTACATGGCTCTGACAGCTGTTTTGGAGTATCTGACCGTTTTGTGTTACAGCATGCCTGGCAGTTCATTCCACCATCTTCAGCACGCACAGTGGCATTACCACCTCTCAACCAGAGTTTGCGCATGTCAAGGTCTAAGATCTGGTGTTTGTATACAATGTATCAAGTATCGGCACAGCCGTGGCACAAGTTGCCCTGCTCTACTTGGTTTGCTGCATCGTCCTCATTGATGTGCTCAAATAACTTCCTGCTGTTGAAATCATACTGGCGGCTGATGTACTGGTCAAATCGAATGTGCAATGAGCAGCTCATACCTGTCCCAATCTACTTCTGACGGTCTCTTCTTCTGCAGGTTGGGCACCTTCTTGGCCTGGGGGACCGCCATTTGGACAACATTCTGCTTGACAAGCACACCGGCCGCGTGGTGCACATTGACTACAACATCGTCTTTGACAAGGGCCAGCAGCTGCGTGTGCCTGAGATTGTCCCATTCCGCCTCACACACACCCTGCAGGTAAGTTCCTCCAACATGGTAACCCATGTCTGACCTCAGCATCACTACAACATGCCCTTGTTCTCATTGCGGCCCTCATGCTCATGCTCAGATTGTGCAATGTTTGCTCAGTTTCGAACGCCACAGAGATAGTCAATCCACCATCAAAGATCTCTATGTCTGCTCTGAAGAACAGCATCTTGGCTTTCTGTTGTATCTCACAGCAATCCATTTGTCCATGCGTCCATGCACAGTTGATTGAGCATACTCATCATGCACAACCCTTTTGTTCTAAGTGAAGGCAGTCCTAGTCAACCCAGTCAGCATCACTCCATCAACTGATCTCACCCTACTAAGATCAACATAAGCTTGACCGTGCTCAAGTATGTCTGCATGTAACTCTATGACAGCCCTATCTAAACTCAAGCTCTGAACTCTATAAACGTTGATAGCCCACCCCAGCATGATCGGAAACTGATATCTCTGAAAGCTATAACGGCCATTCAGCGATATCAGTTTCCCATTATGATGGCTGGGGC
>JAABUW010009715.1_pt1 | contig 10890 bp, 19 predicted proteins | sample 5560081 | NCBI WGS metagenome assembly JAABUW01 (sample SAMN10711882, study PRJNA513363) | rock metagenome | isolation source: Antarctica rocks | place: Antarctica: Victoria Land, Knobhead sud | reverse complement strand
CACCTGAGCTTGCTTTATTGCAGCAGATGCTAGGGTCATCACCTGACCGGCTGCTGCCTCACCTACAGATACCAACACTATGAATGGGGTGTTTTGCAGTGCACTTGGCTGAAGCAAATCTGACACATAGCCAGATGACATCTGCAAGAAGCTAGTCACAAGCTTGCTGAAGCAGGGCTACATTGTGGCGGTACACATGGCTGACAACAGGGATCCACAGCTTGACATGTATGGACTCTCAGATGTCAGGAGTCTGCAGCCACTGACTTTGCTCCCCAGACAGTGCAAGCAGTTACAGCAAGCATATGTGGTGCGTGTGAATGCACCATAATGCATGACTATGTGTTCATTGCCCATGCAGGCGCTGTTGCCGTGTTACTTCATGAGACAACATTCAAGTCAGCATGGGCAGCACCTGAGCCCAGCTCCCAACAGAAAGCAACACTTGACTCTGTGATGTCCAGCATGAGCTCAACCACACTGTTCAGCTGAGCTTCAGCCTCACTATGTTCCCCCAGGGCAGTGTGCACACGCCTGGAATGTGCTGCCTGTGATAGAACAGGCTGCTCAGCACTCAGCAAGCCAGCTCACTGTCGCAACCAAGGACACAGGGAACTGCTGCCTTGTTGATTCGTGCAAGCACATTACTTGACCATGCCTTGAAACTGATGAGGAGTCAGTGCTGGCATTTGTCTGGCCATAGCACAATTGCAGCTGTCATAGGTGCCAAGACTGCAGATTAAGTATGTTCAGTACCTGAGCTGATAAGGTGCAAGCCAGGTAGGAGGCTCCAGCAACCATTTCTCTAGAGGGCAGAGGGGCAGGTCTGGCAAGGCCATCTTCAGAGCTGGACTCAGCACCATCAATGGACGATGTGACTGGCCGCATCATGTCCTTCAGCCAGCTGCACTTGACCACACAGAAGCATAACCAACTTACATGTGATTGCTGTCTCATGACAGCAGAATCATGTTGCGAACAAGCAAAGAAGCTGATGCGACAGCAGGGATTCACCTTCAAGGTGGAATGTTTGTGCACACACATTAGGGCTCTAGCACAACTGAGGATGTTTCAGCAGTATATGGCAACTTTGGTATTTTGACCGACCAGGTCATGCCTGGATGTGATGCCCTTCTGTATGCAACTAGTCACTCACCTGCTTGCCACTGAAGCTATCTCATGTGCAAGACTGCTATCAAGATTGCGGCCTTTGGATGCTGACTTGCAAAGCTGAGCAGCTAGCAGCAGAACCACCAGCTGATTACTGCTTTCTGTTAAGCCCTCTCTGAGTCTGTCATGTGCCATATGCTCCCCCACCAGAGAGGCCAAAAGCGCTGATGCATCATCAGGCAAGAGGGGCAAGAATGCTGAGCTGTCGTGAGGCAATGACACAGCACCCCTGAGACCTGTCAGCAAGTCTGGATTTGTGTCTGAGCCTGACTCGGTTTCAAAGGGTCCCTCAACAGCAAGCACCAACAGCTGCTTGACAGCCTGACTGATGTCTTTCCTGCCTGTGTCTGGGAAGTGCTGGAGGCACATCACTTTGTATAAGCTGCTGAAGAGTGTAGACAACATGGTCTGCCACCGGGCAGGGCTTTTGCTGGAAGCTGAGCAGTCTGGCAGTCTATGCAGGCAGTGAAGCAACCTAGGCATAATCTCCTGAGCATCCTGCAATGCCAGTCATAAGATTGTTTGTGACCTTGCTTTGCCATGACTGAACATTGTAGTGGAATGGAGATCCTGTCTTACTTCTTTACCAGGATAGACAGCATTCTTGCTCACCTTGCCTTCTGTTCTCATGAGATACGTACACAAAGGAACGACAGCTTGTACTTCTGCCTCTGCAGAGCCATACATAGCTGTGCTTGTGCCTGCAGTCGTGTGTTCATGAATCTCTGGGAGGCAACCCCAATCTTTGCTGTAGCTTAGTCCAGCTGCGCACCCTCACCATTTGGCTGGGAGGTTGACCAAGTGGTGCTGAGCCCCTGCTGAAAAGCTGCCGTCTGTCCTCTAGGGGTAGACAGAGAGTCAGCTGGCCTCAACGGACCTCCTTGTTTCGGCTGGCACGTGTTGAGCAGCAGGTCGAGAGGTGCTCGAGAAACATGCCCTTGATCAGCAAGAGCTTCTGCCCAGCTTTGTAAAGCCTGCATTTCCTAGCCAAGAGCTGCGGGAACTTCTCAGCAGAACATACAGATGCAAGCTTAATGCTATCTACTCAGCTCAGCATGTCAGTTGTCTCAAAGACACAAAAGCGCTGAAGATAGTGTTTTGACCAAGCATGCATCAAGTCAAAGATCGTATCTCAACGCCGAGCAGCGGCAGCGCAGAAATCCACTGCATCTGCATCGCGACCGATTTCAAGATCGATTGTGAGTGTACGGTACTTGCCTGCCGTGGACTGGACCCGCGACTGGACTAGCCAGCTGCATCCACGGGAATGTCCTACTTCTTCCTCGTTTTTGGTGTTGCGCAGGTAGCTGCAGCTTCTTTGACCGAAAGATTCATGTCGCCCTGACTTCTGCAGTGACACTTCCTGATGGCCTTGCCTGCTGAAGCACATAATCGCGCCGATGCCTGAGTGACTCTCATCATCAAACTATGTCGTCGTGGTTTCCTTCGAGTAACTCAGGCAGATCTCGGCAGAATTCGTTCAACAGCCATGCACCGCCTGGAGCTGCACCAGCAGGTGCTAACATACCAGCAGGCGCTCCATATCCGGGAACCTTTGCCGGGGCGCCACAGTCGGGCGGTCTTGCCGGTCCTCCATCTCGACAGGCCTCTCAATCTGACCTTCTGCCCCCTGGCACTTATAGAGTTGCTGGGTGTCCTGACCAGGTGAGGACACAAGACACTTGCTCTGTGCACTCGTAGCAGGCTTCCATTGTTTTGCTCACCACAATGCTTTCGGGTGCCGAGTGCAGGACGCAGCAAAGACCAACCTTGCCTTTGTGTCAGTCTCTGATCCTCTCGCTCAAGCCGGATATGTAGAAGTGGCTGATGTGTAAGTGCTTTCAATGGCAATGTGTAAGTCATGCTATGCTGCTGCAATCTTGATCAAGTACAACTGTTGCTGTGACCCTTTCCACAGCTAGCGGTGCTGCAGGGTTCTGTCTGTGCGTGGCGATCCGCGCATCAACCCCAGTGATTTTGGCCTGAATACTATACAGCGCAGGGTAAGCTTTGGCTTTATGCAAACTTCAGCAGTTAGACATCTCCACATGTCCAGTCAACTCAGAAACACACTCTGTTCGTGACCAGTCTACAGTGCAGGATCTAGTTTCTTCACTTGCCCTGCAAGCTCACTGTCAGTGCAGCAGACCTTGTCTGTGGCTACTCACAAGTCTCAAGTATCATCCACAGACTCAAGACAAATGACACATGTAAAGACACATGCGCTTACACAAAGCCAACCATGCTTTCTGGCCGCAGATGCTGAAGGTGTCAGTGGGAGACAAAGTTGCAGTCAACGTATTCCGTCTGCCCAGGGATGCATTTGCTGTCACAGTCCTCAGTGCCCAACTCAGTTTTGTGACTAAGAAGAACATCAAGGAGGCTGCCCCAGTGGAGCTAGATGCTGCTATTCTCAATGCTCACATTCAAAGCCGGTTTGGAGGCCAGGTATGTCTTCTCTTGGACGTTCAGCAGCTTGGACGAGTCTTTCAGCAAGTGACCCATCTTGTATTTGGCTGGGAAGCACGCATGACACTGTGCATACATCAGGGCCACCATCACATGCAGTCTGTGCAGAAATGCTGACCTCAAGATACTAGCTTGTAAACAACTTGCAAGCAGCCCTCTGGTAGCAGCATGGCCCAAAACCTCGGTTATGGGTGTTGCAGGTCTTTGCAGTGGAGCAGAACGTAACATTTGAGTACTTGGGCACCAACTACTTACTTGTGGTCACAAATCTATTAGTCACAGACAAAGTTGGGGACCAGGTTGAAGCCCGCAGAGCACAGCTTGTCCCAAGCACAGCCTTCATCTTTGAGGTCCCACCCAACAGTGGTCTCAAGCTAGCTGGCCAGCACAGCAATGTTGCACCTCAGCTTTTCAAGCACAAGGAGTTCAATTTTGAGAAGCTGGGGATTGGTGGCTTGGACAACCAGTTCGAGCAGATCTTCAGGCGTGCATTTGCCAGCCGAGTGTTCCCACCTTCAGTGGTGGAGCGGCTGGGCATTCACCACGTCAAGGGAGTGTTGTTGTTTGGTCCTCCTGGCACAGGTGTGGTTGGTTTCACCTCAGCTGGAACTCTTCTGCAGATGGCAGAACTCTGCTACTCTGTTCTAAGGACAAATCCACATCAGTGCTGCAGTACAGGCAACACAGATTCAAGCTGTACCTTGCAACTGTTGCTGCACTAGTGCTCATGCATGTATCAGGTGCTTATGCAAGCAGAGCAAGCCATTTGTGCATGAAACATTTGGCTGGGACATTGTGTGAAGCATGTGTAGCATGTTGTGTTTGCTGTTCATTGGACACAGCAGAGCTCAGCAAGCAAGAGTGTATGTTTTGAGAAGTAGCAGATCATGCGGAAGCCAACAGAATGCTAGCCTAGTTGCCCTGTTGATGCAGCTGCATCTTGTTGCAGGTAAGACCTTGATTGCTCGTCAGATTGGCAAGATGCTGAACGGCAAAGAGCCAAAGGTAGTCAATGGACCTGAGATCCTCAACAAGTATGTTGGTGCCAGTGAAGAAAACGTCAGGAAGCTGTTTGAAGAAGCAGAAGCAGACCAGGCTGCCCATGGCGAGGCCTCAGAGCTGCACGTCATCATCTTTGATGAAATTGATGCCCAGAGGCAGTGTCAACAGTGGTGCTGGGGTGCATGACACCGTTGTCAACCAGCTCCTCACCAAGATTGATGGCGTTGACTCTTTGAACAACATCTTGCTGATTGGCATGACCAACAGGAAGGACATGTTGGATGAAGCCCTGTTGAGGCCAGGGCGGTTGGAGGTGCAAGTTGAGATTGGGCTGCCAGATGACAAAGGTCGCCTCCAGATCCTGCAGGTGCTGTTCCTCCTCATGCGATAATGGACATGCTGCTGATTGTTTCACTGGCTACTGTGTTTGAGGCAAGTGGTTCGCATCATACACTAAGCTGAGCAGATAAGCCTCTGTAGTTGTCGGTCACACTAGACTGGCATTCATCTGGTATGACTGGCAAGTATTGACAACTTCACTGAAAAGCATGATGAGTTTGCTGCAAAGCATTTGCATCATACCAGAATGTGTGTGTGCAAAGTTGCACTGCAGCAAGCTGCAGTGCAACATGTACCATCAGCATTGTCAAACAGCAAGCCATTTGATGTACCAAATCAATGAGTAACTCAATGCTGTAGTAGGCATTGGTTGCGGCAGTGTATACCAGTTTGTTTTGCTTGTGGGGTCTCACAAGAAGTGCCTTGTGAAATGGGGTTTCCGGCATGTTCCCTTGTCTCCTCCCAATCAGCGCTAGACACAGTTATGGCCTCAATTCTGCTCACTTCTCTTTGCCTATGGTCCTGCAGATCCACACCAGCAAGATGGCTGCCAACTCCTTCCTTGGGCGTGATATTGACCTCTGGAGCTTGGCAGGTACGTCTGCCTAGTTTGCTTTTGAGACTGTTTGCCCAGGCATTTGAGCATTGAGAATGGCATGTCTGTTACCACAGCTGGAGCCTGAGTTCAAGGCAGTGTCTGTTTGTGATGCGGAATGCTTTACTTGTGTTGCATCAGAGTTGTGATGACAACTCATGCCTGCTGTACTACCATCAAATATCTGCAGGGAAAAGCAATTTTCATTTGTGGCTCAACATGTGTCTATCTGTTGGGGCCAATTAGAGTACTGCTTGCAGAGCGCACAAAGAACTTCAGCGGTGCTGAGATTGAGGGGCTGGTCAAGAGCGCAGCTTCCTTTGCCCTGAACCGGCAAGTGGATGTGAATGATCTGGACAAGCCTGTCATTGAAGAAAACATCAAGGTGGGCCTGTGACATGCTCCCTTTGACGTCCAAACGTGATGATGCACAGGTTGTTTGGTGAACACACTATCTTTCAGCATGTGTCGTGTTGCTGCAGCACCAGCACCAAGGCAGTCAAACAGATGCGCTCTGCGTCACAAACCAGTCGCTGTCACTTCATCAGCACTGGCACAGCAGCCTGCCAGGCTGCGCTCAGCCATGCTTTAGTCTGCCTGACGTGTAGTAACTGTATTTTTCACTTACAGTTACAGTAATTACACATTTCATAATACAGCTAATACAGCTAATACCGCTAATACACTTTTGGTGTCATACCTGTAACTGTTTACACTGCACAGCTTGGTAGATCAGATGCTTTTGGTGCCGGCAGATTGAGATGGCTGACTTTGAGCGGGCTCTATCAGAGGTGAAGCCAGCCTTTGGAGCTGTGACAGAGACCCTGGAGCAGTACCGCCTCAATGGCATGGTGGACAGTGGGGAGCACTTCAGACACCTACAGTCAACCTGTCGCAACCTTGTTGAGCAGGTATTGTGTTGCTCTTTGACTGACACTATGCTTCCCTTTGACTGGCATTGCTTCTCCCTATCACTGGCATTGCTTGCCCCTTTGACTGGCGCTGCTTTTCTTTTTGGCTGGCACTGCTTCCTTCCTTTGAATGGAACTGCTGATCCTTTTGACTGGGGCTGCTTCTCCCTTGGACTGGCGCTGCTTGTTCTTCACAGCTGTATCCATGCCCTGCTGTCTAGGTTTTAGTTGAGTCTGGCATGTCCAAAGTTGCTGAAGCACTTGTGCTGTGTATGTGATTTGACTGTTAGTGCCAAAACAACTGTAGTCACTTTGGTACAAATGAATGGCATCAGGCAGGGTTGCTGAGGCGCTGCCACAAGCCATCAGACTTGTGTATAGCAGACTTGCCAGTTCAAGTCTGATGGTCGCAGATTGCCTAGACAAAGCTTGTAAGCAGCCTCTTCCCCCTCCTCCTGTTCATCATTGTTCACCTTCTCCTTTATCTTCTTCTCTTCTTCATTTGCAGCTCACTGTATTGCATACATTGAATAGCCATTACAGCACTCACCCCATCTGTGCGTGCACAGGTGCGAACCAGCGAGAAGACACCCATACTGACCTGTCTACTAGAAGGCCCCACAGGCACAGGCAAGACTGCTCTGGCTGCTACCATAGGCATTGACAGCCAGTTCCCCTACGTCAAGCTCATCTCAGCAGAGAACATGGTGGGCTTCTCAGAGCAGGCCAAGGCTGCACAGATCGCCAAAGTCTTTGACGATGCTTACCGAGTAAAGCCACTCACCTTACGCCTTCCTGCTTGTGCTGTCAAGGGCATGTGCACACAGGGCTTTGCACACATAGCATTTGCTATTTGGACAGTTGTGGCAGCCAGTTGTTCAGCCAAACTCATTGCCGTCATGCAGAGCATTCTCGCCATGTTTCACAAGTGTAACGCCGGCAATCAATGTCAACTGGACCATAAAACCAAACCATACATGCGCATGCCTTCATCAATGTGTACCTGACTCAAGGCCATGCTAGTGAGGCCAGCAGTACATTCCATTGTTGCAATGCAACATTAAACGCCGATTTCTTGCGTGTGCAGTCTGTCTTCTCCATCATCATACTGGATGACATTGAGCGGCTGCTGGAGTACGTAGCAATCGGACCCCGCTTCAGCAACTCGGTCCTTCAGACCTTGCTGGTGCTGCTGAAGAAGCAGCCGCCCAAGGGGCGTAAGCTGCTGGTGCTGGGGACCACCAGTGCTGGGGCTGTCATGGAGGACATGGAGGTCAGCACCACCTTCAACGTGGTGCTGAATGTGCCCAAGTTGAAGGAGCCAGAAATCATGACAGTGCTGAAGGCACTTAGAGCGTTTGCCCCAGATGAGGTTCGCCTGCATGTCATCAATGCGCATCAATGTGCAACATTTCGCATCTGTGCATCAATATGCATCTGCTCATTCATGAGGAGGGGACTGGTTCCTCTTGTATGCCTGAACCATGACATGCAACCTCTTGTGACTGTGTATTGTATGCACTTGGGTGGTCTGGCTCATGCCCACTGGGAGCACTCAGTTTGTATGCTTAGCACATGCAGTCTAGCTGAGTGATCTCCACACTTGCTGCAACAGTCAGATGCATGGTGAGTACACCTGGGTTGGTGCAGGTGAATATGGCTGTTGCCTCTTTGATAGAGTCCCAGATGCCCATCAAGCGATTACTGCTGCTTCTAGACATAGCCCGGCAAGATGTGCCAGCTGGAATACCCACACCACTCATGAAGTGGAACCAAACCATTAGAGACGTCGCTGGTTGACAGGTCCTGTCAGGCGCCTTAGCTCACTGCCATGAAACAAATGTGCTTGTGGGCACGTGGTCAAATCAACGTTGAAGTGTCAGTCACATGCAGTACAAGACCACTGTTGGCTGCTGCTCTCAGAAACTCTGATCAGGGCACTCATCATCAAAAGCAGTACTTTTCCTGGTCACATTGTGTGCTGATCACCATAGAAGCCATAGTCATGCAAATGCTGAGTTTTCACAAAAGCGTTTGTCACATGAATGAAGAGTAAGATCCTTGAGAAGTCGAATGCATCTGCCTTTATGATTCTTATGTGTTTAGGCTTTGATTGCACAACATTCTTGCCCTGCCCTGTTTTTAGGGCATCTGATGACAGTGTTTACCAAAGCAGTTGTGTGTTCAGCAATGCAGCATAGCAGCTATTCCTGACGGCTGTCACAGCACACTGATACTAGTGCAGCAGCTGCAGTGCACTCTTCAGGGAGCTTGTGAAGCCGAAATTCATGCATGTCTCCAGGACAAGCTTCATGCATTTTGAGGAATTGCCCAACATTTCGATACTGAGCAGAACAAGTTAGCTGAATTCTGAATGAATGACAATTCTGAACCGCAAGCCAAGGTACAGGCACGGAACCTGGCTAACAGGATGTGCAGAGGCTTGGGACCTAAAGTCAATGTCACCGTGACTCTGATGCTTGAGAGCTTCAGTTTTCTTTAAACTAACCTCAACTGAGCTGCCTGCATCTGGTGATTCACGTCTTTCATCAAACCGTCTGCATGGCGGTTAGAGGGTCAAAACGTCTTGCCTCAAGCAGTTGCTGCTCTCAGGCACACATCCAATTGTTGTGTACATGCTGTGCCTTCATTAAAGCAAAAAGCCATCTTGCAGCGAAGTACCACAAATCTAATTCCTTCTGGGTTGTCATGCCAAATGGTCGGAACCAAATCTGGTGAAAGACAAAAAGTCACCATGTCAGCGTATCTCATGCGCAATATCATGTTGGTCTGCAACAGGAGCACAGTTTGATGAAATATGATTCTGTGAAAAAGACTGCTCTTTGATGTCATCACACAAATGCTTTTCCAATTGATTGGCTGTACATTGAGAGGGTTTTCTGGTTCTGTTGTACTTCAGGGCAGCAGCTTGTGCAACCTGCCCAAGTCCAAACTTGTAAACGCCAGCCGCCAAGTCATGGCGTCCAGCTTGTCGCAGTTGATACACACTGGGCATAAGCCAAGATTGTCTAGTGTCTCCACTGTCCTTGTGCAACTGCTTCACAAACTTCAGCAGTTCTTTGGCCACAGAGACTGTGCTGTAGAACCCTGATCCTCTCTGCGTTTTCATGCCAATCTGCGGGGCCAGAGTCAGTGCTCCACCCAATTGTCTTATTCCCGCAAGTAGATCATGCCTCTCGGCACCTCTCAAGGCATTGGCTGTCGGAATGAAGTCTATGGGAAGTCCTTCTTCTCTGTTGAAGGCACGTAACTCCTCTGCAAGCTGTGCTGCTGTATCAAACTTCTGCACAAAAAATGGGGAAGACATGGGACTTTTGTTGGTCACCTCAACTGCTAAGCAAGGGTGTAGTCCGCCTTTGGGAGAAGACTGCACTGCTGGTGCTGTTGTGGTCAATTGAAACCACACCACACTGAAAAACAAGAGCCAGACATTACATCCAGCTGAACAAAGAGCCCACTTCCTGTGATGAACATTACTCAAGTCACGCAGGATCAGGGCATACAGCCTGTACAGAGTGCCCAAGGCTGTTTCTCATGGGCATGTGCATCTTGCTGCCAACATGTAGCACAAGGTGCAACATAGCATTGGTCACCTTATGGCGAGGCCAGGTATGGGGCCTGTCCAGGGAAGCAGCTGTAGCCTTGTAGCCGCCCTGGTACATGATCCCATGATGGAGGTCAAACCGGCCAGCAGCCAGAACTGCACTTCTGCTGGGCATCACCCTGTCAGCATCAGCCTCAGCAAAGATGAAGGTGCCAGCATCATCTAGGGGGATGCTTTGTGGGGTCTGTGGGAGGTCCCACTGGGTTCTGCCAGTCACCTGCACACATGACCTCCACTGGAAGCTGCCCAGCAGCAACAAAGCAGGCAAGATTGCTGAGTGGTAGGATCATGCATTTGCGCTGTGGTCAGGTTGCTGGCCTTATAATGAAGCTGAGACCTCATTACGAGAGGAGCGATGCATGCTCTGAGCAGTATCTGGGTTCAGTATGAGAGTTGTGCAGACTGTCTATTTCACCGCATGAAGTGATACCGAAAGCAGACCTGGTTGTAATAATATGGCTCACCAGAAGATGCATCATGGAGGCATGTCCATGTGCCAGCAACAAAGAGACTCAGCTCCCGGTCCATGTTCTCGGGTTCATCCCAGTACCCTGCCAGCACACCACTTCTGCCATCACTAACGCAGCCATAGGCAACTTTTATACATTGCATGCAAAGCCGATGTGGTAAGGCTTGGTTGTGCAACCCAGATGCGGTGTGGTCTGTGGCAGCATTTTTTGTGCTACTGTCCTGCCTTCCAAGCAAGGCTGAGCTGTGGTGTTACATGACATGATGCAAATGGCATGATGCAAATGGCATGATACAATGCAATGCAACGG
>JAABUW010009714.1_pt1 | contig 10890 bp, 1 predicted proteins | sample 5560081 | NCBI WGS metagenome assembly JAABUW01 (sample SAMN10711882, study PRJNA513363) | rock metagenome | isolation source: Antarctica rocks | place: Antarctica: Victoria Land, Knobhead sud | reverse complement strand
GTGCTCTTGTCTCTTCTGTTCCAAATGCTACGACAAATGCTACGAAAAACAACAAGAACCCTGAAGCCAAACATATGGAACCTCTCTATATTTTCGCTATAAAAGCTGATTTTTCTCCAAGCCTAATCTTTGGCGATCTTGCTCTTCGTTATGTTCGTTTGTCAAGTCCATCTCTTCGAAATGTGTTTGCACTTCGCTGTTGTCTTGAATTCTTAATATACGTTCTTGTATCGATGTTAAGTTTTCATGCTCGAGATTATTGTTATTCGAAATCAAGTGCGATAATTTCTTTAAAAGAAGTAAAGATAATAACAAGATCGTAGAATTGTTAGCATCGACTATTAAGTATATTTGAAAATTATAAGTATCGAAAACCTAAAAATAAACTAATTTTATTCTAAAAAAATTAGTAATATTATTTGATTACTTGTTTCTAACTTCATGCAAATAATATATAAAGAACAAGCAACAATCTTACTTATAGTAATAAGTACAAGATATTTTATATCTATCTTTTTTTCATTTATTAGAATTATCTGTTACAATTTAAGATTTTTTGCTAATATTTTTGTTTGTTATAAATACAATCTTAAATTAATTTCTTAGAGCAATAATTTGTACAAATTAAAAGTCTAGTTTATTTGCTAGACTAATTGTTCGGTTCCAATAGTTGGAATCGAATTGTATAAATTATGAAAATACTAACTATATTAGGTTAAAACTTGGTCTAATTAGATATAACTTTCGGGTCAGGTTATAGATTTCGGGGGAAAACCGACCCGAATAGTTAGTCTATTATTTGCAAGATTAATTAAATCTTGCAATCTTAACTTATCAATTAATAATATAGAATTTGTTAAAAGATTCTTTCTTCTTAACTTTGTTAAGATTTTGCTATAATTTTGCATTGCAAAAGTATACAATTGTCGAATACTTAAATCTCTTTAAATCGATAGATTTGTTAAAATACTTTAAAATTTATTTTCGCTAATTTAAATTAAGACTATCTTAAGAAATAATTTGTTATCTAAAAAAATATTTGCAAGAACAATTAATATAGTATTTCTAAAAGTTAAATAGTACAATTATCTTAAACTATTAATTTAGATATCTAAACATTTAATATTCTTAAAAAACTTATAAAAAGAAAAAATTAACTCTTTAAAAAAAATTAGTTTGTTTAAGATAAACTTACGTTTTTTTTAATTAAAATTGTCGAATATAATTTCTTACAATACTTTTTAATATAACTTTAATACTTACAATATACTAAGTTGCAACTCTTCTATTATATATTAATTAAATCTAATTATAATATTTTTGTTATTTAAGTATAGTATAGATTAGAAGATCTTAATATAGCTAAAATAATATAGAACTTTTTACTTAATATAAATTCTATTTGCAAAATATTAATAATTCTATCTTATTGTATTTTAAAGCAAATATCTTGTATATAATACTAAATCTAAGATTATTTAATATAATAAATATTTCTAGAAAGAAATTAAATATTGCGATAAGTTTTTTATGCAAAAGAAGTTGCTTTAAATTGTTAACTCTATAATTAAATAAATATATTTATTATTATATTTTCAAATTACTTTATTTGTTAAAATAATATTTGCAAATCTTTCGATAAATCTAATTATTATATAACTTGTCTTTGTTAAAATACTTCTTAATATATATTTTCTAAAATCAATATTTAAATCTATAAAAAAAAATAGAGAAAAAAAGAGAATTTGTCTTAATTATATTTGTATAATAGAAATTTACAATTTATTATTTATCTAATAAAAGAAAAGTTAACTTTGTAGCTTTAAGTTAATAACAACTATATAAGTATTTAAGCTTAAATTCTAATCAAAAAGTCAAATCTAAATAATTCTTGTTTAAGGTTTTTTGCAATAAATTATTTGATAAACTAAAGATATATAATATAAAATTATAATTTACTCGATTAATAATTGCGGGAATATAATTGCGGGAATATAATTGCGTAAATTCAATTAATAATAAATTTTTACAAAATATAATTTAAGAATTTAAATATATTTTTAACTAACTTCTATTATATTAATATACAATTATTTTAATTTAATATAAGTTGTACTTAGATAACGTAATATTCTTTTATTTTTAAAACTTAACTTTTAACAAGTTTCTTTTATATTAACTTAAGAATAAACAATATAAGATCTATAAATATTAATAAATCTTTGTTTTTTTTCAAGTAACTTAAAAGCACAATTTTAAGAATAATTTTCGACAACTAAATTCGATTTTTAGATATTTTGTTTTTAACTTAATTACTTATTCTAAATTTTTTTATCAAAAATTATATATTGCTAAATGTTATTTCTAATTGCAAGCTTTCTAAGAGATATTTTTTAAATATTCGACGATTATTCTCTTCTACGAAAGACTTAATTTTAAGATAATAATTTTTATTTCTAACTAATTTAGAAGTTTTCTAAGAAAAGATTGTATTCAATTTCGAATGCAATATTCTAGCAACTTTAGAGCAACTAAGAATGTAATTCTTATACAATAGCTACTAATATATTGTATTATTTTATAAAAAAGTAAGATAAGTTATACAATACTTATGTAGCAAAACTTATAAGAATAAATATTATATAACAATTATACTTATTATTGATTTTTCTATTAAAATAATAATATATAACGTAAATTGTAATTTTGTTAAAGAATTTTAAAATCTTTAATATAGATTTAACAATATATTAAAATATTTTTTGACTTTTTTAAGATAGCAATTTTATTAAGATATCTTTCTCTTTAATAATATAATACAAAATTGATAAATATTTTGCTAAATCTCTTTAGCAAATAATTAGTTTGTTATTGTTCGAAGAAATCTATAATTGTTAGAAGTTATTAAGAAATTTAATATTTCAAAATATCTTATTTTCAATAACTAAAATAAAAAGATATTAAATATTATTCTAATTAAGTTTGTTGTACTAAAAGATAAATATATTATATCTTTAGATCTTTATTAACATATTGTTACGAGTCTACGCCAGTATATAGTCTACGCACAGTACGTAGCACTAGGAACGAATAGCGACATATGCTCTTATAGCTTTGCAAGGGAGCACAAGGAGCATTGTTTCTTTTGCTTTTCGAAGAATTAACAAAAGCACAAAAACTTGCTCTCTTTGCTTTGCGAAAGAGCAAAAAGAGCAAGAAGAATCTTATTTGATATATAGATCTCCAAACACGACTCTCTTATAAATCGTATTTAACTTAAGATAAGTTCTTATTTATTGTTATCGCTACATCTAGTTGTAATTTTTGTTATCAAGTAATTACTTGCATTGTTTAAAGACGTCTACAAATCTCTTTAACAATACAACTCTCTCTAATACTCTCTAAAAAATTTTAGAAAGTAGTAACGTAACACTTTGAACATTTTAAGAATGTCTATATTAGATTAACGCGTCTCTATCTCGAACACTAGCTCATTAGTATTACGTCGACTCTCTATCGAGAAAAATGACAAAATCAAGATCAATAAACTTGACATCTATTATAAAGATTATATCGATCTAAAGAACTAACTTATGCAAGTGAATATTTATTTCATCTTCTATTTTATTTTAGCGAACAAGAAAACGATTTTCGCATTAACATTTCTTAGAGAAAGAGTTTAACATTAGCTCAAGCTAAATTTACGCAAATACTTGAAGAATTTTAACGAAAACTCTCGTGCGATGTTCACGAACTTCGACAATTTTAAAAAAGAATTTCGAAGAATCTTTAAAACATTTAATGAGAAACAAATTGCGAAAAGAATGATTTAGCATCTAATTTAACGAATTTTTGTAGCAAACTATGTAGCTAGATTTTAGAAATATATCAATTTAATTAAATGAAACGATGTCGCACTTATAACAATGTTTCGACGAAATTTAAAAAACAACTTAAAGAACGAAATTATGCGTGATAAAAGACGCATTAACGACATGTCTAATCTTATTAAAGTAGCTATCGATTTCGACGACAAGCTATATGAAAGAGCTATGAAAAAAAGATACAATTAATCTCGAGAAAGAATAGAAATCTTCTTTGAATTAACGATCGAATATTAGTAGAAAGAATCTCGTTTTAATTAGAAGTACAATAATCTCGATTATCGTAAACTTGCATTTATGAAACTAGATTTTACTTAACAACGTAAAGAGAAAAACTTTAGAGAAAAGCAAAATAACAAATTCTAAAAAACGTGCTATTCATGTGACAAATTAGATCACTTCGCAAAAGATTATTAATCACGAAACTTAATAGATCGCTAACAAATCAATGCTATGTTAAAAGAAATATCTAATAGCTAGAACGATATTAGGGAGCAAACCAACATAGAGGCGAACACTTCCAAAACTAGATCGAACGACAACTACTATCTAATAGAAAATCTAAATTAATTATAGAAAGTTCTAGATGAAACATTATTAGACAAGGCATTCGCATCTACGCAAGAAGTCAATCAAATACTTAATGAAGTTATAAGAGCACAACGACTAGAAACGTTATATCTTCATTTAATAATAAACTTAGACGACAAGTACGATTAAAAGGACTTTCACAAATGCCTAGATAATATCTCGAAGCACCTTGACGCTTTAGCTAGCTCATTGAGGAAAAAAGAAATAAATTAGATCGTGAATAAATGCGAGAAAGCGCTAGAAAGCGACGTCACTATAGAAAGAGATATTTCTAAAGAAATCGAACGACAACTAAGCAATGTAAGTTTATCTCAAAAGAAGATAAAGAAAGCAAAGAAATACGCGACACTTAGTTAAATAAAATGCTATAACGACTCATGCTAAACTCATCTAGAAGACAAAGAAGAAGCCAATTGATTTTCTAGAAAGTCAAAGTTATTAATCTAGCATAAAAAGAAAGCTTAGTGCAAATAGGCGCTCGAAGCAGAAGTCGCAACACAAGAATAGAAAAAAGTTCAAATTTTTTAATAAAGAACATACTAGAGAAATGCAATATGTTAGCTCAACAATAGCAACTAAACTTAATAGCATACGTACGATGTTTTATCACATTAATTAAGATTAACGATTATTGACTTATCGCAATGATCGATTTTAGTGCAACAAGTAATTTTATGACTAAAGCTCTTGTTAAGAGAAAAGAGTATTTTACTTAAAAGAAGCTTAACGCATACAATTTAATAATTGTAAATAAAAACCCATTATTTGACAAGAATGAAAGAGTAAATAGAGAAACGAAGTTATTATCGATAGCTATTTAGCAACATTACAAGAAACTAATTTTTAATATAGTGAAAATGATCATTTATAATATTGTTTTAGAAATGTCTTGATTGAAGCAACACAATCTAGAAGTTGACTAAAATACACAAATACTTAGATTTGCGCAATGTGATCACGTAATTCATATTTAATCTACGCATCAATAACGTTTAATAATAGATAAAAAAACGAATTAAAAATTAATCGCAAGCAACGAACTTGCATTTTTGCAAAAGAACGATCTAACAAAGTTCGACTTAACAAGCATTAGCAAAGATTAATTGAGTCACAAAGTTAAAATAAGTGAAAAAAATTACGAATTTTTTAAAAATTTTGAACTATTTAGTACAACGAAGAAATCGCTAAAATACGTATTACGAATATACAACAATTGAGAGCATCTATTTTAAGAAAAGAAAACGACAAAGATTTTTTCTAAACATTAATTGTGAAATTACGAAATTAAATTTGAACTAAACAAGTAGTCTACGTTTAAACTTATATATATTTTATTTAAGAAAAAGCTCGAAGTACTTCGCGAATATCTAGTAGAAAACGAAAAGAAAGAATTTATTAGAAAATTCTAATCATAGACAAAATACCTAATTCTCTTTGTATTAAAGAAGAATAAGATTTTTTATCTATGTATTAATTATTAAAAGCTAAATAATATTACGATTAAGAATTGATATTTACTATCTAATATTAACGAACTTTAGAATCGACTATCTAGAGTTAAGTACTTTATTAAACTAGACTTACGAAAAGCGTACAACTAAATTAGAATGAAAATAGAGAAAGAGTAAAAGATAGTTTTTCGCACACGATATAGATTATACAAATATACGATAATGTCGTTCGAACTCACGAACGTCTTAACAACGTGTTAGAAAATAATTCATGATGTACTACGACAACATTTGAATCGATTTATTATAATATACTTGAACGATATCATGATTTATTCGAAAACATTAAAAGAGCATGTTAGTTATATCTTCAAAGTATTAGAATGTCTAAATATGAGAAATTTACATCTTAAATTAAAGAAGTGCGAATTTTATTAAAAGAAAGTTAACTTTCTCGAATTTGTCGTTGAACGACATGAAGTACGCATGAATTCTAAGCAATTACGAGCAATTAAAGAATAAAAATTATTAACAAATGTTAAGAAAGTACAATTCTTTTTAGATTTTATAAATTATAACAAAAAGTTTATTAAGAACTACTTAGCAAACGCGATATTATTAACGAATTTTACGAAAAAGAACACGTCATAATTATGGGAATTCGTAGAAGAAAAATTATTTCAAAATCTTAAGCTAGAATGCTTAAAGAAGCCAATACTTAAAATATACAATTTGCGATTATTAAGCAAAATTGAAATTAACGCATTAAATTTAGTTATCGATGCATGCTTCAATTAAAGACATGAAGACATATAACACTTAATGACATATCTTTTAAGAAAACTCTTGCTAATTAAATAGAACTATGATGTCCACAATAAGAAACTACTCGCTATAGTAGTCTTCTTAAAATCATGAAAAGTATACACGAAAAAATCGTTAAAATTTACGATTTTTATAGATCATAAAAATCTTGTGCACTTCATTATTATAAAGCAATTTAATAGAAGACAAGTGCGATAATTAGAGAGACTTAAACAATACAAGTTTAGAATACAATATATTTTAAACAAAGAGAATGATAGAGTAGACGCACTTAGCAAAAGAAGTAATCATATAGAAACGAAGAAATCGTTCAATCACAATATACTTAAAATTAATTAGAATGAATCATTATTAGCAAACAAGCATAAGCTAAATGTTACATTACAAATACTTCAAGATAATATAGAAGAGTTTCCAATAAAGAAAGAAAAACTCCAAATATCTATCAATAAGATCGACAAATATATAAAAGAGCATCATAACGAATCATTACAAAGGCATCTAGAAGTGACGAAAACTCTTTAGCTTTTACGTTAGCATTGTTAGTTCTTATAGATAAGACAAGTTGTTAAAACATACATTAAACGATATCTTAGCTATTAGTAGAACAAACATGATACACATGCGAGCTATGACAAAAGTTAATATTAGGAATTATTTGAATCGTTATGAGATGAAGTTACGATGAACTTTATTATTAAGTTGTTAAAATTGACGAATCTAGCAACTAGAGATAGATATGATTCGATACTAATAATAATTAATAAGCTTATCAAGTACTTACATATTATCGCATGCAAAGAGAAGTTCATCGTAGAACAATTAAGATACATTATATTGAATCGACTCATACAATATTATGATATATCCAAGGAACTAACTAGTGACAAAGACAAGCTCTTCACGTCTAACTATTGAAAGACGCTTCTTTTAATGTTAGATACAAGACTTCGAATGTCTATTGTCTATCACTTGATCACGAATGATTAAATAGAAAGAACGAATTAGAGTCTTAAGCAATATTTAAGACACTACATCAACAATACTTATAACAATTAAATATCACTTTTATTTATGACATAACTAGCACTTAATACAAAGGTTTTAAATACTACTAAGATAACTTCATTCTTCGTCAATTATAGCAAGAAATCAAATCTCTTCGAAGAAGAACGCACGCATTTGTCTACGCAATTAGCTATCGAAAAGATAATGAAACTAAAAGAGATACACGACAACATCTTAAAAATGCAAGAGAAATTGATCAAATACTAAAATAAGAAACGAAAAACGACATCTTAACTAAAAGAGAGAAATAAAGTATATCTTTTTACAAAAAATCTTAAAATAAGGAAGTTAAACAAGAAATTAAATCATGTCAAAGTTGAATCGTTTCTCGTTAAGAAAACTAAGAGATCAATCAATTACGAACTCGACTTATCTAAGAACGCCAAAGTATTTCTAGTATTTTATATATCATTGTTGAAATTAGCAAATTTAATTACGTCTTTACAAAACACCTTTTATTTTTATAAATAAAAGAAGAAACAATTTGAGATCGAAAAAATTCTATAACAAAAAGATCAAAAATATCTCGTCAAGTGGAAAAAATATTCTATCTCTAAAAACACTTGGGAATCTATTAAGAATTTAAAGCATTATCAACATCGTTTACAATAATTTCGTCAAAAGAAGTCAAAAAAGTAAACGATTATTTTCTTATAATGTTAGAAAAGACAACTTGTTCTAAAGTTACATCGATCAAGAAACTTAAAAGAGAAGAATTGGCGAAGAAGCTTAATAAGGTCATTTTTTTTAGATTTTTCAACTCGTTATTCATTATCGTTTGTTGTTTTTCTTTAAGATAATTAAGTTGACGAAGTATTCGTTGTTGCTTCGCATTCGTCTCACGAAGCTTTTCTTTTAATTTTTGACGTTGTTTCTTAAAACGACGCTATCGAGCGATATCTAAAGGCGCCAAGTCGCACAAACAATTATCGCGAAAACATTTTACACACTTATTGAAATTCTTTGCAACACAACACTACTTACTTAAACGAACACACTAATGATAGAAGCGCATTGCAATACAAGAAATATTAAGTTTTGCAATTTGAATAAGGCGACGTTAATAAAAAGAAACTTTGAACTTAATACGAGGCATGTTAAAGTTTGCTTTCGAGACGAAAATCTAAGAGAGAGAAAAATAGTGTTACGAGTTTACGCTAATATATAGTCTACGCACAGTACGTAGCATTAGAAACGAATAACGACATATGCTTTTACAACTCTACAAGAGAGCACAAAAAGCATTGTTTCTTTTGCTCTTTGAAGAATTAACAAAAGCACAAAGACTTGCTCTTTTTGCTTTGCGAGAGAGCAAGAAGAGCAAAAAGAATTTTATTTGATATATAGATCTCCAAATACGACTCTCTTATGAATCGTGTTTAACTTAAGATAAGTTCTTACTTATTGTTATCGCTACATCTAATTGCAATTCTTGTTATTAAGTGATTGCTTGCATTGTCTAAAGACGTCTATAAATCTCTTTAACAATACAACTCTCTCTAATATCTTCTAAGACTTCTTAGGAAGTAGTAGCGTAACACATATATATTATTGCAAATATAGAAGAACAAATATAATATTTTATAAATTGCAACTATTTTTAATTTATTATTAATTAATTCTATATATTATCTTTTATTTATTTTCGAAGATTCAAATTAAAATAATCTTAATATTCTATATATAATTATTAGAGTATTTCGAAGAATTAAATATAGATATTTAATTAATATTAAAGATTAGCTTTATCTTTGTTGTAGACTAATCGTTTAAGTTAGTTTTTCCGAACGATCAATCTACTTTGTTGTATTTATAAGAAAAGAAAATATTAATTCTTGCTTTAATTCAACAATATATTGCAATAATAATAAAAATTTAAATCTTATTACGCAAATAAATAAATCAAATATTGTTGTTAATTTAAAAGATTTTGTAAAATTAAATTTATTTTTGCTTTTTAAAAAGATACTTTAATTTCTTTTTGTTTACAATAAGAATTTCTCAAATTAATATATTTCTAGTTTATTAATAAAATCGATTAGCTTAAAGAATTTAAAAGTTAATTTCAAAATATTTATATTTTGTACAACTTATATTTGTTTTTTTCGACGTAAAAATTGTTAATAATACAAGCAAATTTGACAAAAAATTACTTTTTAAAAGTTTTTATAGAATTAACAATAAGTTGTTTTTTGTTGTTAATTACTTTCCTGTTAACAAGTATTTTAAAATACAAAAAATTCTTTAAATTTATAATATCGAGAAAAAATATATCTTTTTCGAGATACTTCGATATTGTATTATAATATTATCTTGTTTACTACTTTTGCTTAATAAGAATTACTTATTTATTTTATTTTGTAAGTATAAATTTTCAATTGCAATTAGTCTTAAAAATCTATACTTATTTTTGAAATTATTCTATTGTTAAGTCTTGATTTTTGAAAGTTTTCGCAATATTTGTCTTCTTATTTTTGATACTATTTTGCGTATAATAAATTTTTGATATATAGTTTTTAACTTAAGATCTAATTAAGAGTTTCTTAATCGTTGCTTTCTTTCAACTTATATTGCAATTGCATAATACGAGAGAGAATTAATATTTTTAAAGATTGTAAAAATCTTTCGACTTGAAGTTATAAATAACAATAGATTGCTATCTTTTATACTTTTATTTAGCAACTTATTGCGAGTTATTTGAGCGAGACTACGTACGCGCGAGCGAGAACACGCGTTTGTAAATGCTCGAAATCCCAAATAAGTAAAAAATAATTGTTTATTTAAACGTGATGTTGCGCACCCAGATGCGAGTGTGGATTACCCTAGCTGTTCACTAAAGCGGCAGCCTCGGGCGAGCGTCGAGTGAGCTGAGTGCAGATTGCAGTTCGATTAACCTGCCAAGCGGCTCTTCTCCCCATGCCGCGCTAGCCCCTTTTCCCAAACTTTTGGCGTTCGCGACCAACCTTAGGACTAAAGTACTTCTACTACCTAATTCTTGACCACCTGCGTACACCGTCGTTGAGAGAGACAACTGCAAATTGCACTCAATTCATCGATCCTGCGCCATGGCC
>JAABUW010009711.1_pt1 | contig 10893 bp, 12 predicted proteins | sample 5560081 | NCBI WGS metagenome assembly JAABUW01 (sample SAMN10711882, study PRJNA513363) | rock metagenome | isolation source: Antarctica rocks | place: Antarctica: Victoria Land, Knobhead sud | reverse complement strand
CCTAATTCTCGCGGGGATACCAAGGTGCTGCCATAATTTGAAGAAGGGAAATGGTTATATATTCGGTAATGATATGCGAGACATTTTAAAAGTTGAAAATCTCGATATAGCTTATAAAATAGTTGCTTTAGATATTTTCTAGGATTCAACGGAGTCTCGAGAGCTTGCTTTCAGCGTTATAACCCGAGAACTCCTTAACGATAACCAGTCTATAGGCAGGATGCTTCCGCTCCGCCACAGCGATAAGTCCACCTAGCTCAATCGTATATTCCTTATTATACGTCTTCCATGGGGACTCATCCTTCGCCGTCAGAGGTAGTAGAAATGGCTGGCCTTGGGGCTTTATCGAAGTAGACACATCGTGAGGTCCCTTGAGGACGTCTCTACCTGGCACAGCTTCTGTAGCCACTGAGTCGCTCTCTTGAGGACGATTCCCGTTGCCAGCCTTTGTAGAGATTCCACCTTTTGGAAATCTCGATCTGAGAGGCTTCTGAAATCTAGTTTTCTTGTCGTTGCGCCCTTCGTCTTTCGAGGAGCGTTTTCGTTTCTTTACCAATCCATCTGTAACATCCTTTGTTGGCATAGCAGGACGAGACTCGCTTGTAGACTGAGGAACGGTGGTTTTTGAGGGTGACAGGCTGGCCGTAGATATCGGGTCTGCTGGTCCCGCATTGTCAAAGTCGAACTGGGTATCGGCGGAATCACGATTTATTTTTCCGGTAGAGGGCAGCAAGTACGGAGGACCTACGAAGCTACTTGTCGAGAATGTCAGTGGAACACAGAGCCCAGATCGATGGAGGGTAATTTCCCTCAATAAGAGGCCAGAGCTGACCTAGGAGCCATATTTGGAGGGCATCAAATCGGGCTCCCTTTTGGAAAGGAAGGGTCTCTGGCGGGTCCCCTTCAGACTTGGTGTCCATCCAGTCCTCTGGGACAGACCAGTCGATAATCTGTAACATTTTCCTCTCATCTTCCCTGCAAGCATCCGTGAACATTCCTGACTTGCACAGCGAAGTTGGTGCTTCTATCTACCGTCGACTAGAATTATGCGACTACCGCCGGTAGAGCGGCAAGAAGCGGAACTCGAAGCGGAGAGGCGCGTCAAGTTCAAAGGCACCGCACGCATCAGACTGGAATCTCTCAATTTCCCTCGACAAGGAGCCAACGAGAACGCGGAGAGGCTGAAGTTATGTATTGAATATAAAGGCTGCTATCGACTTGACAGCAGGTATCACGTATCTGCCGTCATCGACCAAGAACTTCTGGATGGCGCTGTTGCAGCTTCTAATACCTCCTATATAGCGTTGTCGAGCAACGCATAAAGCTAATGGCCCACCTTACGCTTTCTACCAGGAGTCCAACTCAAATGTTTGCGGGGCTGGGATCGACTTCGAGCCGGTTAGGAGTTGTTGCCACCTAAAGACCGGTGGTGGATGGTAGATCTCTTTCTCAGCGGTAAAGGAATCCTGTTTCACACCTGCGTACCGTTCTACGCTGACTCTATACTAGATATCAATCAAAAATTAGAAAGAGCTCTGAGAGAAGGGTTCCTGAATGAAGGGCGACCCTCTCCCGGGCAGATCTTCCGTAATATTCGCCTGTGTATCCTGTAAGATGACTTCAGGGCCGAGCGGTAATGGTGGGCACGCCTTAGCAGTAACAATCAAAGACTCAATTTGAGGAGATTACTCCGCCATGAGAGATATATGCCGGCCTTAGACACCCTCCTAGACCTGCCCGCCTTGTGGGAAGGGATCTGGGGTGGAATGTGGAAGAAGGTAATGGACGCGAAATGCGAGGAAGTAAGTTGCCCACCCTTGACGTCCAGGACGCGCTGACTAGGCCGGCAACCAGGAAGTCCTTCACTACCTCGAGTACATGCGAGCGTTTTGGTCCAACCTACTCCAAAATAATAGACAATGGATATAGCGGTTGGATCCTATCACTGTGAAAGCGGCGCAGTGCAAAGCTCCCGGGGCATCAATTAACGATCTTGTATTCTTGTATGACAAAATAGGCAAGGGAGCGATGTTTCACGCCTTTAACGAGCCGGAGCGCATCACGATTCTGGACACTTTGAAATCCTTCGATGGTCTCATCCCATCCTTCTCCACCTTCTTTGACGACTTTAAATGTCTTGGGATATGGGGTTAATGCGCGAAGATCTTGAAACGAGTCAATCCTGATCCCGAGGGTCCCGGTCGGACGGTGTTCATGGCGTTGGAGCAGGCCTTTGATGAGACTAATCAGCATACCGACCGTTGCGTTATCCAAACCGCCGAGTCCGTTTTCACGACCATCCCTGGGACTGTCACCGATTATATGGAACGGGGATACCGACAACTCTTCCTTTACGTCATGCGCCATCATCGCGAGATGATGCCTGGGTCAACCAGGATGGAGCTCAAAGGGAAAAAGAAGTTGATTAAGGGCATCCACATTCCCGAGGCGCCAGACAAGGCCGCATGGTATAGATTTACAGCTTTGGCGGATCGCCTTGGATTCGTGTCTACAGAGATTACGTCGTTGAAATGTTGGGATACAGCCGACGTTGATGTCCCGTCCAAACGCGCGTAGCCGTCCTTTATAACTGTGGAGTCCGGAGAGTTAGATAAGCGCAGGAGCGGACGTCCTTTCGACCTAGCATATGATCACAGTCGGCATGCTCTCTTTTTGGATGACGTTCACAGTGTGAACAAGAGCCGAGGTCGCGGAATCACCCCTTTCTTCGTGAGGAGGTCTATATATCTGGCCTTCCTAGGTCATTTATCATTCCTAGGTCAGACCACACTACGAACGCCTCCCACCTGGGCAGTGGAGGAGCATCCACAAGAGACATACGATGATTCAATGAGCGATCAAGACGCAGGCCAAGACGATAGAGCACAGGAAGATCCCGCTCAACGTGACGCGAGCCTTGGAGAAGCAGCTTCGGTCGGCACCCTTCCACCGCAGTCAAGCCAAGAGCGGTCGATTCCCGAGGAGACGCGCGAAGAGGCACGCCCGATTCCTGACGAGGAGGCCCTGCCTGAAAGCTGGCCGCCCCACTGGGAGGCCGTTCTTAAGCAAAATATTGACAGAGTGGAGCCACAAAGCGGTGGTAGCCGCTGGGATTCCGAGGCGCCATCAATCCTTGGGTCCAGTTATTACTCGACTGAAGACGAAGAGGTCCAGGTAGGTCATCCACTCGAATGCTCAATGGAGGCTCTAATTTTTCTATAGAAACCAACCCTCGCCCGTGCTGACGACGAAGGTCAAGTACCTGGAGTCACCGACAGCAGCAAAGTCTGGATCAAGTTCGTCCTCCGTGAAGGGAATGATTGGGTGGATCAGGAAAACCTGTTAGTTGATCCCTCTAGTCCAGCTCAGGTCGAACGAGTCGCCGAAGAATATACGGGGAAAAGACGTTTTCTATTCAACACTACGTTATGAGCTCTGGCTCCTTCCGAATGCTTCGAGGCCGTTGTCGGTGATGGTACGAACACGGTACTTTTGATTCCGGAGGGGAGCATCAATATTGACCATGAACTATGGATATCTGCCAGGAAAGTCTGTATCGACGCTGATGGGATGGAAGGGAATATAAAATATTGAAAAGCGGTAGCCTATCGATGATCTATCAAATAAATTGAAATATATCTCAAAAATGAACAGCTCTTATGGTGTCTAGATATGCTGAATATATTTTTGATATACCTCGTGGTATATCGTTATAAAGATTGCAGCCTCGTCCTATCGTCCGCCTATTGTTTCACGTCTTTCATTATTCACAAAACAACTGTGTGTAGCTTATACCGCGTTCCTAAGCATTCTCTGTCTATCTGAATCTAAATGTTCTGCAAGACGATCAATAACGGCTTCCGTTCTAGCATTGACAACAAAGTTGACCCCTTCATTCTTTCGCTTATATGTTTTCAGACCGGCAGCCAGTTGGCCGTCACCAACCACACCCTTTGCTTCGGGATCCATCAGACCACCCAGACCGGCTGTATTCAGGCCTGATCTGTGTACCACTTCGATACACATTTTGTGAATCGTCCAATCTGAAGATAGAAATGTATAGTACATGGCCACGCTCACTTGGAAAGAGAAGTTCTGCCTACTCAATTCTCACCACACCGGTGATACCAGGCTGGGAGTACGGAGGTCCGTCGCAACCTATGTATCATTGATTACGGCGGGAGTGGGAAGCCTGGCAGGAGAGCGGAGATTAGAGGAGACAGATGAGATTCCGCACTTACCGGGTGAAAAAAGATCAGAAAAGCTTGCTATCGGAGTTCTGAGAGGCGGAAAATTACTCCAGGGACTCTGCTGAGAAGCGGAAACGTGACCAGACCGGAATGGGGAATGCGACGGGGAACTGAGGTGCGAGTAGACAGAGGAAATACCACGCTTGGCCGGTGAAATCACGCTTGCTGTCGAAGATTGCAAGCTTGTTCGATCTGTTAGGTGAATCTGCCCAGAAGGGGAAGCCTGAATAGCCGGGACTGGGGAAAGCAAAGGGCCCAAAGCAAGGCTACCGGAGCTTTCCCGAACTTGTAGAGTATCATCGTAACGGTCCTCGAGAGGCGTGATCACACCGCAGGGCTCCAAGAGTCCATCGAGGTCCTGACGACTGTATTCCGTGTCCGTGTCGAGTAGTATATCATCGATTTCGAGCCTAAGTATCTCGGCCGGGGCCTGGTTTCTAATCAGGGAATATGATAGAGCGGTCGCCGACCGCAACAAGACTACCGACTATGATAGGATCGATTCCATCGTAATCAGTAAGTCCTTGAACATAGCTTTCTTCATCGATCTTAGGCTAGTTGGCAAGGTTAGAGGATAAAGGTTGAGCGAAAAAAATATCGGAATAGGACTCTCGGTACTTACATCTCATCAGGCAAGCTCTTTGGCAAGAGTAGTAGAATTCCCTTGCCGAAGCGCTTTACGATTGCAGACTAATGCTTACCACTCCTCCTCCAATCTTGAATTTTCTTGACAGCCGCTGTTCTCTGCACTTCTTCGTGTATTTGTCGGGATTTGGGGCCAGCCGGACCCGTAGCTTCGTTCCGGTAAGCTGTATAGGGAAACATCAAGTCCACGATGCGATTAAGCACTCGGGAGTTTTATCGAGGAGCCTGCTTAGAGGCGATATGGCGAGAGGGTGTTTACATCGTCTTCGTGTCCCCTTGAAGGAGAGATAACGGATTGTTTTAGGCGAATTTATAAAGGTCGAAGAATTGGGATAGAGCGAGTCTTTTGCGGAATCTACACATCTATTCCCCTATTTCAGTGACCTCCAGCTCGTTCCTGAGTACTGACAGGATTTGAGCTGTTTAGAGTAAGCGAAGCGTATCATTTAAAGCACCGGTGTAAAGTGGATCGATCCCACGGTCGGGGACCAGCGAAAGTTGGGTAGGATAAGAGCGTAGACGGAAAAGCGTGTACTTTAGGTCCCTCAGAACCTCTACGCTGCCAATGAGGCCGAGCTTGCCAAGTAGATCAGACGGTATAGTTGAAACGTCTCGCGCTGTGTCATCTGATTTGTGAGGCGGCACGTACACAGAGGTTTCATTTGCTTTCGAAGCTGATATGGTATGAACCTCCTCCTGAGCTCTGGGCGGGGGAAGCGCATCCGAAGCTAGCTTCCTCTTTTTTCCCTGGTGGCCAATAGGACGGTTGGAAGATTTATCGATGGAAGCGTGATCGGTGGAGCACGTCGGCGAGTTCCTTCCGATTGCTGTGGAAGAGGTTCTTTGTATGGTCTCAACTTTTTTACGTTTCGAAATTCTTTCAACCTGGGCATCCTCTCCGGCTCCGGCTGAAGAGAGTGGCATGGCGGTGTCCGGTACCATGATCGATGAGGGCCTGCCCCTCGTATCCTGTTGTTGACCGATGGACCTTTTCCGACGTCTGCCTTGCCGATCAGCACCATGATTTGGTCCCGAGTCATCGAGGATGTTCGTTGGAGCATGAGTTTGTGGATTCGAAGGCATCACGTCTGGCGCTTGCTGGCTCCCAGACGTGGAAGATGTGAGCTTGGATTGGATGAGTAGTTCCAAAACTGATTGAATGGCATCATGCCGGTCGGGATTGTGATGGGCATATTTGAAGACGAAAGCGCGGAACTCAAAAACCATAGGCAGTCAGCTATGAGACAGACAGATCGTGATTAGGTAGCTTACCTCGTTCAAATCACAGTGGACGAACCGATCCATTATGCCAGATCGAAAGTGGTATGACCGCAGGGATGAAACAACAAGAGATGTAGGAGGTGAGATTGGTTCTATGTCGACCGAAAGGGAACCCGAAACGAAGAGGGACCCAAAAGGAAGAAAGGTCCAGAAACGATGGGGGACCCAGAAGATCCAGCAGTCTATTTGGTGGGACTATGCATAGCCGGGTTAGGATTAAAAATAGAGCACAGCCGGAGTTAGGAAATCCGTCCGGCGTTAAAAGGTATGAGCCGAGGAAGCGCTTCTCGACAGCATTCTTGAAGTCATGTATAACGGTAACGAGTCTACGGCATACTACATACAGGCTGTGGTACCTCAAACCTCTGTGTCAGCGAGGATTGTTGGCAAACACAGGCTTGCAGTTGCCTACCTTGATGTCTGATTTCTAGAAGGTTCTCTCTGACAGCCCTAGGAGAGGCCTGTGTAAATCGCCCACGGTACACACATGGGAAACTACTTTACCTTCAATTCGTCATGGTGACATTGAAGACACCGGAATATGAGGTCTGGGACAAGACTGCTTCTTCATCTTGCGACTCGGATTGTGTGATTTGTTTCTTGGCCCCCCTGACAACGAAGGTTGAAAGATGAACGCTTTATGTCTTCTTCTTTCAAAAGCAATATTTTACCACAAGACTTATGAACTCGTCAGTCGCGAGCCACGTTTGAATCGAAATAAACTTTGTCTTTGGAAAAGCTTATTTGGTGAGCCATCTCTGGAGGAGCCGTTTTTGATAGCCATCCAAGGCATCCAAATGTGACCTAGGAAAATGTTTTCTCGTTCCCTATGCACCGCCCTGCATTGCGCTTTCGAACCCTTCATATACCTCGACTGTCCCCACCTCCTCCATTCCTCATCTATCTCCTCTTCACAGTCATGAATGTTCCCCAAGTTTATGCGATTGCCGCAGGCGGCGTCTTCGTCCTACTGCTCATCATCAAGAGCGTTTCTGCTGTTCAGCAATTTCTCCGTGCTCTCGCCATTCTCGTGGCCAAACACCTCACATATCCATTCCTCGTACGACGTCGCCGCCTTCTGGGACCGTGGAGTCGTGCCGATGTCCTTCTTCAAGTCATGTACTTAACGATCAACATATTTTGCCTGACCTTTCGCGTCAGCTCTGTCAAAGAGGTTGGGGCTCGAGCGGGAATCCTAGTAATGATCAATATGGCGCCGCTCTTCTTCGGGTTTCACTTGAGTTTTTTGGCTGATATCTTAGGAATCTCCTTGTCTAATTTCCGGCGAATCCATCGTATGATGGGGTGGATGTCCCTCCTGCTCGGTCTCGTCCACGCACTCGTGGTGGTCCATGGCGATCCATCATTTTTGCGCGACATGCCGAAGAATCTCTACGCTGTCATAGTAAGTCGCTGAGTCGTCTGATCCTTTGAACTCAAAGACTGATGTTCCCGCAGGCTGGATCTTGTCTTGGTCTGCTAATGCTGCTCTCTGTACCAGTATTCCGCAGGCCGTCGTACGAATTCTTTCTCCGGACTCACCAAGTCTTAACTTTTGCATGTGCGTACGCTCTCTGGCGGCATCTAAGTTCGAAGTCCCTGATTGTTCGGATCTGTCTTTATATCTCTATGGGGATGTTCGGCTTGACGTCGCTCCTCCAAGTCTGCAGCATTCTGTACCGCAACGTAAGTTTCCAACGGGGCTTCCCGCGAGCGGGGGTGACCAAGATGAGTAGCGGCATCAAACTCACCATCATGGTCCCTTCCAGACTGCAGATCAAACCCGGGCAGTACATCAACCTCTGGATTCCGTCAATCAGCTTTTGGTCCTTCTTGCAAAGTCATCCTTTCGTGGTCGCTTCCTGTGCAGATGGAGAACAGACAACTCTGGAGCTTCTGATCGGGCCGCAAAGAGGACTCACTTCCAAGTACCTGCGCAATAGCATCAACATCTCTGGTTCAGCGTCAGGCGGTCTTCGTCTCGCGCTCTTCAGCGGGCCGCACGGACTCAGCGCGCCTCTAGCGGATTTTGAGACAGTTCTCTTGGTGGCTTCGGGCCTTGGAATAGCTACTCAACTACCATATCTTCGACACCTGATTCGTGGCTATAACGACTTCCAAGTTCGTACTCGCCGTATTCACTTGGTCTGGCAGCTTGACAGCCTGGGTGAGTAGAACCGCATCCCCCAAAAGCAGCCAGTAGCTAATACAGACAGAGGACGGGGCTCTGGCACAGGATTTGCTGAATCAAGCGCTGAAGGAAGACACTCTGGACAATGGCTACGTCAGCCTATCCTGCCCCAAGCTTATGATCGTTTTGCTAACCTCTTTCCTAGATTCTCTCTATCTCGGTCTATTATGCCTCCGGAAATGCTAAGCGTGGTTTACTCAAAGAGGGGCAACATCGGCGCGTCTCCCTCCATCCTGCTTTAATGAACCCAGCAGACCTGTTACGTGCGGAGGTAGCAGGAGTAGGTTCGCCGGCTACGTCAAGAGAAGAGCAGGAGCATAGCTATGATGAAAAGACGCTGGTACAAGAGGAATTGGTAGGGACTAGCCCAAACGTCTCAGCAGAGCTTGATCCCGGGCAATCAAGGGCAGGGAAAAAGGGCGGGCGGATGCTCGTAACAGGTAAGGCTCATTCTGCACTGCCATGAGCAACACTGACCGGTACCGCAGTATCTGCTTCCAATGATATTCGGGATAAGTTGCGAGAACTTGTGAGAACATATTTGGACGAGAGTGTAAGCTTACTGGAGCTGGAGTATCAACCGTGAACGAAATCAAGGGGAACTCCTTCACTATTTTAAACCGTCAATCGTAAAGAAGCTTTGTGAGTGGACCTTAAATAGTTTGAATATAGGATCAAAGGCTCGACGGAAACAAAGCTCATCTGCACATGGAATAATAAAGTATATTTGCATTTGCCCTTGACCCGCAATTTTTGTGATATCGTAGCAGGATACAGTCAAGGCCTGGACCTTACCCCTGGGGTCCAGGCCTGACTGAGGAACAGACCTCGAGGGTGAGGTCCAGGCCTTTGACTGAGGGACCAGGCCTCGACTGAGGATCAGGCCTTGACGACTGAGGAACAGACCTCGAGGGTGAGGTCCAGGCCTGTGATTGAGGGACCAGGCCCTAAGGAACAGACCTCGAGGGTGAGGTCCAGGCCACAACCTTGGGAAGACGGGACTGCGGAAATTGCGTTTGCTGAATTAGTACGGCAGACGATCGTGAAGAACCAAGGATGCATCGGTCTAAGAGGGTGGGATGAAGGTGTGGGATGAAGGTAATCCTGCACTCAGGATGCAATCGTGTTGTCAGTTGGGAATTCGGTTTCTTATATGATAACGTAAATCGCTTAACAACTCTCTTCTCCACACCGATCCCAGTGAGATTATGCTTTCCTCATGCCAATTTGTTGGTGAAGCAATGAACGACCTCCGCTTTGGATATCCAGCATTCAGTTCCATGCCATTTGCATGAATGCCCAGGGTAGAGCTCTATTCTCGTTGAGATAGCCCGCGCCAGTGTTCACAAATTTAATCTAAATTGAATTACACCGGCTACTATATACAGTGCCTTTCGATCTCAAACTCGCTGGGCCTTACTATACCTTCCCGAAATTGCACCTGGGGATATAGGTTGCGTGGTAGTGGTATATACCGGCGTATCCCAGTCTACGTTAGCTACTCGGCGAACGGCTAAGCTTTAATCTACTCTACTCTTTACGTATTATTCTTTATCTCACGAATTAAGAAGTATTTAAGATAACTCTCTAGCCTAGCTTTCATTAGTTTATAGCTAGCGTAGTTAACCTAACTATCCTAACCTTTATATACTCTTAGATACTCTAGAATACCTTCTATAAGCTCGACCTCTCTAATCTATAGTACTTTATACTTACTCTAAATAATCTTCTCCTACGCTAAGAAGACAAGTAGGTAAGTGTTACAGTTCCACTTACTCCGAGGAGGATAGACCTATAATTAATTCTCTTAAAGAGGAGTATCAAGGATATAAATAGGTAGGCTTCATTTAAATAAGTCTAGTATAAAGTATTATATTTAATAATTAGGAGATATCTAGGATTATAATATAAGTTAAGTACGAAGCTTCTATCTATTAGAAATATCGTTATCTATATAGATATATAAGATTTATGTTAAGAGTAATACTTAATCTACTTAACTACTAAGCTCCCTAAGTAATATTATTACTTAGTATCTTAGCCCGCTAAGTAATACTATACTTATCTATATATACTAGGTAAGTATATTATATTATACTCTAACGTGCGTTATACTAGGTCCCCTCCTTATGATTTCTTGTCTTAAGAAACCTTCTATCCTTTATACTTAATGCCTATATAGCGTTATCCTAAATTAATATCTTCCGTTTATTAGAAAGTTCTAATCGATAAGCTCAGCTATTTATTTAAAAGTATGCGGGTGTGTAAGCGTTATACGGACTAGAAGTATCTAGAGAAATATCAGGTAGGAGCGTAATTAATAAAGTGCGTGGAATATATTCATATAGGATATTAATATAATTTAGCTCCGTTCTCCGTAAAGTAATAGCTTCATCTTGAATATTAATAAAACTAAAAGTTAGCTAAGGCTTATAAGGCGCTCGCAAAATAGTCCCGCCTTTAAGCGGAGGTAGACTAGTTAGAAAAGAAGAGGTAGGAGCTAGTTAAGAGCGAGCTCCGGAATAT
>JAABUW010009710.1_pt1 | contig 10893 bp, 5 predicted proteins | sample 5560081 | NCBI WGS metagenome assembly JAABUW01 (sample SAMN10711882, study PRJNA513363) | rock metagenome | isolation source: Antarctica rocks | place: Antarctica: Victoria Land, Knobhead sud | reverse complement strand
TAGGCTGGTAGAACACTGACTAAATACGTTTTAGTACCAAAGATATTCTACTCTCATCGGACGCCGATCTTTGCCAACAATACACACTCTGCATAAAACGTGGATAGAACTGAGATGGTAGCGATCTTTTAACTCCCATGAACGAGTTGAAGAAGCGTCGCGATGGCTCGAAATCCAGATCACCACCTGCAAAGCCGCTTCTCTGCGCAGCAGCGCAGAGAAGGTCGAGCCCTGGCACTAAGACAAATCACGCTCCTGGTATGACACATTCGTGCCAAAGGTATGGGTCTTGAGAATCCCCTCGTCATTTTCTGGAGGCCGCTGCCGATTGGCAGTAACGTTGGTGTGATTGTTCTGCGAAGGACCCAGCTCGATATAGCTGGCATCCATAAGCCCCGGGTCGCCGTAAGATTTTCCTGGCGCGCTGGTCTTGGGTATGGCATTTCGTAGCTTGTAGTCGGTCGATTTGTACGGGGTCTGCTTCCCGCCATAGAGGATTGAGGGAAAAACTCTGGAGACGAGGGGTCGTAGCACTGGCATACAGCCACAGACAATGGAAACGTTGGTTTCGATGACTCTGTGTCTGATCAGCCCGCCTGTCATTTGTCACAGAGGATGTGGAATGAGGACATACAGCCATAGCAGACTGTTGGAGTTGTGCCAGGTCGCATCAGGATCACGGAGTGTCTTCACAACTTCAACCTCTCGGACGATAGACGCTATCAGTACACTAAAACATCTCAATCAGTGAAGATTCTTCGAGTCAGGGCACGCAACCCACAATGTTCCGGTCATGAAAATGCCAATGATCGCAAGCTTCATCTTCTTCGCCAACTGTAGCTGCAAAACCATAGGTATTGGTAAGACGAGCAGGATCACATCATAAGCGATAGCAACGAGGCCGCTGGAAACGCCGAGGTGGATGATATCGATGCAACGGCCGGGCAGCAGAGGGTTCCACGCCTTGCGGATGGGCGAGCATTCGAAAACGATAAGGCAGAGAGCTATGATCGAATACAACGTCCAGGTCGAGATGACAATCAATGCCGCGACCCTGAATTTGTTGTTGACACCGAATATGCGGTGTAACAGGACAGCAATCGTAAGTTTGGCGAAGTAAACAGCGACAACGTACACGCTAGCCTGGGCCAAAGAGACCTAGGCTCCGTAAGCAATTGCGAGTACGCAGCGAGTGGCAGTTCTGCGTGCCTTGAGGAACGGGACAAAATACGTTTCTGGAACGTCCCAGAGATGATGGCCGACTCCCCATTTGTTGACGGCTGCTTTATATCAGCCAAAGATCGCTAGAGAAGTTTGCAAGCCACCTACAGAGGATATTCAGAATTGAAAGAATGACTGAGAAAATCTAGGAAAATCTCCATGAGCACTGGTTGGAAATCCGCATCTTTGCCACGTACAAGTGCCAGAACCGACGTTACTTTTGGGTAATCAGCATTGCCTCTTGAAGCTAATAATCACACAAACTCACCGTCGTCCCATCCAGGGGCGCGACTAACGACCAGCTTGACCGAAAGACGAGCGAAGACAAAGACGGCAGCGATGACCACGCAGACCACGCTGGTCAGTGAGAGATAGTGGCCATGGGATGCGGGATGCTCGAAGTTTGGAGTCACCCCCGGCGGCGGCGGCAGCACGCCAGGAATCTGCTGCCTTCTCACCAAGTGTGCCAAAACCTGTGCAGGCACCATGACGAAAATTGCAGACCGACGCCGAATAGCACAATGGAATGGGGAAAGCCATGGATATATACCGTGGAGTATGTCGTAAAAATACTCTAATGTACCGTACTCAAATCTATACCTGAAGCTCTAGCGAACTAGACAGGACAAGCTCCCGTCCCCTGTTTCCATTTAGTGAGCAGGGGCGTGGTCGCTCATTTTGGCCGACACGTCACCGTGTAGTGATGGACATCTGTCAGTTATCACTTCGCTTACTAGCGGTAAATTACCGTCACTGACGGTAAATGAACATTCTCATTTACGGTCAGTGACGTACTAGCAGGGGGTTTGCTATCAATAATATTCTTGAACGATAATCATGAAATACGCTAGCCGTAAAGGGATAATGCTAGGCCCAATACTGTTAGCGCGTTATTTACACTTACAGGCCAGACATATCGTTATTTACGTCAGTTACTGTCAGTGATCGATACTTATCGTAAATAATTATCACTAGACACGTGCGACCAATCTCAGAGCAGCCTGGGTGGTGGCTTGTTCACGGTTGTACTTCGTATGCGGCATATTAATTGTTAGTACGAACAGGGGTTGCTGGGAAAATAAACCCTGCCACGCTAACAATTAACATGCCGCATAGGAAGTAGAGGCGCTAAGCAAATTTTGTCGTGGGAGATACGGAGCATCGGATAGAAGGCTCGTTGCTTGAGCCATGGACAAGCTGCGACTGGCTTGCAAGCTGTCGCATACCACGCTTCATCGAACCAAGGTGGAGGCTGGTATGGCCATGTGGAAATCCTCAGGATTGTCAGCTTCAGGAAGCGGACCGTGGCTGGATAGGCAGCTGGCAGCACTCCAGCTAACAATCAGCTAGTGACCCTGCCCAGGGGCGCCCTGACCCGTAGCCGTGGGCCAAGTGGGTGTTTCGGCCTATTCCGCAACTCCCCAAGCGAGGTTGGCACCAGTCGACCCTTGGGACATTGAAGTTGGGAGGAAGCTGGTTAGATCATGCAGCTAAAGTAAAGTAGAGATTGACAACGGGACCCGGGCCGAGGAGTCCCACCCCCACTGTTCTAGCTCTTGACCGCGCATCTGCTCGGTCTCCGTGTTGTTGGCATGATCTGCACAAGCTACTTTAGAAGTCCTTTAGATGAGAAAGCATCGGGGAGGCGGCGATAGTCGTGAGGTTGTCATCGGATCGCCCATCGCACTGGCTCCGATGCTCGAGCCCGTTGCTTGGTGACTTTGAGAGTCGACATCTCGGGGTTGGAACGTGTGAATGCTGTGCAATCCTGATCTGAGGATTAGTGAACGGGGAAGGACTTCATAGTGTTCAAGTGCATGGATTGCATGTACAAGGAACAAGAAAGATTGCTAGACATAGTTCGGAAGATCGTGTGGGACTTTGTTTGGCTGCCGTCTGGATTTCTTCAGGCTCACCGGCTGATCCGAGTGCCTTCTCGCAGCTTTTCTTGTGGATTCGCGATATGTAGCATAGACTCAGCGGTGATGGCGATAATGAGCCTGCTGAGGAGCAGGTGCTTGAGGTCGCAATATTTCCATATTGTTGTTTGCGACCAGTGGTCGAAGATAACCAAGTAAGGTACCTTACCTTATTGGTGTCCTCGTTGAGTCGAACCCTCAGTATTCTAGGGCTACGATCATCCTTGGATTGTCACTTTCTCGATCTTGAGCCCAGAATACAGACAACCACTGGGAACGAGAAGACGTGCAGTGGCTGTAATGGCTCGAAGATGCATTTTGACTCCACGGAATCCGAAGGAGGGATCGTAGTAGTCATGTCCGAAGGCATTGCTCAAATTGCTCCGATGAAATGTGACCAAGCGTACGAAGGATAATGTGGATTATCAATCATTTGCTTTGTAAACCACCATCCGAGCGACTTTCAACTGTCTTGACAGTAATTTCATATATATGATCTTGTACTATCTCCGCTCCATTCGATTTCACATCCGCGACTTCCAACTCAGTCCAACTTACTGCCCACCAATTGTTCGTACTAAAACCTCTAGGAATGGCAGTATCAAAGCAGCAAGCCGCCGAAGCCAACGCCTGGGTCCATGCAGTCTTTACCTGCCCCCAATTCCAACGAAGACCCCCAGCTGAGATCAAACAACTAGTTCCACAACGCCGGCGACTCCTTCGACACCGACCGCGGGATCACTGACTTTTATACCCCCGATGCGCGTCTCAATTTCGCAAACGCTCCTACAATTATCGGCATGGACAGTATTCGCGCAACAATGGTAGCGCAAACCTCCGCTTTGGCGTCGATGAAGCATCTGTACGCTCTACCACTTCCTACCTACTAGGACGAATCACTGACGAGTTCGTTGACTTTAGTGTTGGCCATGTGGACGTGATGCCCGATCGCATCTACCAGGAGGCGGATATCCACTATGTGGTGAAGAATGATCCGGAGAAGGCGGAGATTATCGTGAAGGGTTTTGCGGTGTTCCATAAGCGACCGGAAGAGTCGCATATGCACCAGTGAGCTGGCTCTTCTCAATGGCCCTGGGTTTGGGATGACTGATAGCAGATAGATTCGATATATATGGCGATTTTTCGAAGGTGCAGGAAAAGATTGAACAGTTCAAGAAGAGTTGAAAGGCGAAATGAGCGACAGGTTGTGATAGCATCGGGACGTAGCTTCAGGGCTTCAGGACAGTGGTGGAACTCGATGGGTTCTGTATTGAGCGGGCTACCGCATGGGGCGATGTCGGAACCCTTCTGACAGCGAGCTGAGCAACTCCCTTGACCTTGTCTTTGCCGATGGCCGCCGGGTGATTGATTTTCAAGCTCCCGTTGATCGTTCCCATCATGGCAGCTGTGCTGCTATCGTCGAACCTACCGCTAAGCCCCATCTCTGTAGCGTCAAGAATACTTTGGCAATATCCTTGATAATGGTCCTCCTTTAACATGGTCGTTCTGAACCTTTGGCGCGATCCGAGAAGCAGATGTAGATTTACTTCACTTGTGAAGAATCTATGTTATGCGCCAGGAAGGAGTGATGAATTTGTTGTTTTGCATTCGCTCCGACGAAAAGACGGAAAGGTAGGTCGAATGATTGATGATCGAAGACCCGCATCGAAGAATGCAGACTGTAAAATATTTTACTTACCTGTGCACTACCTACTGACCCGCAGGCAGACATCATTACAAGGCTGTCGAGCATCCCACTCATTGGCATGATGTTGAATATGGAGATACCCGTGACTCGATCAAGTATTGAGAAGTGTACTATAACCCGGCATAGAATACGCAACTCCTCTGCTACTTGCCCTGGTCCTGGTGGATCAATCGATCCCACAATGCTCGAGGATCTGAATAATGCTTAACCCAGACTATTTCTCCAGCTTTGGGGTCCATTAGCACCGCATAATGGGTCAAGGCATTGGTGACGGGGTATGTGTTCAGCCAGTCCGAGACTTTGTTCTGTGTAATGGCTTCCTCGCCGTTCATGGTCCTTTTGCGTGAAAAGTCAGACTTAGCAGTACCCTCCCACAGCTTGGTTACGCAGCGTTTCCGCGCAGTGCTTTCTGCGACAATGCCGGACAGAGCGATCTTGTCCAAGATGTTCGTCAGCTTCCCTTCGTGAGACGACTCTACGTGACTAGGGCGCCGTTCGCCAGAACCAAGCTCTTGCGCTCGGTCATGGTTTGTGAGGACGATGAAATCCGAGGCCGATTGCATGACAGCGGAATTGAAGTCTTTCTCCAGAGTGACAGCTTGCTCGCCGTCGCAGAATACCAGATAAGCAGCAGTAGTAGTAGTAGTCGCAGGGAGCTCTGTCAAAAAAAGATCAAGGGTAGCCAACGCTTGAGAAACGTCTATGGGAATAAGAATAGTTCGGAGAATGGAACTAATCGCGGGGCGACAGCCGAAGAGAACCAGAGCATGGTGCAAGTAGAAGCGGACGTTGGCCAGCTAAGTGCTGGCATTGTGGACAGGCCTGAAGTTGAGAGATATACTCAATGCTTTTCTTACGCCGGTCAAGACACCGACGTAGCCCACGTAGGTGAGGACTGAGGCCACCTTTACTCCATCCCTATTGTATTCTAGCTGGACGATAACCTTTCATAGCGGATCCATGCCCCAATCCAGTGTGCGGAAGTGTAGCATTCTATCCTCCACGGATAATTTGACTCCACCGCTTGTGCATCCCATAAAGAGGTCGAGCAGGACGTTGAAAGCCACGAGGAGATGCATGTCAAGGCCGGTGACAAGGTGTATGCGAGATGTGGAAGGAACTCGGTGGCAACACGCTGGTAGCGTTGCAGCGGTGGAAGCGACAGATCGATGGTGTACGTAGGTACTCGAGGCTGCTCTAAGCACTGCATTTCCGCGAAGCTCTCCGTTTGAGTGTCTCAAGCCTCAGTCACGGCAGTTCCGTTGCGATCTCCCTGTAGAGCATCGTTGATACGCCTCTGTACGCTCCTCTATGACACGTAGGAAGGCATCAACGGACCCAAGGCACAATTCCGAAGCCAAAGGCAATGTGACTCATGGGCTAAATCTAAGACCTCAGCATCAGTGGCGGAGCAGGAAAGAGGTTACTTTGATAGACAAGGCTTTGAAGCGTTCGAGACATTCGAGGCGCAAGAGGAAAATGAGGATATTGATCCTCCCAATAAGATATTAATGACATGACAGCGCTACTCTGGGATCTCGGGTCACGTAAGTTGCCTCAGTAGTCAGACCCTATAAGAAAGATTATGTTTGAACTTGTCGCTTCGCGACTCTAATCTTCGATTAGAGTTAATAAATTCTTAACTCTAAAACAAGTTCTAAAATCTTTTTTTAGAAACAAATATTTAGTAGAATAGTTTAACGCTAAATACAAAGTCTTGTTTAGTATTTGTCTACTAATTTTAATAGATAAAACGTATATTTAAATATAATCTTTTTATAGAATCTAAAAACAAAATTCTATTTTTCTATTAAAATAAGAAAAATCTTAATATATCAAAAATCTAATAAAGACAATTTTTTACTATTAATATATAAAATTTAATTGCAATTTTCGATATATTGTTGTTAAATTGCTAGTAACGCAAATATTTTACAAACAAAATAAAAAAATATTACAAAAATAAACAATCGATTGCAATTATAAACAAATATATAAATATAAATTATTGTTTGTTTATTAATTAATTGTCTTAAATTGTATCTTTGTTAAATAATTTACGCAAAATTAATATTTTTAATATTAAAAATAAGCTTTTGTAATATCTAAAGAGCGTTGTATATTTTAATTAATTATTTTAAATAATAATATTTACTTTTCGAAGATTTAAAAAACTTAACAAATCTTTTTTTTTCTTGTTTATATTTGCGTTTTAAATATTTCTTAATTATTAAGTTTTAAAGCAATATTTCTGAATACTTGTTTTTTTCTTTAGTTTGAAATTTTTGTTTGTTAATATTGTTTTTGCTATATTTTTATTTTGTTATTTTGTATTTTCGATAAACTTAATTTATTACTTTGTATTTTTAATAAACTTAAACTTAATTATTTTGTAAAAAGATTTTTTTAAAATATACAAACAAAGCAAAAATTTCTTAAGATTTATAATATTTATATTACAAGAAAACTTAGCAAAAAATTGCTTTAAAAAATAAATCTTATTAATACTAAATTTTAAATTATAATATAATAAATATATAAAAAAAATATTTAAATTAAACTCTTTTGCGTTGCAAAGTAAAAAGATATCTTAATATTAAAAATAATAATAGTCTTGTTATTTAAGCTTTAGAACGCAATTGTTAATATTCTTAATACTAGTATTAAACTATTGCTTAATTGCAATTTTAAATAAAATATAACAAAAGTACAAATTGTTTTTTTTATTAAACTTAACTAGTTATACTTTGTACAATTGTATTATAATACAATTAAAATAAACAATAAAATAGAAAAATTTGTCTTTAAAATATACTTTAAACTTAAGTATATTTTTTGTATTAAAAACAACTATAATAAAAATCTTCTTATTAATTACGAACAAATAGTTGTTATATTAATCGAAGATTAACAAATTAATAATTAAGATTTTTTTAACTTAATTATTATTTTGCTAATTGTAGCAAACATAGTTTGCAATATTATATTTTAGCTTGAAAATATAGAAAAAATAAAAAGATATTATAGTTTTATTTTTATAAGTTCTAGCAAAAATTAAAAAGTTATTATTGTTAAAATTTTAATTATCGAAAATAACTTATTTCTTTAAATAGTTCGATTTGCAAAAATATTAAAACAAAATTAATTCGACACAAATTGTAAAAAAAAAAATTTATTAACTTTTAAATAAAAGCAATCTTGTTTAGAATTTTTAATAAAATCTTCTTTTTATTATTAGATATTTTTTTGCTTTTTTTCTTGTTTTTGACAACTTTCTAAGATATATTTTTGATTTTTTTTGTATATTTAATAAATAAAAGACTTTTCTTTAAATTTTTAATTAATTTATTAAAGTTCTCTTTTGTAGAAGTAGTTAATACTTAATTGACAAACAAAATAAATAAATTAAAGAGAAAATTTGTCGAAATAATAGTTGTCTTAACAAGAATTTGTTAATTAAAAATTGTAAAAGAATTTAAAAATATTAAAGTTTTTGCAATATTAGAAGACGCAAATATCGACATTTTTTTTTGGAACTCTAAGTTGCTCTAAGCAAGCTAGCAAGACTAAGCACTTAAGAGCTACTATATCTTAAATTGAAAGCAAATACAAGTTGTAAAGCTTTAAGTATAGCTAAGTATTACGCTTATTAATTGAGAAAAACTAATAATAGAAGACTAAATACGCTTTCGCAAGCGTCTCTTAACAAAACGTTAAATTTTCGCGAGATAATTAGATTTTTTTTTGTCTTGTCTACTATTAATAGATTTGTTTATTTGAAGATGTTGTTGTTGTCTTCTATGCACGCACAGAATAATCGAGTTATTAACACTTAATTTTCAAGTAAACTTTGTTCGAATCGATCGAATTTGCGATTTATAAAATTTTAACATTAATGTTAACACAACTATGCAACTATCGAACGCAATAATAAATTTTAAATATTAAAACTTTTGGAAGCTAAGCCCAATTAAGATTGTTTTAATTTGTCGAATTTTGAAAAAAAATTTAATTTCTAAAAATACAAATTTCGTCTATTTAGATTATCTTAATTAGTTACGTAATCTAATCTTAATTCTAGATTTTCTCAAAGAGCTTAGAAAGCTTGGAGAGCTATGGAAAAATGTTATTAAATCGAGCTTAAAAATAAAATGTCGATAAAATGTTACAACTCTAGCTTGTTACAGCTGATATATATTCTACAGAGTAATCTGTAGCATATAGTACGGTTATCTGTATGCTCGACAACTTGGCAAACAAGTATTGCTCGACACGCTAGTAAGCGAGCTCGATATTGCTCGACACGCTAGTAAACAAGCTCGATATACTCGACAGCAAACAAAGCAAGCAAAACTCGATATATTCGACAACAAATATAGCAAGCAAAAAAAATCTCTTTTAGTATATACATTCTCTAAGATACAATTCTTTTATAAATTGTATTTAACTTATCTATCAAATTATTTTCTATTATAGATATAAAGCTGCAAACTCTTGTTATCAAGTAATTGCTTGTATTGTTTAAAGACGTCTACAGATTTTTTCAAAAATATTAATCTATTCTGATACTCTAGTTGTCTAGATAGCAGCGTAACATTTTGAATATTCTAAAAATATCTATATTAGATTAACGCGTCTCTATTTCGAATACTAGCTTATCAGTATTACGCCAACTATTAATTATAGAAGATAACAAAATCAGAATTAACAAGTCCGATATCTACTATAAAGATCGAACCAATCTGAAAAACTAATTTATACAAATAAATATCTATTTTATTTTCTATTCTGTTTTAGCAAATCAAAAAACAATTTTTGTATCAACATTTTTTAGAAAAAGAGTCTAGTATTAGTTTAAATCAAATTTACGCAAATATCTAAAAAACTATAACAAAAATCTCTGTGCAATATTTACAAACTTCGACAATTTCAAAAGAGAATTTCAAAGAATCTTTGAAATATTTAACAAAAAATAGATTGCAAAAAAAGTAATTTAATATCTAATTTAACAAATTTCTGCAGCAGACTACACAGCTAGATTTCAAAAATATATCAATTTAATCGAGTAAAACAATACTGTATTTATAACAATATTTCGACAAAATCTCAAGAACAATCTAAAAAACAAAATTATATATAATAGAAGATCTATCAGCGATATATTTAATTTTATCGAAATAGCTATCGATCTCGACAACAAACTATATAAAAGAGCTATAGAAAAAAGATATAATTAATTTTGAAAAAAAATAGAAATCTTTTTTAAATCAACAATCGAATATCAGCAGAAAGAATTTTGTTCTAATTAGAAATACAGTAATTCTGATTATTGTAAATCTATATCTATAGAACTGAATTTTATTTAGCAATATAAAAAAAAGAACTCTAGAGAAAAGCAAAATAACAAATTTTAGAAAATATACTATTTATATAACAAACCGAATTACTTTGCAAAAGATTGCCAATTACAGAACTTAATAAACTGCCGACAGATTAATACTATATTAAAAAAGATACTCGATAGTTAAAACAATATTAGAAAATAAATCGATACAGAAACAAATATTTTCGAGACTAAATCGAACAACAACTACTATCTGATAGAAAATTCAAATCAGTTATAGAAAATTCTAGATAGAATATTATTAGACAAGATATTTGTATCTATATAGAAAATTAATTAAATATTTAATAAAACTATAAGAGTACAACAATTAAGAATATTATATCTTTATTTAGTAACAGACTTAGACAACAAATATAACTGAAAGAATTTTTACAAATATCTAGACAATATTACAAACTATTTTAATATTTTAGCTAGTTTATCAAAAAACAAAAAGATAAATCAAATTGTAAATAAATGCAAGAAAGCGCTAGAAAGCGACACTATTATAAAAAAAGATATTTTCGAAGAAATCGAACAACAACTAAGCAATATAAGTCTATCTCGAGAAAAGATAGAGAAAGCAAAAAAACATACAATACTCAGTTAAACAGAATACTATAACAATTTATACTAAATTTATCTAGAAAACAAAAAAA